>Ga0114996_10002692_pt1 | contig 22779 bp, 27 predicted proteins | sample ArcticOcean_MG_C_4_FD_87039 | JGI IMG/M metagenome (GOLD analysis project Ga0114996, IMG submission 87039) | Marine microbial communities from western Arctic Ocean - ArcticOcean_MG_CB4_134 | ecosystem: Environmental > Aquatic > Marine > Oceanic | place: Arctic Ocean: Canada Basin | collected... | reverse complement strand
GTTTTGAATATGCATTAAGAGATGCTGGAATTGCAGGAACTAATCTTGTATTAATTTCAAGTATTTTTCCACCTAATGCAAAATTAATTTCTAGAAAAGAAGGCTTGAAAAAAATCCATCCTGGACAAATTCTCTTTACAATTTATTCAAAAAACCAAACTAATGAACCACATAGAATGTGTTCTGCTTCTGTAGGTCTTGCACAACCAAAAGACCCAAAAAGATATGGATACCTTTCTGAATACGAATCATTTGGTCAAAATGAAACTCAGGCTGGTGATTATTCTGAAGATATTGCCGCTCAAATGCTTGCATCCTCATTAGGTATTCCGTTTGATGTTGATAAGAACTGGGATGAAAAAAGACAACAGTGGAAGATTTCGGGTCAAATTTACAATACGCATCATGTTACTCAATCAACACGAGGTGATAAAGGTGGGAAATGGACTACTGTGTTTGCTGCAGCAGTACTTTTGTTATAATTATTTTTTATATCCTTTTAGAAAAAACATTGCAGCAGCTATTGCAATTACTGAAATTATGATTACTATTATTATTGATTCATCAAATTCTGTTTTAGGCTGTATTGTTGATTCATCTCCTAACAAAAATTTTAATTTATCTTTACTAACTGATATTTCATTTCCAAAAATGTATTTTCCTTGTATTGTCTGTCCTTCTTGAGGGTCAAAAACCCACCCTTCTTTTGAAATATCTATAGGTATCTTTTCATTATCAATTATTTGTGTTGGTATGATATTTCCATTGATATTTGAAATTTCTTCATTTTCTGGTGATAAAATAATTATTTGAATAATTGAATTAATTGGATAGAATCCTGATGAAAAATAATCTGATCTAGTAATTTTTTCTGTTTTGAGAAAATCTAATGGACTGATTTCTGAAATTATCCCTGCACTGTTCGGATAATCTACTGATATTTTTATCTGTAAAAGTGATTTTGAATCTAATGGTATTAATGAAAATAGGATTTCTGCATTCTTCTCAAATGATAAATTCTTTGCAATATTGTAAAATCCTCCACCATTGATTATTTTTGGATTAAGTATGGATGAAATTTTTTCATACATGGAATTTGTATCTTCTATGGGCATTGTGAATACCCCTGCAACTATTATTCCCTCTGAAACCCCTGATATTGCACGTATTCCATTTGATTCATTTTCGCTATAGATGTATGTTGAATGAAATTCAGCATTTGTACCAAATATCTGATTAACTTCATCAATATATGACTCAGTAATTTCTTTTGTTGAATTTGTAATTGCGTTAATTCCTTTATCTGCTGGGTCTCTTAACACATTAATCAAAATACATGATTGGTCAACAACACCTAAAACACATTGTTCTTGATTGGTTACAAAAATTGATTGTATTCTATTGTTTTCTCTAATTTTTTCTTCAAACTCTATTGGAATTTGTATATCTTGAATACTGGTACTTTGTAAAATTATTGATGCTGTAACATTTTGAGATGTGTTTTTATCTATTTTTATTTGTGCAATCTCATGAAATGTTGCAAGACCAATTTCTTGTGAATATGCATAGTTTGATGAAATTACAATTAATGAAATCAATGCCAAAAATAATAAACTATTTCTCATAAAATTTCCCTCAATAATGAAATTATTAACTTTGCTCTTCTTTAGTGTGTTTTAATAGCTTGATTAATTTTCTAAAATCTCTCACCGAGTAGCTAATATCCTCATTTAATTGTCAATCCTTTAACCTTGGCATTAATTCCATTCCTAGTTGACATTTTTCAAGATCCTATTTTTTCATTAATCACAATATTGGCGGCTTTTGGGATTGGATTATCCCAAGGAATAATTTTGGGAAGGGCGATCCTTGTTAGATTTCCACGATTACAAAATCATGTCAAAACAGTGTCTGTATCTCTATTTGTAATATTTTTAATAAATGCAATTTTGAGTGTTCCACGTTTTGCATCTCCTGAGAAAATTGATCTTTCTAGTTTATTTACAAATGGTTCTACTGAAACAGCATCTATCCTGTTTTTGATATTTGGGATGAATACCGGATTTCTAACAGTACTTGCAATTTCCGTTACCGTGATGACTTTTGTTCTATTGAAATTTACTCATCTTAATGGAATTGTAAAATTATTTGTCTTTTTTTCTAGTTTACTTTTATTGATATTTACAGCAATTAGTAGATTTACAGATCTTACTCCTAGTACATTTGAGGTATTATTGTATTTCCTTTATCAGTTAGGAATCACTATTGGAATCTTGATAGGTACCATAAGAAAAATTAAACCAAAAAAATTAGATTTGAAATAATTTCAAAGGTTTAAATCAGATATTTCTTGATTATGACTTGACATCGAATTCAAACCGTTCGGGGAACAAGCTGACAGTCCATGCGTTGGACTGTCAGCCCCATTAATTATTAATTTAATGATGATAGTGTTTTTACTTGTTCTTTGATATAATCAAAACCTTCTTGCCAAAATTTTGGTGATCTTATATCAAATCCATATTCTGAAAGTAATTTTTCTGGTTTTTGTGAACCTCCTGCTGCAAGAATGTTGATGTATGATGGGACAAAATCTTTTCCTTCTTTTTTATATCTTTGAAATAATGATAACGCAAGTAAATTCCCAAAAGAATATGCATAACAATAAAATGGTGTATGGTAAAAGTGCGGGATACAACTCCATTCGATTGCAAAGTCATCTGTAATGTTCACTGAATTTCCAAATTGTTCTTTCAAGTTTTGTAAATATGTTTTTGAAATTTCATTTATTGTAGTTCCATCACCAATTTGTTTATGAGCATCAACTTCAAAAATTGTAAAAAATGATTGTCTGAGAATTGTTGCATACAAATCATCAATTTTCTCTGACAACATTATTTTCTTTTGATTATCTGAAATTTTGTCTGATAGATTATCATATAGTAGTAATTCTGAAAAAGTAGATGCTGTTTCTGCTAGTGGTAATGGTGCATCTTGAACTAGAATTGATTTGTTTTGTGCTGCTTGACTATGCACTGCATGCCCTAGTTCATGAGCTAATGTAAATACGTCTCTTGATTTTCCTGTGAAATTGACTAGTACAAATGGTGTTATTTTTGGAGTTAAAGTACTACAAAATGCCCCATCTCTCTTTCCTTGTCTTATTGCTGAATCTATGTGATTTTCATTGAACACTTTACGTGCGTATTCTTCTAAAACACCACTAAATTTTCCAAGTGATTCAAAAACTAGTTTAACTGATTTATTGTAAGTATAATTTTTTTCTTTAATGTTTGCAGCGGCAGGTGCATAAATATCATATCTTCCCAATTTTTTCATTTTCAACATCTTTGCTTTTTGAGCAAAGAATTTTTGAAAAACAGGGGAATTTTTTTTGCAAATAGAGAGAAGTGATTCTATAGTTTTATCATCAACATCATTTCCAATGTTTCTCATGGATATTGGACTATCATAACCTCTAATCTCAATCCCTTCATCTCTCCAATTAAGAACAATATTTTGATAAATTTCTCCAATCACTCCTTTGTTATCTGTATATTTTGTAAGAATAGTCTTGTATGCTGTTTCTCGAATCTTTGGGGTTGTACTTCGAACAAAATTTGTAAGTTCTTCTCTTGTCATTGTTTTATTTTTATTTCCAATCTTCATTTGATATTCAAATGCATTTGTTATCTTATCATACAATTTTACCAGTGCAGAAATTCCTGTTACATCTAGTGTATTGATAATTCGTTCTTCAGGTTCTGAAAGTGCATATTTTGCAAATAATCTTTTGTGTGCTAGATATTCTTTTAACTCTCCTGTATTTTCCATGAGTCTTTTTGCATTTTTTTCATCTACTTGAGTTTTCCACCATAAATCAAAAAATAAAATCTTGTTTGAAATCTCAGATCCAAGTTTTGATATTTTAGTCATTAGAGATGTTGCTTCATCTGATTGTGTATCTGAAGAATATGATAATGATGCATACCCTCCTATTTTACTCATATTTTCAGAAATTTTTTCTACTTGCTGTAAAATATCTTTAAATTCTTTTGATGTAATTTTTGGTTTTAATTTTGATTTAATTTTTTCAAATTTAATTGCCTGTTTTTCTAATTCTTGAATTTGTTTTTGAAATGCAACACTTTTTGGATTTTTTGCCAATTCTGAAAGGTCCCATCCTCCTAATTGAAATTCTGACATATTTTTTCTCTTTTTTGACTATTAAAAAATCAATAGTACTCTTCATGAATATAACACCACTTCCAAATGTCCACTGGAATTGCTTTCATAACTGGATGTCCTGTTTCTTTATGGTGTTTTGTTGCATGTTTTCCAATGGATGAATCACAACAACCAACATGACCACATGTTAAACACATTCTGATTGCTACTACTGGTAAATGCTCTTTTTCACATTCTTGACACCCATTTGTATTTGGTGTAATCCCTTTTTGTTCTTCAGAAAAATGATTGCATTCTTTTGGCATACTAGTATTTTTTTAGAGTATCCTTGTATCTTTTTACTGATTCTATGATTACTATTTTTGCTTCTTTAGCATTTTTCCATCCTATAATTTCTACTTTTTTTCCTTCCAATTCTTTGTAAACTTGAAAAAAGTGAGCAATTTCTGAGCGATAATGATCTTCAATGTTTTCAATATCTGTTGTATGCAAATATCTTGGGTCATTTGTTGAAACACAAATAATCTTGTCATCCGGTTCTCCATTATCTTTCATTTGAAGTAATCCTATTGGTCTTGATTCAATTAAAATTCCTGGGTATGTTGGATTTGTAACTAGAACCAATGCATCAAGCGGATCTCCATCTTCAGATAATGTTTGAGGAATTAGTCCATAATCTCCAGGATAATGAAATGGTGAAAATAATACTCTATCAAGTTTAATCAAATTATGTTTTTTATCATATTCATATTTATTCATAGAACCTTTTGGAATCTCAATAATTACATTGATAATCTCTGGAACATCTGCTCCGGTTTCTATATCGTGCCAAAAATTCTTACTCATTTTACATATTTTGTAACTCTTTCAATATATGAATTCTATGAAAAATATTATTAGATTAACTGATTTTGGTTATGCACAACTATTGAAATTTTTATTGTGTGTTGACCCTCAAAAATATTTGTAATTTCGCCTGTATTGTTGTCTACGCTTCTAGCTCTGAATTTGTATTCGTAACTCCCATCCTCTTTTACATCTACTTGAGCAACATGTACTGGTTCCCCGCCTTTGTAAAATTGAATTATTACTGGATACCCTTCAACATTGTCTGATACTACTCCCCTTACTGCTCCCCATGGTAGTGTATTTTCTTGAGGAATATTCATTGTGATGATGGTTTTTTCTAAACTTACTTTTTCATTAATTGGAGTAATTGTGACTAAATTTTGACTAGTTTCAGCTGAAATATTTCCTGGTATGATTATTGCTCCAAATACAATCATTACTGATGCAATCAACACCAAATTTACTTTGAAATTCATTTCATTGATGTTCTTTCATAACCCTTTAAAAAATTTATTACTAATTTGCACTGTTATATCCAGTTGATAAATTAGTTTTATGGTAATTCTTCTTCTAAATCTGAACATGCAGCATGAACCCATTGATCCTTTGAATTTTTTAAAATTTGCTTTCCAGTTTTTATTTCTCCGCCACATTCAATACATTTCCCATTAAATCTTGCTTTCATGCTTTCTCTTTAATTTCATCTAATTTTAATTAGAGGGTAATGGACCGGATGGGATTTGAACCCACGACCTTTGCGGGAATTTCTTCCTTACGCAGTGTGAGTGCGTCATCCAAACCAAACTAGACGACCAGTCCAACAAATTTGTATAAAGACAAGCTTTTTTGTCTTTAGATTTTCAATATTTTGTAATTACCTTGTCTTTTTGAACTGATTTTTAAAATATTTCATATGTCTTTACAAGAATTTGATTCATTAATTGATCGAATGAAATTAGCATTTGAATATGCTGAAAATCTTGGGCAATATGTGGATGCTGCAAAAATCTTATTTCAAATGAATGAGCAATTACCTGATGACCTTCAGTTATTTTTTGAAGAATTGGATGATCCTGAATCTGCAAAATCATTTACTGTTAAACATTTTACTGAACTAAAATTGGTAATTGTAGAATATAGACAAAGATTGATGGGCTTTTAATTCTATTTCTTAACGCCGAGGTTTCTATTCTTTAATCGTAAGTATGGGTTTCTACATTTTCTGCATCTTGTTGCACCTATGTCGTTTCTACATCCACATTTGAAACATATTTTCATAACAAGACGTGCTTGTTGTGCTATGCGTTTCTTTTCAGGATCAGTTACAGGCATTTGTATTTCTCCAAAATTGCTCTCTTTTATTCTAATCGGATTTTTCCATTTTCCCTGCTAGCAAAACTGGTACTTCTGTAGGTCTTTTTGCTACTGGAATGTTAGCTTTGTTAAACATTGATACTTTGGATTCTGCAGAACCATACGTTCCCATAACAATTGCCCCTGCATGCCCCATCCTCTTTTCTTTAGGTGCTGCTCTTCCTGCAATATATGCCACGGTTGGTTTGTTAAATCCACTATCCATGATTTGTTGAGCTAAAATTTCTTCTGAATCCCCTCCTATTTCTCCAACTACTACCATTCCTTCCAAGTTTGGAATATCTTTTACCATCTCAAATGCATCGATAAGTCGTGTTCCATTGACTGGATCTCCCCCAATTCCAATTGTTATTGATTGTCCAAATCCTGCATTAGTTAATGCATCTGAAATTTCATAAAGTAATGTTCCACTTTTTGATAAAACTGCAATTCTGCCTGCTTTGAAAGGCATTGATGGCATAATTCCAATTTTAATTAATTCTGGAATCATAATTCCTGGTGTATTTGGACCTATGATCACTGCTCCTTTTTGTTTTGCAAGTTCTAATGCTTCCATTGTATCTCTAATGGGCACATGTTCTGGAATTGCAACTAGTAATTTGATTCCAGCATTTATTGCCTCTTTTGCTGCACCCAAGAAAAATTTTGCTGGTACAAACATTATTGAAATTTTTGCACTTGTAGCATCCACTGCTTCATGCATTGTATTGTAAATTGGAACTGTATCGTCAAATTTTTGACCCCCTTTCCCTGGAGTGACCCCCGCAACTACATTAGTTCCATATGATATCATGTTACTTGCATGCAGTGAACCATATGCCCCCGTAATCCCTTGTACAATCACTCCTTTCTTTTCATAATCTGAATCCCCTGGAGATCCTTTTAGTAGTTCAAAAATATCTGTCAATTTTTTACCCCCATTACTGCTGCATTGATTGCATCTTCTACTGTGGTGAAAATCTTAGTCCTAGAGCCCTTAAGCATTTCAGTTGCTTTTTCTGATTCTGTTCCCTTTAATCTTGAAAATACTGGCAAGTCAATTAAGTTATTTTCATAAGCTTTGAGAAATGCTTCTGCCACTACTGTTGTTTTTACAATTCCTCCATAGAGATTTACAAGTATTCCTTTTACTCTATCTAATTCACTAATCAAAGTTAATGCTTCATACACTGATTCTGTTGTTGCACCTCCCCCCACATCTAAGAAACATGCTGGTTTTCCACCATTATCAGATAACATGTCAAGTGTTGCCATGACAAGTCCTGCACCATTTCCAACTACTGCAATATTTCCATCCAATTCAACTAAAGAAAATCCACTTTTTTCAGCTCTTTCTTCAATCTCTGTTTTTTCTTGATATTTTTGTAATTCATCGTGTCTAAAATTACTATTGTCATCTGTAACAAATTTACCATCCAATGCCACGATTGAATTATCTTGCATTATTGCAAGTGGATTAATTTCTACAAGTTCTGCTTCTTTTTCAATTGTAAGTTTTGATAATTTTTTTAAAGTGTCTATGAATCCATCTGCTGTTTTTCCCTCAAGTTCCATTTCTTTAGCAACCTCTTTTGCAAGTTCATCTGAAACTTCTCCTAATCCTATCTCTTTAATAATTTGATTTTTAACTGATTCAATTTCAACTCCTCCTTCAACTGATGCAATAATTGTATAACATCTCTTTGAACGGTTTAAGAATAATGATAGGTACAACTCTTTTTTGATATCTGCCATCTTTTCAAGAAGAATCGCTCTTGCTTTTTCTCCTTTAATTGTTAGATCCATTACTTGAGGGTATTTTAATTCAAATTCATCATCATTTTGACATTTTTGAATGCCTCCTGCTTTTCCTCTTCCTCCAACTGGCACCTGAATTTTTATCACAAATGGATATCCTAATTCTTTTGCATGTTTTCTTCCTTCTTCAATATTTGTAGATGACATGCTGTCAAGTAGATTAATTCCATATTCTCGAAATAATTCCTTGGCTTGAAACTCAAGTAATTGCATGCAAAATTCTTGAATTTTTCGGTCTTTATTAATTATCAGTTATCTTAACTGTTCTTCAAGAAAATCAATCATTTCTAAAAAACGATCTTTACTTTTTCTAAGTAATTCTTGAGGATACTCCTCAATTGTAAACACAATCTGTTGATGGAAATTTGGAACTAAGACTCCTCCTGATGTTACCATTTGTTCAATCACAAATCCTTTCGTTAAAGTGCAGACAATTTCTTCATATGATTCCTCTTCTTCTTCCAAGGTTTGTCTAAACAGAACAATTGGTTTGTTTGTCTTTTCAACAATTTTTGAACCTTTTTCTAATAGATCTACTAACTGTTGTACTTGCCAGGCATCAAGACTGATCTGTTTTACCATGGATATGTTATGTGATTTTTCTATTTAACCGTGGCAAAACAAAATTTTTTTACTATTTGTTAACAATAAAATCAATTTTAGAATTAATTTGATAAAAATAAAATAATTTGGGTTTTATCCCATGTCTAAAGCTCTAGAGTGTTTTCTTGTATGTGGTCTTTCGCCTGCATACTTTCTTCTCATGTGTCCTGATGGTCTTCCATAGATTAACTCTAAGAACCAAGACTCATGTTCGATCTCTTCAGCTAGAATATCTTTTGCAATATCATATGTTACAGGATCTTTTCCATGTGTCATATTGCAAATTCTATTCCAATTTACAATTGCACCTTGTTCTGCTTTGAGACATTTTTCTAGAATTGCTTTGTGATCTGTTGGATTTGCTGGAAGTTGTAGGAATTCACACCCAGAAATTTTGATAAATTCTGTTGCATCATTTGGAAGTGAACCTCCTAATTGGTAGATTCTTTCAAGACATGATTCAAAGTGACTAAGATCTTCTAGTCGTGCGTCTTCGATAATTCCTTTTAGTCCTTCTCCTTCCAAACCTGTACAATGTGCTCTGAGATTGGTAAAGTAATAGTATGCAGTAAATTCAACGGCTGCATTTTTTATTAACTCTTTTACTAATTCATCGACATCAAGGCCATTTTGTTTTAGAACATTTATTCCAACAACATTCGGTGTATTTGATTTGGACATTTACTTTTGAAAGTTATGATTGCAATAAAAATATTTCATTTAAATTTTAAAAATATGTTCCCGGAGAAGATTTGGAAAAATATTCTCTGAGTACTATGTCTGGATTTTTATGAAATTGATTTTGTTAGATATTTTGAATAAATAAAAAATTAGATTATACTACCCTTTTTTAAATAATTATTCTACTGATATTCTAATTTTTTGTCCATCAATATCATCGGCTTTGTATTCTTTACATGATTCTGTAAAATTTACTTGTTTTACTCTTACTAAGAATGCCAAGTCTTTTGTTTTATCTTTAATCATCTCAAGTGATTCGTTATCTAAATCAAGAATTGATGCAGTTTCTAAAATATCTGTTGGGTTATACCCTCTCTCTTTTCTAAGAGTTTGAAGTCTCCTTGCAACATCTTTAATCAATCCCTTTGCCATCATTTCTTGATTTCGTAACGTTGAAATGAATACTATGTAATTATCTCTTTTTGCCATTGCAAAATTTTCACTTGCATCAAAATCTATTATGAAATCTTCATTTTCTAACGATATTGTTTCCCCATCTATTTTAAAATCATATCTCTGTTCTTTTTGTAATGATGAAATAATTTCTTCAGGGATTGTTTCAGAAAACATTGTAACTAATTTTCCCATGTGTTGTTTTACTTTAGGTCCAATTCGTTTTCTTTCTAATTCAATTACTGGTTTTGTTGGTAATCCTAATTGTTTTAATTCTGAAATTTTTTCTAATCCTGACTCTTGTTCTGTTTCAACTATTGTAAATTTTTCTACATTTAGTTGAGATTGTAATAATTCTGATAGTGTTTCAAGTTTAATTTTTTGCCCTTTTCTTACACAAATTTGTGCTTCATTAAGAGGCCATCTTCTCTTTAATTTTCCTTTCATTCTTGCAGCTGAAGAAATTGATACAATATCTTTCATGATATCAAATGATTCTTCGATTCTTTCATTGACTAGTGACTCTTGGTATGTTGGCCATTTATCCAACAAGATACTTTGTTTGCCTTCAAAGACTGCTTGGTACAGATATTCACTGGTAAATGGGCAAAATGGATGAATCAAAATATCTAGTGTTTTGAGTACTTTATTTAATACTGCATATATTGCAAGCCTTCGGTTTTTCTTTTCCTCATCTTCATCCCATAACTCTCCTCTTGTAATTGGAATGTAGTTTTGACTTAGATTATTTATTATAAAATCGTCAATTGCTTTGGCACTTTCATGGAATTTACATGATTGATTTTTTTCTGTAATTGTTTGAATAAGTTTTTGCAGTTTTGATAGTAACCAAATATCTGGTGATGTTAGCAAATCATTTTGTGCTGCCCAATCAATAGTACTTGAACTCTCAAAATTATCATATTGGCTATTTTGTTTAAAGTATAAGTGGAGATTGAAAAGTGTGTTGATTACTTGATATGGCCTTGACATTAATTCATCTGTACTAAAACTGAGTGGCTCTATTGGACTTGCTTTCCACATGAAATAGAATCGAATTAAATCTGCTGGGTATTTTTGCAATAATTCTGCCCCATCCAAAACATTTCCTTTACTTTTACTCATCTTACCTCCTTTTTCATCAAGTACATGTCCTTGAAACAGAAATGATTTGTATGGTGGAGTTGCTGCATTGTTGAGAATCACATTTTCAATTAGTAATGTATACGCCCATCCTCTAGTTTGATCAATACCTTCAGTAAAAAATGGTGCCGGAATTTCTTTAGAATACTCTTCATCTGATAATGATGAATATGGTGCAGCCCCACTATTGTGCCAAGTATCCAAAACATACTCTTCTCTTTTTGTTTTTGTGCTGCCACATTTTTTACACTTTATTGTTATATTATCAATCCAAGGTCTATGCAATTCAAAGTTAGGACCATCTGGTAAGTTTTCTGCAGCATCAACAATATCTTTTCTTGTAAAGAACCAATTCTTTTCATTACATTCTTTACAATTCCAAACCGGTAATGGGCATCCCCAAATTCTTTCTCGAGAAATACACCATGGATGTCTCTCTTTGATGATTCCTAGGAACCTATTTTTTGGTTGTTCAAAAAAATACTCTACACTTTCTGCAGCATCTATTGCTTTGTTATCCAATCTATCTAATTTGTAAAACCACCCTCTTCTAGCGAGCCATACAATAGGATGATGTGATCTCCAACATAATGGATATTTGTGCTTAATTTTTCCAATTTTTACTAAAGCATTACAATCTTTTAGATCTTCAACAATTAGTCTGTCTGCATCTCTTACAAACATTCCTTGGTATTTTCCTGCATGAGATGTGAATTTGACCTCATCGTTAATCGGACTAAATATTTTGACTTTTCTTTTATTTGCAATTTTGATATCTTCTTCACCATTAGCCGGAGACAAATGTACAAGACCACTTCCTGTACTTGCATCAACAAATGATTCAGAAACTGCAACATGATAATTATCTAATTTTGAATATTCGTTTAAGTCTGGAATCAAATTTAGTAATGGATGAATGTATTTTTTCCCTTCAAATTCTGAACCTTTTACAGTTTTTTCAATCTTGTACTCTTCAATTTTTAGTTCTAGCATGAAATCTTTCAATCTTGTTTTTCCAACTATCCATGTTTCATTTTCAACTTTGACATATACATAATCTTCATCAGGGTGTAATCCTACCATTGCATCTGTGACTAAAGTAAATGGCATTGTTGTCCAAACAATCAGAAATATATTTTCATTCACTAGTTTTACTTTGTAGTATAATGACGGGTCTTTCACTTCTTCATACCCTTGATTTACTTCTGCATGACTAAGTGATGTTTGGCAACTTGGACAATATGCAATTACTGTGAAATCTTCTTCTAAAATTTTATTTTCATATGCTTTTTTTAGAATTTGCCATTCTCTTTCAATGAATTCATCTCTAAAAGTCCAATATGCTTTTTCATGATTAAAAGACATTCCAAGTAATTCATCAACTTCAATCCATGTTTTGTTAAATTTCTCTACAACTTTTTTACATTCTTCTACAATTCTCTCTACTCCGAATTGTTTTATTGCATCTGTTTTTCCTCCTGTAACTCCTAACTCTTTTTCAACTTGTAATTCTACTGGAAGTCCTTGGGTATCCCATCCTCCATTAAACTCAATTTTCTTCCCTTGTAATGTGTTGAATCTGTACCATAGATCTTTGATTACTCTTCCTCTTAGATGTCCTGCATGTGGTATCCCATTCATAGTAGGTGGTCCTTCGATAAATCTAATTTTTTCTGGTTTATCTGATGCAAAAATCTGTTTTTCTAAGTCTATTGATTTGATGTATTCTTTAATTTGAGATTCTATTGCTTTCGCATCAAATTTTGTGGATAGTTCCATCTGGACTTTGATATGTACGTGACATTATAAAGCTAAATTGATTTTATGAGACTTGGATTATATAATTGGGCTAAGGATAATTTATGTTGGTAAATGTTCTAGTCGTTGGTTCTGGTGGTCGTGAACATGCATTATCCTGGAAACTTTCTCAAAGTAGTAAAGTTGAAACCGTTTTTACCGCTCCTGGAAATGGTGGAACTGAAAATAATATCGCTATAGATGTAGATGATTTTGATGGGTTGGCTGATTTTGCTCAAAAAAATAATTGTTTTACTGTAGTTGGACCTGAAGCACCTTTAGCTGATGGAATTGTTGACACATTCATTCAAAAAAACCTGCCTATTTTTGGTCCTTCTAAATTAGCTGCACAACTTGAATCGAGTAAGATTTGGGCAAAAAACTTTATGAAAAGAAATGATATTCCTACTGCAAGATTTGGAATTTTTGATAATGCTCAAAAAGCTCAAGATTATGTAAAATCACTAGATTACAATGTAGTTGTAAAAGCTGATGGACTTGCTGCAGGAAAAGGTGTCATTGTTTGTAATGGTAATGATGAAGCATTATCTGCAATTCAAACTATTTTGGTAAAAAAAACATTTGGTGATGCTGGTAATCGGATAATAATCGAGGAGAAAATTGATGGAATTGAGGCATCATTCATTGCCTTGTCTGATGGTGAGATTACAATCCCGATGGCTTCTAGCCAAGATCATAAAAGAATTTTTGATGATGACAAAGGTCCTAACACGGGTGGTATGGGTGCATACTCTCCAACTCCAATTATTGATGATGTTTTAGCAAAAAAAATTCAAGAAAAAATTATTGATAAAACAATTCAATCTATGAAAAATGAAGGAATCGTATTCAAGGGATTTTTGTACGCTGGAATAATGCTTAGAGATGGAGAACCATATGTTTTAGAATACAATGTTAGAATGGGTGATCCTGAATGTCAGCCAATTGTAATGCGAATGAATTTTGATTTGTATGATTATTTTGTTGCAAGTGCTGATGGTAAGTTGTCTTCAATGCCTTCAATTTCTTGGAATGAAAAATATGCAGTATGTGTTGTTTTGGCATCTAATGGATATCCTGAATCATATCCAAAAAATGAAGAAATTTCTGGATTTGATTCTATACTTAACGAGTCTCATGTTTTTCATGCTGGCACTACAAATTCTAATGGAAAAATATTTTCAAATGGCGGTCGTGTCTTAGGAGTCACTGCATTGGGTGATACCTTGGAATCTGCAATCAAAAATGCATATAATGCCGTAGACAAAATTTCATGGCCTAGTAAATATTGTAGAACCGATATTGGAAAAAAAGGTCTTAGTTATTTCTGAATTTTACTCATTTTATCTTCTGTAACTATCCAATCCATCAAAATATCATGTTCTGATTTTGGAATATTTTTCAAGATTTGTTTCTCTAAAATCAATGAAATTGCCACTATCTTGTGTTCTGCTAAAAATCTATCATAGAATCCGTGACCGTATCCAAGCCTAACTCCTGTTTGAGAAATACCTACTGTTGGAACTAATAGTACATCTAGATCATTATCTGTGGGACATGTTTCATTTGGCTCCATTATGTCAAAACTACCTGTTTCTAGGTTTGAAAAGTCAGTAATTTTTCTAAATTCTATATTTTTTCCAATAACTTTTGGTAAAAATACTTGTTTTCCATTACTTATCAATTCTTGAATAATATCTTGAGTAAAAATTTCACTTCCAATTGGATAATATGCTCCAATTTTTTGTGCATTCTTAAAAGCAAAAATTTTGTTTAGTTTTTTACGTATTTTGTCACTGGCAATATTTAACATATCATGTGATGTGTTGTCTCTTTTTTCTAAAAGATTATCTCTGAGTGATTTCTTTTTTTCACTATCGTCCAATTTGACTACTCAAAGAAGCTGCGGTAATTGTATTTTTTAATAACATGGCAACAGTCATTGGTCCTACCCCTCCTGGAACAGGTGTTACAAATGATGCTTTTTGAATAATTTCATCAAAATCTGCATCTCCAACTAATTTGCCTTGAAATTTTGAGATTGCAACATCGATAATTATTGCATCATTTTTTATCATATCTGATGTTAATGTAAACTTGTTTCTATCTCCAACTGCTGTGATGATGATATCTGCTGATTGACAAAGTTCTACCAAGTTTTTAGTTCTTGAGTGACATGTAATTACGGTTGCATTTTTTTCTAATAATAAATGATAAAGTGGTTTTCCAACTAAATTACTTCTATTGATTAAAACAATATTTTTTCCTTCTAACTCAATTTTGTGAAAATCAAATATTTCCATAATCCCTGATGGTGTACATGCAACTAACGCCGCTTTTTTCATTGCTAATAATCCTACATTATGTGGAGTTAGACCGTCTACATCTTTTAGTGGTGATATTTGTGATGTAGTGGCAAATTCATCTAATTGTTTTGGTAATGGAAGTTGAACTAAAATTCCATGAACTGAATTATCTCTATTTAAATTTCCTACAATTTCATTGAGTTGAATTTGTGTAATGTTTGAATCTAGTTTATGATCTTTTGTAATAATGCCTACCTCTTCACATGCTTTGTGTTTATTTTTGACATATGTGGTAGATGCTGGATCATCTCCAACTAATACTGTTGCCAGGCATGGGTTGATTTCTTGAGATTTTAATTCATCTACTGCTCTTTTTACCCTATCTTTAACTGATTGAGCCACAACTTTTCCATCAATTTTGATACCTGTCATATTCTAATTTTTGTTTATAGATATTTAATTCTTGAAATTCTTTGCTAAATCTCTGGAAAAGAAATTAATTGGTGATTTTTTAAAAAAATTCCATGTTTGTAATGATTGTAGATATTCAACTCAAAGATGGTGCCGAAGATAATTTCAAAAATTGGTTTTCAGAATCAAATAAGGTATTGTCCAGTTTTCCTGGATTTGTATCTAGAAAATTTCTAAAATCTACTGATGGAAGTTATAGAATTGTTGTAGAACATGAAAGTAAAGAAACTTTTATCAAAATGCACAATAGTCCTGAACACGAGAAACTTCATCCCATTGGGCATTCTTTTATGAGTGAACCTCCTCAAAGAAAAACTTACACTGTAGCTGCTGAATAAATTGAAACTAGATTTTAATTTATCCACTTATTTGGAAAAGATCAAAAAAAGCAGTTCTTATTTTCATACTTTTATTAATCGATCTAGTTTAGCTACTGGTGTTTTAGTTTTACAGCCTGGAGAAGAAGATACACAAACCCCTCATTCTATTGATGAGGTATATTATGTGATTTCAGGTAATGGTTTTTTAAAAATTAAAGATAAAGATTATTCTATTTCCAAAGATAAATTATTTTTTGTGGCAAAAAATGTAGAGCACTTTTTTCATAGTAATACAAAAGAACTCAAAGTTTTATATTTTTTTGGTGGCTCTGACACTTAGCTGATAATTGTTTTTCTTCCTACCACTTTGATCTTTTTCTTAGCAAATAGCTTTATAGCTTCAGGATAAATTCTATGTTCTTCTTTTAGAATTCTTTTTGATAATGTTGATTCTGTATCATTTTCTTTAATTTTGACTATTGCTTGAATTATTACTGGACCTGTGTCCGTCCCTGTATCTACAAAATGCACTGTGCATCCTGAATATTTTGCACCATACTCTAATGCTTGTTTTTGTGAATCTAATCCTGGAAATGCTGGTAATAATGCTGGGTGAATGTTGATAATTCTGTTTTTATATTTTTTTACAAATTCTGGACTAATAATTCTCATGAATCCTGCAAGACATACAAGACCATTTTTTTGGGTAACTCCATATTTTGATAATACTGAAATTACTTTTTTATCATATTCCAATCTACTTTTGAAACCTTTACTTTCAATAATTTTTATATTAACTCCCAATTTTTCTGCAATTTTTAGGCCTTTTGCATTTGCTTTGTTAGAAATAACTATGGCTGGATTAATTGGGATCTTCTTTTTCTTGATTGATTTTAAAATAGATTCCATGTTGCTCCCACGACCTGAAATTAAAATTCCTAAATTTAGCAACTAGTCAATATTAAATCAAAACTCGAATTTATATCATCTCTAATAATTTTTAATTTTATTGCCTAGAATAGTCAGGATGACAAAAAATGGAATCTTGTGTGAGGTTAATAACAAACGTGTTTTCTTAGATCCTAAAAACTCTGATTCTACAGGAGTAAATTTTGTTTCACATGCACATACTGACCATCTCCCTTCAAAAAATGGTGGTACTATTCTATCTTCAATTGAAACAAATGAAATTGCTAATCTTCGAGGTTTTAAGATGGAAAATCATGTGGACTCTCTTGATGATTTTACGTTAGTTGATAGTGGCCATATTCTTGGTTCTAGAGGTCTACTTTTTGATGATCTTTTTTACACTGGTGATATTTGTACTCGTAATAGGGGATTTCTTCAAGGTGCAAAAATTCCAAAATGTAAAATTTTGATTACTGAGTCTACCTTTGGTTTATCCGAATTTATTTTCCCCAAGTTGGAAGAAATTCAGAAACAGGTCAATGAATTAATTTCTGAACTTTATGGAAAGGGTATCCCGATAATTTTGATGGGATATCAATTAGGTAAAGCTCAAACTATAACCCATCTCTTTGGACATTGGGGACCTCTTTATTTTCATGATTCTGTTAAAGAGATGAATTCACTGCATCAAAAATTTGGAGTTTCGTTAAAAGATGGACTAGGACATTCTGAGGCTGAAAAAAAAGGTTTACTTGCAAAAAAACCTTGGGTAATGGTTGCACCAATGGCATCAAACAAAAATAAATTCATCCAAGAGATGAAATCAAAGTATGGTGCAGTAACTATAGGATTTAGTGGATGGGCACAATCTACAAAATTTTCTTTTGGAAGACGTACTGATTATTCTATTCCTATGAGTGATCATTGTGACTTTAATGAATTAGTAGCAATGGTAGAAAAATCTGGTGCAGAGCAAGTTTACACCATTCATGGATTTGTTGATGAATTTGCAAAACACTTGAGAACACTTGGAATAAACGCTCAGCCTTTATTGGAAAATTCTTTAGATAATTTTACTTCGTAAATTTACTACATTCACAATTTATGGCTAGACATGTTTCAGAATTTCTAATATGGTCATGTGAAAAATGTTTACATTTTTCATTTTTACATATTCTTCTCTGAGATTCTTTTTGTACTACTAATTGTGCAATTGAATTTGCTTGCTCTTTTGAATATCCTTTTTTATCAATATAGAAGTGGACCACTTTATTGTACAGTAAATCTGAATTGAATTGTTTTTCTAACATTGATGCCTGTTCTTTATAGTAATTCAAAGTATTAAAATCTCATTTAGTATTTATTGAATTTTTTTAAAATTTTTGTTCAATTTATTTACATTTATCTCAAAATTACCCCTATATCCATGAGATTTGTATGAGTAAAATTAGTTACAATATTTGCTTTTTGTTTTTGAAAAAATCTGCCTGAATCACTATTTTTGAGAAATTCTTTCATTATGTCTAAATCTATTTTGATGTTGTCTGTTATTGCCCCTGCAAAAACTGAATTCCCATCTATTCCATCTGTTCCCATCGATGCAATGGTTATTTTTTTAAATTTCTGAGTATTTTTTAAAATTCTTAAAACCATTTCTTGATTTCTTCCACCCATTCCTTTTCTTAATACTCGTACTGTTGTCTCTCCACCAAAAATTAAACATGTTTTTTCATTTTCTGAAATATTTTCTAAAATTTTTGTAACTGCATTTTTAATGTCTCCAAAAACTTGAATTATCATAACTTTATATCCCATTTTTTCTGCCGTTTTTTGCATTTGTTTTAGACAATCTTCATTATTTGCAATAACATAATTTTCTATTTTTACTTTTCCTAGAGTTTTATTTTTTTCATTTGCTTCTCCTTTTTTTAAAACTTGTAATACTTCAATTGGTGTTTTTCTTTTAAGCTTGTATTTTTCTAAAATTTCTAACGCATCTTCATATGTTGTATCATCAATGTATGTTGTTCCTGATGCAATAGATGAAAGATCGTCTCCTTCAACATCTGATAATACTAAACTAATTCCATCACATTTGATATTTTCAACTAGTTTCCCGCCTTTGATTTTTGATAAATGTTTTCTAACACAATTAATTTCTTGAATTGTAGCTCCTGATTTTAAAAGTAAATTTGTTTCATGAATTTTATCATCAAGTGTTATTTCATTGGGCATTGCAAGTAATGATGACCCTCCGCCTGAAACAAGAAAAATTATTAATTCACCATTTCTCTTATTTTGAACAAATTTCATCACTTCTTTTGCAGCCTTTACGCTTGTTTGATCTGGTTTTGGATGTCTGGAATTAAAAATTTGAAATTTTTTCCCCTTTATTTTAGCCTTAGAACCTTTGGGTATTACGATTATTCCACTTTTGATTGGAATTATTGCATTAAGTGCCCTTGTCATAGAATCTGCTGCTTTTCCAAATGCAACCGAATAGATGTTTGAATAGTTTTCAATATCCAGGATTTTATTACCTATTTTGATTTCATTATGTGTTACATATTTTGAAATAATATTTTTTGGATCTGCAAATTGTAATCCTGATTCTAAAATTTCTAAGCATTGCTTTTTTTTATCAGTTGTTGCTAATTCGTCAAAATTTTGAATAATCATACACTCTACCCAATTATGTAAGATATATAATCATCAATGATTTTTTTCATTTCATGCACACAGTACGCATTCCAAAAGTTATCAACTTTGGAGAAAATGCACTTGGTGAAACAGAGTATCCAAAAAATGCCCTAGTTGTAACAACCGTTCCTCCTGCACTATCGGATAAATGGTTAGCAAAAATGGGAATTCAGGATTACATGTTGTATGATCAAGTAAAACCTGAACCATCAATTGATGATGTCAATGCTGTAATTTCACAATTCAAAGACAAAAACCCTTCTGTTCTAATCGGATTGGGTGGTGGAAGCTCAATGGATGTGGTAAAATATGCTGCACCTGAGATGAAAAAAGAAAAAATCTTAATTCCAACTACCTTTGGAACTGGAGCTGAAATGACAACTTATTGTGTTCTAAAATTTGATGGAAAAAAGAAATTGTTACGTGAAGACAGATTTTTAGCTGACATGGCTGTAGTGGATTCATATTTTATGGATGGTACTCCAGAACAAGTCCTAAAAAATTCTGTTTGTGATGCATGTGCTCAAGCTACTGAGGGGTATGATAGCAAACTTGGTAGTGACTTGACTAGAACTCTATGTAAACAAGCATTCGAGATTCTTTATGATGCAATAATGAATGACAAACCAGAAAATTATCCATATGGATCAATGTTATCTGGAATGGGATTTGGTAATTGCTCTACAACCCTAGGACATGCATTGTCCTATGTGTTCTCAAATGAAGGTGTACCTCATGGATATTCATTATCCTCTTGTACTACCGTTGCACATAAGCATAACAAATCAATTTTTTATGATAGATTCAAAGAAGCAATGGAAAAACTAGGTTTTGACAAATTAGAACTCAAAGCTGATGTTTCAGAAGCTGCTGATGTCGTAATGACTGATAAAGGACATTTGGATCCAAATCCAATTCCAATATCAAAAAATGATGTTGTAAAATGTCTTGAAGATATCAATGCAGGTAATTTGTAAAAAATTTAGTAATTTTTTACTTTTTTTCTATTTTATTGAAATTTAGAATTACGAAAATCGTAATCAGTATTAATAAAATTATGTTGTACGGTGATTTTGATAAACTTATTTATGCTCATGTTTCGGTGTAAGTGCAATTGACTGAAAATACATTGAAATTTGGTATTCAAAACGGGTTAAATGTAGCAAGAGCTGGTTATACTGAAGACCAGATTTTAACAGCTTGTATTCTTGCTGATAAAACAGGTTATGATTCTATTTTCTATATGGATCACACAAATGTTCCACAATGGAAGAATGCTATTGTTTTAGATCCTTGGGTCATGTTATCTGCAATTGCTGCAGTTACAAGCAATGTTGAATTAGGAACTTGTGTTACTGATGCAATCAGACGACATCCATCTAATATCGCACTAGCTGCAATTTCTCTTGATAGAGTTTCAAAGGGAAGAGCAATACTTGGAATTGGTGCTGGTGAAGCCCAGAACCTTAAAGAATTTTGTATTCCATTTGAAAAACCTGTCTCAAAATGGGAAGAACAAATTGAAACTATTCATAAATTGTATGAATCAACTCCTGATAATACTGTAGATTATGATGGAAAATATTACAAACTTGAAGGTGCATGTTTGCAAGCTCCTCCAATTAGAAAACCCCATCCTCCAACTTACATGGCAGCTGGTGGAAAAAGAACACTTGCAATGACTGGAAAATTAGGTGATGGTTGGTTACCTATTGGTTATACTCCAGAACTATTTGAAGATCATGCTGCCCAAATTACAAAATCTATGAATGAAAATAATAGAACACAAGAAGCAAAAGATAGTTTTGAATATGCTCTTGACATTGATGTTTACTTTTCTGAAGATGCAGAATCTTCATGGGCAAAAATGAAAGAGGCTGTAAAGGTTAGTTTGTTTAAACCTGAAGTATTGCGAGTGCATGGATTAAAAGAAATTGAAGGTTTTGATTTTGTCAAATACTTTACAGAATATTCAATGTCTGATCAAAGTTGGATTGTCAAAATGAGAGAGGCTGCAACAAAAATTCCTGATGCTATTGCACGTTCATCTACAGCAGTTGGTACTCCTGAAGATATTATTCCAACGTTTGAAAGATTCATGGATGCTGGTGTTAACCACTTTGTAATACGATTCTGGGGTAAAAACTACTTTGGGTCTATTGATAAATTTGCAAGTCATGTAATGCCTGCATTAAGAGCAAAAGCAAAACAACAAGGCAAATAATCCTATAACATTACAGCAAATCATTTACTATACTGATTCTCAGACTATTTGATGGATGAAGATCTACCTGAGTCAGTAAAAAAATGTCTTGATATTTTAGAAGAAAATGTAGAAATTTTGGCAAATTTAGAACTTGATTTAGAAGACGAAAAAGAAGATACATTGATTCCTAATTTAGAACTTCATCAACTATATGATATGACTGAGGATGTTGCAGAATCTGCAAAACTCCAACGTGCAGAATCTAATTTCACAAGACGACAATCTGAACCATCATTATGATCTGTGTGGTCTTTTACTTTTTGTTTTTGTAAATGATTTGGCCCGACGTTTATTTTTTTGTTTTTCTAATCTTTTTCTTGTACGTTCTGTTGCATTTGTTGAACCTTGAATTATTTTTGTTTTACTTCCATCTCTTAACATTATTAGTTTTCCCTTGAATCTAAATTCAACATCTCTACATTTTATGTAGTATTTTTTAAGACAAAAAAATATTCTATTATTTGTTCCATGCAAGTCTTTTACTTCTTTTGATTTTTTTAATTCATTGAGAATATTTCTCAATAGTCCTTTATCCACATCTGTAATTCTATGTAATTCTCTGAACCAGATGAATTTTGATTCTGAGCCCCATTCTTCAAGAATTTTCAATACTTGATCTGTTGCATCATTATATTCTTTATCTCGTTCATCCATGAATTCATAAAATTACTCCTAAATTTAGCAATTTTCATTTATGAAAAGTTTGGATGAATAAAGTCAAATTTTAGAATGTAATTGGTTTTTGATTAATTTTGTAATTACTCACTATGAGTGCTGAATCAAAAAATGAATGCTCAAATCTTTCATGCAGAATACTTGAAATCAAAGCCATGGCAAAAGAACTAATAACTCATCCTAAAACCGATCATCTAGTAAACTATTCATGATAATACGGATCTAACAACAATGCCAAAAGTATCAT
>Ga0114996_10002688_pt1 | contig 22799 bp, 22 predicted proteins | sample ArcticOcean_MG_C_4_FD_87039 | JGI IMG/M metagenome (GOLD analysis project Ga0114996, IMG submission 87039) | Marine microbial communities from western Arctic Ocean - ArcticOcean_MG_CB4_134 | ecosystem: Environmental > Aquatic > Marine > Oceanic | place: Arctic Ocean: Canada Basin | collected... | reverse complement strand
TCGAATTCTTTGCCACGAGCCGAAAGTCGATCTCGTCGTCGCCGACCGTGATCCGATGAGTTACCACGACGCCATCGGCGAGGACACTTTCCAAGTGAATCTCGCGTCCGTTTTTCGACGTAGAGATTTTCCGCGTTTTGTGCGGAATCACTGTCCCGCCCCACGGGCGATCGGTCGAGCCAGGCCGGCAAAACGCCTCAAGATAATTGGTCCGCAACTCGCCGCCCGCGAGGTCCTTGCCGCGGACAATCAGATAGTTGTCTTTCCACTCGGCAGCGATCGGCGCAGGGGCCTTCTCGCCGGCAGAAGAGACGGCGGTTGGGATTACGGTGACGAGGAGCCACGACGCGAAAACAAGTAGCGAGCGCACGTACCGATTCCCTTTCTACTTAGGTGCCAAGGTGCAAACGATCCGGCGGCCCTGTTGCGACGGCCCGGTTTCGACCTTCGCGACTTCCTCGAGCTGCGCGATCATATCCTTGATCACACGACGGCCTTCCTCGATATGGACAATTTCGCGACCGCGAAATACGACCGAGATCGTCACTTTGTCTCTGTGCTCTAAGAAACCCTTCGCACGATTCACCTTGAAGTCGATGTCGTGTTTGCCCGTCTTGGGTCGAACCCGGATCTCCTTGGTTTTGGTCTGGTGGGTATGGCCCTTGGCCTGACGTTTTTTTTGCTGGTACTTGAATTTTCCATAATCCATGATCCGGCAGACCGGCGGGTCTTCCTGCGGCGCCACTTCCACCAAATCGAACCCTGACTCGCGAGCGCGAGTGAGCGCATCCTCAGTGGGAATCACGCCGAGTTGTTCGCCGTCGTCGGCCACGACCCGCACAGGCGTGACCCTAATTTGTTCATTCATCCGATGTTGTTTGTCGATGACTTCGTCCTTTCCGTTGAAACAGGTTACTGAATTTTTCGTCGACCCTTTGCGGCGAGGACGGCTGCGCCCTCAATGACCGCGATCTTCTTCTCTTGAGTATCGACCACCGCACCGTGTGGCGTCAACTATGTCTATCTCGTAAACCGGATTTTAGGGGCCTATCCAAGGCTAGCTTAGTATTCGTGACTCGCCGCCCTCTCACCCAGGTTCGCCGTCCGTTTGACGACTTGTCAGACTTTCCGGCTGTTGGCCTCCTCGGTGAGTCGGGTGATTGCCTCCTCAAGCGGCATCGCCCCCAGATCGCCCTCGATCCGGTCTCGCGGCGAGACGGTGCCGTGCTCGGCGTCACGGGGACCGACAATCATCAAATAGGGGATCAGTTCGAGCCGCCCATCGCGAATCTTGGCTCCCAGCTTCTCTGGACGATAGTCCGCTTTGACGCGGAAACCGGCCTCGCGAAGCCGCGATTCGACCTGTCGGCCATATTCCTCGCTCTTTTCGCTCACGGTGAGCACGCGAACCTGCTCGGGTGCCAGCCACAGCGGAAATGCCCCGGCAAAATGTTCGATCAGCACGCCAATAAACCGCTCCATCGAACCGAGCGGAGCCCGATGGATCATCACCGGCTGATGCGGGCGATTGTCGGCACCGACATATTCCAGGGCAAACCGCTCTTCGCTCGGCAGATTGTAGTCCAACTGCACCGTGCCAAGTTGCCACTCGCGGCCAATACAATCGGTGACCACAAAATCGGCCTTGGGGCCATAGAACGCCGCTTCGCCGGGCTCCGGCTTGGCATCAATGCCCAGCGACTGGCAGACTTCGACCAGCGCCGCTTCGGCCCGATCCCAGCTTTCCTCGCTGCCAACGTACTTGTCGCTGTCGGGGTCGCGCATCCCCAGTCGCACCCGATAGTCGACCATGCCGAGTGACTTGAGCACGAACTGGGTCATCTCCAGGCAGCCGCGGAACTCGTCGGCGACCTGTTCTTCGGTGCAGAAGATATGCGCATCGTCCTGCGTAAAACCTCGCACCCGAGTCATGCCGGACAACTCGCCCGACTGTTCGTACCGATACACCGTGCCGAACTCGGCCAGCCGCACCGGCAGATCGCGATAACTGCGAGGTCGCGACTTGTAGATCATGATGTGATGCGGGCAGTTCATCGGCTTGAGCAGATAACGCTCGTCATCGTCCATTACGATCGGTGCGAACTGGCTGTCGGAGTAATAGGGGTAGTGGCCCGAGATCTCGTACAGCTCGACGCGGCCGATGGCAGGCGTATAGACCGGCTCATAGTCGCGCTGTCGTAGTTCGTCCTTAATGAAGTCTTCGAGCACTCCTCTGAGCGTCGCGCCCTTGGGAGTCCAAAGAATCAATCCTGACCCGACCAGCGGGCTGATAGTGAACAGATCGAGCTGTTTACCCAGCACACGATGGTCGCGGCGTTTGGCTTCTTCGACTGAGACGAGGTATTCGTCGAGTTCTTTCTTGCTGAAGAACGCCGTGCCGTAGAGCCGCTGAAGCTGCTGCCGCGTGGAGTCACCCTGCCAATACGCACCGGCGATCGACAACAGATCGAAAGCCGCCACCGCACCGGCACTGGGAATATGTGGTCCGCGACAGAGGTCCAGGAATTCCCCCTGACGATAAAACGACACCGTTTCGTTTTCGTTGAGCCGCCCCTCGATATGCTCGACCTTGAGCGACTGGCCCAGATCGCGACAGATCGTCACGGCGTCGTTGCGGTCTTCGTCGAGTCGCTCGAAAGGCTCATCGTCCTTGATGATCTTCTGCATCTCTTTCTTGATCGCGGGAAAATCATCTTCGCTGAGCGAATGCTCCATCTCGAAGTCATAATAAAACCCGTTATCGGTCGTCGGCCCATAGGCCAGCTTCACTCCGTCAAACAGCCGCATCACGGCCCGAGCCATGATGTGGGCACAAGAATGGCGCAGCAGCCCAATCGCCTCGGGATCTTTCTTGGTGAGCAGCCGGAGGGACACCTCGCCGTCGGCGGGAAGCAGCGTATCGGCTCCCACGATGTCGTCGTTGACCACTGCGCCCAGGGTCGCCTTGGCAAGTCCGGGGCCGATTTCGGCAGCCACATCAGAGGGCCGCACGCTATCGTCGTACTGTTTCTGGGTGCCGTCAGGCAGGATTACTTTCAGCATTGCTCCGCTTTGTCCACACATAAAATGTCGCTGTTGCTGCCCGACGAGGCGACGCCGATACAAAGGGCGTCGAGAATGGCCGCCGTGGGCAATGGCGCACTAGGGCCACGCATTATAGTGCAGGGGACAGTGCCGACAAGGTGGAAGTTCGCAAAATACTGATTCATCACAACGTCAAACGATGTCCGACCAATGGGTGCCGGTGCCCCTTGACGCGGCGGCGGCGGCGCAGAAGATGGAGATTCACCGGTGGTTTCGTCGGCTAGGCAGAAAGGGATTGAACCCCGAATGCGGTCGTGGTCGATAAAACCTTGGTCCCCAAGAAATAGGATACCGAACCCTTTGGGTCATCGGCTTATCTGAAAAAAGGGGCGATTAGCTCAGTTGGCTAGAGCACCAGCTCGACAAGCTGGGGGTCACTGGTTCGAGCCCAGTATCGCCCACTTTTTTTATTCTCTTCGATTTTCGGCGTTCTGCCGGCCCGATTATTCTTTGAAATCGGTATCGGCTTTGGCCAGATCGGTCTCTTTGATCCAGATGTTGCGATAGAGCACTTCGTGGCCTTCGCACTGAAGCTTCAGGCCGCCCGGCGTGTCGGTGATTCCCTTGCCGCCGCGGTTACCGCCGTCGATGCCCGAGTTCTTGCCGCCCCAGACCTGATTGATCGTCTGGTTCTTGTGGACCTTCTTGCCGTTAAAGAACATCGAGACCATCGCTTTCTCGGTTCGCTTGCCGTCGGCAAATCGGGCAGCGCGGAAATTCATGTCATAGGCGTTCCACTTGCCCACACCGTTGTAGGCGTGATACGGGGCCGGTGTCTCGTTGATCACCGCACCCATTCCGTGTTTGGTCTTATCGCCGTCGAGGACCTGAATCTCGTAGCGGTTCTGTAGATAGACGCCGCTATTGCCACGCTTCTTGACGACCAGAAATTCAACGTGTAATCGGAAGTCGCGATACTTTTTCTTGGTCACCAAATCCGCAGTGCCATATTTGCCCCCCCTGGCCGCGGGATCGAAGGTCTCCATGACGGTTCCCTTGTCGACGGGGTCGTCGACGATCTTCCACTTCACCGGCAGCGACGAACTGAATCGCGGCCCCATCCAATAGGTCCACTTCTCGTCGAGCATCTTGCGAGAGCCATCGAACATCAGTTCTGCTCCCTTGATCGGTTTCGCACCGACGCCAACTTCCGCGATCGCAGACGAACAAAGGGTGGCAAGGAACATGACGACCGAAAGGGCAACAAGGCGGGACTTAATCATGGAGGGCTTCCTTTGTGGGGATTCTAAATGAATTCAAAATGGTCTGGCGGCTGTGGGCATCGGTGGTTAGGCCGACATCTCTTTGCGGATCGTTTCGAGCAGTTTCTGGGTTGCACGAATCCCTTCGACCTCGGACTTCTGCCGGCCTTCGTACTCGATGCCGACATATCCGTGATAGCCGGCGTCGACGACGATCTTCATCATCTTGCGATAATCGGTGCGGGATTCGTTGCCTTTGTCGTCAAAGCTGTGGCTCTTGGCGCTGACTGCTTTGGCGAAAGGCATCAACTCGGTGACGCCCTTGTAGCGGTCATAGCGGCCAAAATTGCCAAAGTCAGGGAGCGTGCCACAGTTCTTTAGGCCAACCTTTTTCATCACGGCAGCCAACCACGCGCCGTTGGACGACAGGCCGCCGTGATTCTCGACGATGACATTGATCTCATGGCTCGCGGCGAACTCGCTCAACTTATGCAGCCCGTCGGCCGCCAGTTTGAGTTGCTCTTCGTAGCTTCCGCTGCTGCGGGCATTGACACGGATCGAATGTCCGCCGAGCTGTTTTGCCGCTACGACCCATTTGTGATGCCGCTCAACGGCCGACTTGCGTGCCTTCTCGTTGGGATCGCCCAGATTGCCTTCGCCGTCGATCATGATCAGCAGGCTTTTTACGCCCGCGTCGTCGGCCCGTTTTTTCATCTCGCCGAGGTACTTTTTGTCTTCGGCCTTGTTGGCAAAGGGCCGATTCCAGTGCTCGACGGCGGTGATGCCGAACTCCTTTTTCGAGAAGCTGGCAAAGTCAAGCGGATCGAGTTTCTTTCGCCCCAGCATTCGATGGAGCGAATACTCAGCCAGCGAGACCTTGTACAGCGGAGCCTTTTTCTTGTCGGCGGCCGAAGCTTGACCGCCCAACAGGCTGGTCAACCCGACGGCGGTACTTGCCATCGCGGAAGTTTTCAGGAAAGAACGTCGATCGGTCATCGGCATGGGAAAGGTCCTTGTCGGCCGGAGGGCGGGATGGTCGATTCATACGGCGGCGAGCCGGGAGCGTGCAGCCCTGGCCCGTCGTCCACTACCACAGTATAAGAACCGTCAGAAGCAACTTCAATCAAGCCGCGATTAGCTCCCAGGCACCGTTCATCATGTCCAACGTCCCCATTGACCAGATCGACGCGGTTTTTCGTCTCATGAGTCGCGAGATTTGGATCGTCACCGCCGCTGCCGGCGAAGATCGCGGCGGACTGGCCGCGACCTGGGTCAGCCCGGCCTCGATTGACCGAGAGAACCCGCTGGCGGTGATCGCCTTGGCCCCGAATCACTATACGTGCGAATTGGTCGAGCGGAGCGGTTGCTTCGCCGCCCATCTAATCCGGCCGGACCAGATCGATCTCGTTTGGCGGTTTGGACTGGGGTCGGGTCGCGTCACCGACAAACTCTCGGGCATCACGACACACTCCGGCGAGACTGGCAGCCCGGTGTTGTCGGACTGCCTGGGCCGGTTCGAGGGCCGCGTGGTCGACCGTCACGACACGGGTGATCGGGTCTACTTTTGGGCGGAAGTGGTCGCGGGCGAGAAACTTGGCGAAGGCCGCCCGCTTTGCGAACAGGCATTGATTGCCGCCGCATCACCGGAGCAACTCGGCTCGCTGCGAACTCAGATGGGCGAAGACGTCCAGATCCAGCGGCCCCTTTGTTCCGAGTGGCTTGAGCGGGCCAGCAGCCTGTTGAAAAAGTGACCGGAAGGGGACAGGTCCGAGTTTTCGACCCACGTCCATCGCCGAAAAAATGTCGTCTTGCCGAAAATCGGACTGGACCCCGACTTTTTCAACAGGCTGCCCGAGGCGACTCGCGATAGGAAACCTCGGGGCTCGCGCCGCCCGACGGTTGTTTCGCGGCGCGCCACTTGTCATCATGTTGAGCGTTCGCTGTTCTGAAGTTTGCAACACAGGAGCGTTTGCCATGACTTGGTTTGTTCGATGCTTGATGACACTGCCGGCCGTTGTTCTGCTTATCAGTACTGCGGCGGCCGATAAGTTGCCGATCGTGGAGAAGGTCGAACTGCAGCCGCTACGAGCGCAAGTCCAGCGGGTCACCGCGGCGCTGAAATTTCTCGGCGCGCCGTTGACCGCCGAGAAAGACGCGGCGCTGAAAAAAGCCCTTCAGCACAAGAACGCCGTTGTCGAGATCCAAAAGGTTCTTGATCCGCTCTGTTTGGCCGGCGTCACGATCAGCGCCGAATCGCGCGTCAAGGTGCGGCCCGGCCCGGTGCCGAAAAAGTTGGTGCAACAAGGCTGGACCGTCTTTCTGGTCAAAGTGAACAATCGAGCCGGCATTAACGCGACGCTTCGTTGCACGAGCCCAAACGCGGCACCGGTCTATCGTCGCTCAAGAAACAGCCCCGAGCCGAAGGTGACGATCAAGCTGAGTGACGTACCCAACCGCTGGCTCGACGTCGGCATGTTCGACAAGCGCCCGATGACGGCGACGCTGTCCCGGCTGGAAGTTGAGTACCGAATCGTCGAACTCTATAGCCGCGACGCCGGCAAACGTGACGCGAAGCTCGTATTCGACGCCGGCCAGGGAACGCAGGACCTGGGGTTTCGCAACGAAACGAGCATTTTGTTCGAGTGCAGCCCGGCGGTGAAAGTCCGGCTCGAAGTGATCGACGACAATGGCAAACCGACCACCGGTCAATTCGTGATTCGTGACGGTCGGGGACGCATCTACCCGGCGCGCACGCGGCGGCTGGAACCCGATTTCTTTTTCCACGACCAGATCTATCGGCATCACGGTGAGTCGGTCATGTTGCCACCGGGCGAGTACACCGTCCGCTACAGTCGCGGGCCGGAATACCGATGGCTTCAGAGGACGGTCACCGTTCCGACCAACAAGAAGGAACAGACCGAGGCGTTCCGCCTCAAGCGATGGATCAAAATGGTCGATCATCGCTGGTTCTCCGGCGACCATCACGTACACGCCGCCGGCTGTGCTCATTACGAGTCACCAACTCAGGGTGTTACGCCCGAGGCGATGATGCGACACATTCTGGGCGAAGACCTGAACGTCGGTTGTGTGCTTTCTTGGGGTCCTTGCTGGTATCACCAGAAGAAGTTCTTCGAGGGCAAAGTCAGCTCGCTATCGAAGAAAAATAACCTGATGCGATACGACGTCGAGGTTTCGGGCTTTCCCAGTTCGCACGCCGGGCATCTGTGTCTGCTGCGGCTCAAAGAGGACGACTATCCTGGCACGACCCGCATCGATCAGTGGCCGAGTTGGGATCTGCCGGTGCTGGCCTGGGGCAAGAAACAGGGCGGCGTGGTCGGGTACTCGCACAGCGGTTGGGGATTGGCCGTGCCGGGGCGAACGCTGCCCAACTATAAAAACATGCCGAAGTTTAACGGCATCGGGGCCAACGAGTATATCGTCGACGTCACGCACGGGGTGTGTGACTTTATTTCGGCGGTCGACACGCCGATCATCTGGGAACTGAACATCTGGTACCACACGCTCAACTGCGGCTACACGTGTCGCATCAGCGGCGAAACCGATTTTCCCTGCATCTATGGCGAGCGCGTCGGGTTGGGACGGATTTATGTGAAACTCGACAAGGACCAGCCGCTCAACTTTGACCAGTTCGCGTTGGGAATCCGCGACGGACGGAGCTACTGCTGTGATGGGCTGAGCCATCTGTACGATTTCAAGGTGAACGACCTGGGTGTCGGCGAAAAAGGTGCCGGCGGTCGGGCCAGCGTGCTGGCGATCAAGCAGGGCGAAAAACTAAAAATCACCACACGTGCGGCGGCGTTACTGGCCAAGAAGCCGCGCGAAGATATTCGCAAGCGACCGCTTTCTCAGAAACCGTATTGGCATGTCGAACGGGCGCGCATCGGCAACACCCACACGGTGCCGGTCGAGCTGATCGTCAACGGCAAGTCGGTCGAGACTAGAGTGATTTCGGCCGACGGCAGCGTCAAGGATGTGAAGTTTGACTTCACGCCAACAAAATCGAGTTGGGTAGCACTGCGAATTTTTCCCGCTTGTCACACCAACCCGGTGTTTGTCGAAGTCGGCGGCAAACCGATACGTGCCGACCGGCGCAGCGCCGAGTGGTGTCTGAAGGCGGTCGACATTTGCCACAAGAGCAAACTGCCCAAGATCCGCAAGTCGGAACGCAAAGCCCACGACGCGGCGTACGAACACGCCCGACAGGCCTACCGAAAAATCCTCGCCGAGTCAAAATAGTCGTGGATCGCTCCGCGATCCTAACGAAACAACACGAATTACTGCCGATCCAGATTAGTCGCTCAGTGCGCTGCGGACATGGTCGAGATTGTTCCGCATGATCTGGATGTAATCGAGACCCTTCTGACGGTCCTGTTCGGAGAGCAACTCGCAAGGGGAAAATTCGATACTTGTGAGCCCGAGATCTCGCTGCAGTCGGTCGGTGATCTCTTTCGTGGGCGAAGCTTCCCAGAGAAGGAACTTGGCCGGATGTTTTTTGAGAAGCTCTCGGATGCTCTGGATGACTTCGTCTGACGGCATCTTTTCCGGATCGAGGTCCAGATTCTTGATATTCCAACCATAGCGGCGAGCCAAGTAGTTATAGGCGGGATGCGACGCCAGTAGCGGCTGATCTTTGTAGGCGGCCTGATACTCTTTTAACTTCGCGTCCAATGCGTCCAGGTCTTTGGCCATCGCAGTGAAGCCTTGTTCGAACGCCGTTTCGTGCTCTGGGTAACGCTTGACTAGCGCCTGATAGATTTCGTTCGCTTGAATCTTGGCGTTCACCGGATCAACCCACGTGTGTCCGTCGACCCCTTCGTGCGCGTGCTGGCCGGACTTGCCGTGGCTATGCACGGTGGCATGCTGAAATGTGATGAGGTCGTCTTTAAGTGGCTTGGCGGTGTCGATGACCCGGCCTTCGGGCAAGCTCACTTTCTGCACCCACTTCGCGAAGCCGGCGCCGTTGAGCACGATCACGTCGGCCTGCTGATAGACTTGGATCGCCTCGGTGTCGGGCATCCAGTAGATCGCGTCCTCGTCGTCGGGCACGGGGCAAACCACTTCGAGATGATCTCCGCCAATACGCTGGCAGAAATACTTGGTCGGGTAGAACGTCGTGACCACCACCGGCTTTCCGCTTCGTGGTGTGTCAGTCGAAGCTTCCTGTTTGTCGCAACCGCCCCCGATCATTGCGATGGCGAGAGCAAGGACGAGCCAACCAAGCCGCTTCTGAGCACAACTGCCAACCATGATGTTGTTCATCCTGTACCAAAACTAACGGACACTATATTACGTTGATCAACTGCGGGGCATACCACACGAGCAGACCGGTCAGTGCTGCGGAGATCGTCAGGCTCATCAGCAACACGAGGAGTAGCTCGGCCGCCTGGAGTCGCGCGACGGTCAATCGGCTGCATCCGATTCTAAACATCGTTTCCATCTCCCGCCGGCGAATTCTCACTGACAGCATGACGACCAGCACAACGAACAGAACCATGGCGAGACAGACCATCGCGAAGTTCGCGTCGAAGAAGCGTTTAATTCGCACGACCATCCCCATCAGTTCCTCGATCACCTCGGTCGGTTCGAGCATCTGCCGAGTCGTCGAAACATTGTAGCGTCCCTTGAGGATCGTCGCCGACTTGGCACTGTCGGGCAGAACAATTACGGACGTCACCGGATGGTCATCCACGCGGCCGTGAAAATGAAAGCTGTCGATATTGCCGGCGGTGATTTCTGTGTATTCAACCACCGCGGCGCTGCCCACCACTTCTTTCTCATTGCGCTGCAGAATGACCTCTGGATCCTTGGTCTTCGTCAGGTCGGTATGTCCGTGGCCGATGCCCTCGATAATCCATGCGGTCTTGATATCGACAAAGACCGCCAGATCATCGGCCGATCCGCTCGGTGCGAGCACGCCGGTGATTCGCATCTTGAGTGGATAGACCGCAGCGATGTCATACAGGCTGGTCTGATCGGTCAGGATCGTATCGCCGACCCCAAGTCGTAACTCGGCGGCGACGTCATGCCCCAAAACCGCGTCTCCGAGTCGCCGCGGGAGCGTGCCATTGGACACCGACAGGCGACGGAACTCAAAGTAATCGAGCGAAGTGCCGACCACCGGTTTCTTGCGGGCGGTGAAGGAAATGTGCAAAGGAATCGCGGCGGCACGGCCACTGTCTCGCACCGCGTTGACCTCCGCCATGGTGATCGAATCGGGGCTTTCGGCGGTGAAATAGAGACTCTTCAGCACCAAGTCGTACCGATTACCCTTCGCGCCGACGATCAGCGGCGTGCTTTGGGCGCGGGCCATCAGGTCACGCTCGTAGTGGCGTATCAACACATGGACCGCCATCGGCAGCGTCATCGTAATCGTCAGGCCAACGATCATGATCACGCTTTTGGCCTTGTTGAACGCCATGTATCGTCGAGTGAGCAGGAGCGTGCGCATCATAGGGCACCCTCGGTGACTTGCTCTTCGAGGTCAATCACACGGTCGAATTGCCCCAGCAGACCCTGCTCGTGTGTGATCATCACAAAGGTCGCGCCGCGGTCACTCGCCTGAAAGCGGATCAACTGCATGATCGATTCAGTGTTTCCCGCGTCGAGATTGCCGGTCGGCTCGTCGGCCATGATGATCTTGGGGTCCGTGACCAGAGCCCGGCAGATCGCCAGGCGTTGTTTCTCACCCTGCGACAGTTCCCCGGGATACCTCCGCAATTTGTCGCCGAGGCCGACCAACTCGGCAAGTGATCGAGCCCGAGTGCGAACTTCCTTGCCAAATTCCAGTGAGGCATTGACGAAATACGGAAGGACGATATTCTCCTCGACTCGAAGATACTCCAGCAGCTCGAACTCCTGGAAGATGAAACCGACGTTAGAAATGCGGAAGTTTCGGCGAGCCGTGTCACTCATGCCGGAAATTACCGCATCGCCGACGGTGACACGACCGGCCGAGGGGACATGGATGCCGGAGATGAGATAGGCCAGCGTCGTCTTACCACAACCGCTCGATCCAACCACAGCCACCTGCTCGCCCTGACGGACCGACAGACTGGGCAGTTGAAGTTCGAAGCCGTCTGCGGCGTAGCGAAACCTCAAGTCGCGAATCTCGATGTCATGTGAGTTCATCTGGGGTTCTTCTTGATCCGTTTCTGATCGTTCAATTCAACATCTGCACTGACTTACCGCGTCGCCTCAATCGCCTGGTTGTGTGCTCACGACCATCGCCACCAGCAGCGCCGCAGCAGTTTCGATCCGTAGAATTCTTGGGCCGAGGTCGATGGTCTGCCAACCGGCATTGGTGGCCTCGGAGATCTCCGCGTCGGAAAAACCACCTTCGGGGCCGATCGCCAGACGATAGGCGTTTGGCACTTGATCGCCACCCGCAGCGCGAACCTCCTTCGGCGCAGATCCGCCCGGATGGGCAACCCAACAGGCCGTGGCGTCGCAGCGATCCCGTAGGAATGCGTCCCAGCCCACTGGCGGGGCGATTTCCATCAGGCGGTTGCGACCGCACTGTTTCGAGGCTTCGATCACCGAGCGTTCGAGCCGCGCAAGAGCCGACGATTTTGGTTGGGCCACGCCGCGCTCGGTGATCAGCGGCACAATCCGGCTGACGCCCAACTCGACCGCCTTCTCGACCAGCCACTTCTGTCGGTCGCCCTTGGGAAGCGATACGCCGAGCGTAATCGGATAGCCCAATTCGCGGTTGATCGAACGGCTCTCGATCACTTCGAGCACCACCTCGGCTCGACCGCATTGCTCGATTCGAGCCGACATCTCGGTGCCGCTTCCGTCGAACAGCGTGACGCCGTCACCCTCGCGGGCTCGCATAACGTGGAGCAAATGATGGGCCTCGGGTCCTTCGAGCGTTGCTCGCGAACCGACCGGCGGCGTCGAAAGATAGAAGCGATCTGCCATGAAGATTCGCACCGGGCATGTGGTTTGGGTCAAGTCGCCGTGCGGATTGTACCGATTATGGAAACGATGCGGTAGCTTTGCGCCCGAAGTCCATTACCGAGCCAATGAGCCATGTACGAATCACACTGGGGACTTCACGCCGCGGAAAGTCGCGGCGGATCCGAGTTCTTTTTCGCCGGCCCCACGCACGAGGAGTCGCTCGCCAGGATGCATTATCTGGTGACCGGTCGCCGTCGCGTGGGGCTGTTGGTCGGTGAATCGGGCACCGGCAAAACGCGGCTATTGGTGCGATTGGTCGACGAGCTCCGCCGACCGGGATGCTGCGTGGCACAGGCCAGCCTGTTGGGAACGGGGCTCCGCGAGACGCTTTGGACGCTGGCCGCCGGGCTTGGGGCGACGCCTCGAAGTCAGGACGATCTGTTTGTGTTGTGGCGGCGCGTGACCGACCGGCTGCGCGAACATCGCTATCAGCGATACCACACCGTGTTGCTGTTGGATGACGCCGACGAGGCATCGGCCGAGGTGCTCTCGCATGTCGTCCGATTGGCGCAGTTGGACCCTTCGCCTGAGGCGGGCCTGACAATCATCGTCGCGTCTCGGCCGGACGGGCTGGCACGACTAGGATCCCGACTGAGTGAGCTCTCAGAGCTGCGTGTGGAACTACCGGCTTGGGATGAACAAGAAACGGCCGAATATGTCGCCGCGGCGCTTTCGCATGCCGGACGATTTGAACCGGTCCTGGACGACGCGGGCATGCAGCGGCTCTTTCAACTGAGCGGCGGCGTTCCCCGTCGCGTGAAGCAACTGTTGGACTTGGCGCTGATGGCCGGCGCTGGGCAACAGGCCACACGGATCGGCGCCGAGATGGTGCATGCGGTCTATGAGGAACTCAGCGCGATCGATCTACTCTCGCCCACTTCGCATGTAACGAGCGGCGAGACGATTCGGGTTTAGGGCTCTGTTAGACGTGGTTTGATGGGTTCGTGGGGCAGGTTTGTAATCCACCGCTTTCAACATGATTCTGAGTGGCCAGCACTTTGAATTCCCGTTGTATGCAAGTCAACTCCGAGAAAGCCCGATTTGACACACCAGGAGTTTGCCCGTGTCTTACGAGGACAATTAAGCCAGTGCTCCGCGACACCCAGGTGACCTCCGAAGGCGTCAAGAAACTCGAGCAGACAATGCCGGCGCGCAAGACTCGTCGCGACGAACCGCGCTTCGCGTGTTTACTCCTGCTTATATTCCTTCAGGAATCCCTGAAACAGAACTAGGTGGCCTTCTTCATCGGTCAGCAGTCGGATGCAGAGATCTTGTGTGACATAATCGTCGCCATCGGTGGCGCGGATGATCTCTCGATAGTGCTCGCAAGCGGTCGACTCGGCTTCGATCACCGCTTCGATCACCGCGACCACGTCGGTCGTGTTCTCCGGTGGCTGACGCTGGTTGCCGAGCGAGACGCTCGCCGAGCCGGGCACCTGACCGCCGAGTTGCTTAATGCGGAGACCCAACTGTTGGGCATGGTTCAGCTCCTCGACAATGTCGGCGGCCAGCGATTTCTTGATCTCTTCGGCCCGCACCCCATCCAGATTGATGCTATTGGCGATGTAATTCACGACCGTTTCTAGCTCCATGCTGTAAACGATCGTTAGCAGTTTGACGACTTCCTCTCGACTGGCGGCCATGATAGGGTTGCTCCGTGTTTGACTCAAAGAAAATTGGATGTTCGTAGGGCTCGATGCCACAGGTACCGAGATTATCGATCGGCAATTGCCTGCAGTGCTGCGTCGGACAATTCGCGAAGGCCAATGACGTATTTGCTCGCATCATAAACAAAGTGACTTTCCAGGTCCTGATCTCGCAGATCGCGGATCGATTGTTCGAGCTCCGTCAGGTCGGCGGTCTTGTTCGCCTTGGCCAACATTATCGTTGCGACCAGGCTGTTCTTGGCGATCGTGTAGCGCTGCATATCCGCAAGTTTTCGCAGTTCGTCCTCTTCCAAGTCCGTCTCTTCCGGGTTTTCGATCGTGGTGATGATCGATTCCAGGTCGAGCATCTGGCGAAGCACCTGCTCGCAACGCACGTCGCCTCGCCGGGCCAGCGCCGTGGCGGCGTTGTAACGGACGTTCACATGACCACCAGTGGTCAGCGACTGGACCATCGCCGCGGTCGCCCGAGGGTCGTCGTACCAACCGAGTGCAAAGGCGGCTCGCCACTGAATGCTTGCTTCGGGGTCTTCGAGCGACTTCAGCAGAAACTGGAGCAGTTTTTCATCCTCGTCGAATCCCGGATCGGAACTCATCCGCTCGACCAGCTTTGAAATTCCCGCAAAGGCAAACCAGCGCACCTTCAGCTCTTGTTCGAAACGTTGCGTCGAGGCGGCCTTGATCATCACGGGCAGTCCGTCGGCAACGTGGAATTCTCCGAGTGCTCGACCCAGATACATCCTCAGCCGCACGGCCTTGTCGCCCTTGCCTGCCAGGGTCATTTCACGATCCAACACCGCGGCCAGACGAGCGGCCTGTTTTGAATTACTCTTGAACTCCTGATTGTGATCGCTTCGCAGCACATTGGCCAGATTCATCGCGGCCTGCCAACGGGCGTCGTTGTTGCGCTCGAGCGCGTCGATATAATCGTGTGGATCGCCGCCCAGTCGGGTGACCCAATTGATCAACAGCCCTGCACCGACGATCACGCTAACAATCACCAGCGGATAGACGAACAGCTGCAGGATGAACCGACCGCTTGGCGGCTCGACTTTGGGCAGCGCATCATCCGGAGAAAAATGGTCCGGGATGTGGCCGCCAGGTGGGGTCGGGCTTTCCGCCGGGAGATCGATCGGGGTATCTTCGGGCGATGGCGTGGGCGCACTCATGCGATTCTCTTACGGTGGGGACGCGTGGTGCGGCGCTGAGGGGTCCCCTGATTGTACATGGGAAACCGTAGAGTGTAGAGGGCCACCGGTGCTCGTCAAGGCGTTATGCCCGCAGGAGCAACGACGCTAAACGTGGACAGCGGCTAACTTCCAGATTCCGAATTCCAAATCCCAAATTTTACCCCCTTCCGTGCGGTGAATCGGGCCTATTGATGCGCTGTCTCAATCTCACTTTGCCGACAATCGCCGAGAACTGTGCTCTGGACGAGGCGTTGTTGCAGGAGGCCGAATCTTCCGGCACACCCCGCGAGGTGCTCAGGCTGTGGGAGATGCGCGAGCCGAGCGTCGTGTTAGGACGCTCTTCGCAGGTCGATCGGGATGTTCATCGCGATGCGTGCGACGTGGCCGGTGTGCCGATTGTCAGAAGGTCGAGCGGTGGTGCGGCGATCGTTTGTGGGCCAGGTTGTTTGATGGTTTCGCTGGTGTTGAGCTACGAGCGCAGGCCCTATCTAAGTCCGATTGATCAGGCCCATCAGTTTGTGCTGCAACGGCATCAGGCCGCGATTCGACCGCTTGCGCCCGGGATCACGATCGAAGGCGTCAGCGATCTGGCGGTCGGTGGCCGCAAGTTCTCCGGAAACAGTATGCGGTGCGCTCGCGACCATGTGCTCTATCACGGCACGCTGCTGTATGATTTTCGGCTTGAAATGATCGATCAACTGTTGACCCATCCACCGCGCGAGCCGGACTATCGTGGACATCGCCCCCACGCGATGTTCGTGACGAACCTGCCGATCGCCGGCGAACGTCTTCGCTTTGCCCTGATGACCGCCTGGAACACCGAACCGCCGGACAACGACTGGCCGCAAGCGATCGTTGAGCAACTGGTGACGGAGCGTTATGGTCAGGACACATGGAGTTTTCGCCATTGACGTCGGCGGCGTTAAAGAAAACCACCCTCCCGCGCGAAAGGACAAAACGCGGGAGGGTGATGGAGCGACAGGCGATCGCCGTGGGTAATCCGATGCGGCAGGGCCGCGTGCGGGTCGCCTAGCGAGGAAAACCGACTGAGATGCCACCGTTGGGCGAAACGCCAAAACCGGTGCTGCGGATCCCGTAATTGTAATAAACCACGTTGCCCGGAAACATGCCGTAGTAGTAAGGCTGTGCCTTGTAGGTGTAAGGATTGACGGCCGGGCGAATATAGGGGCGATAGTTGGTCGGCCGTGTGTTGGTCCAGCCATTGTTGTACCGCCCGTTGTTGTGCCGGCCGTTGTTGTGTTGGTAGCTGCGCGAGTTGGGTGCGTAGGATCGTGTGCCGTGGACCGCCGGTCGCAGTTGCTGGCGCTCGAACCGCGCGGCTCCGCCGGTGTCTCGACCGCTGTTGCGGCCGTTGTTGCCGTGGGCCGCTTCGGCGGTGGTTGGGATCAACAAGGCCGCGACGACAAAACTTCCGGCCAACATCGTGACTGCTGTGAGGCGTTTCATGACTTTCTCCTTACCCAGTGATTCGAGTTCGCTCCGAATGTCGCCGGCCTCTTGGGTGCCGGCTTCGATAAGGGTAAAATGCATAGGCTGTGCCAACGAACTCGCGTTTACACGTAACCCCTTGATGTCACTCATGTTACGGTTATTCTAATGAATTCAGCCTGGCGCGATTGTGCCGATAATTGTGATCAACTTGATGTCACCGTGATTCGATTTGATTGCGAGGCGGATATCTCGTTCACCGTGATTTGCTCATCAAGATGCTGGAAATTCATCCGGCGAATTGAGTTATGATGTTCCGCGTCGTTCGGCTCGCGTCGCTGCCACACCACACCACACCACCAAGAGGATTCTTCCCGCATGTCCGACTCTAAGAAATCTCTCTACGAACGTCTCGGTGGCTATGACGCCGTCTCTGCGGTTGCCAATAATCTTCTGCCGCGATTGATCGCCGACGATCAATTGGGACGGTTCTGGGCAAATCGCGGTGCCGATGGCATCGAGCGAGAGAAGCAACTCTTGATCGACTTCCTCTGCCACAACGCCGGCGGCCCGATGTACTACACCGGTCGCGACATGACGCTCTCTCATCGTGGCATGCAAATTAGCCAGTCCGACTGGGAGCGGTTTATCGGCCATCTCGAAGCGACGCTCGACCACTTCGAACTCCCCGACGCCGAGCGCGGCGATGTGTTAGGATTCATCGAGAGCACGAAAGGCGAAATCGTCGAGGCATAAAACTCTCGGCGGGCCGGTGTCGCATCGAAAGACCAATTCGTATGGATCTGCAGACTTGTTCAAACTGTGGAGTTCGCGTCGCCCCGACGGCCGATGGAAGTTGTCCGTCTTGTCGTCATCAATGTTGCTCCGAGAAGCGCTCGCCTGAGCCGTCTGCGGCCCACGTGGCGATGACTCCCGATGGGCCTTCTTCTGAGAAGTCTCCCCTCTTACGAACGCTCGGCGTTGCGGCAATGCTGCTGATGCACCTGGTAGTTCTCGTGCTCGTGATTTTTGTGCTGATCCAGATTGTACCGGCGTATATCGAACTCTTTGCTAAGGAGGACGTCGAACTTCCCGCGATGACGATTCAGCTCATGAACCTGTCAAGCTTTTTCGTCCGATACTTTTTCATCGTGGTATTGCTTGGCGTGATCGCAGACGCCGCTATCGTCGTGCTACTTGAGTTTGTTGTGAAGAAGTGCCGATGGCTGTTGTCGGTGTACTCTCAGGCCTTGCTGTTCGCCGTGATTATTTTTCTCATCTGGGTCAGCATTGCGCTTTGCCTGCCAATCGTCGGCAGGCGACCAATCCCCGTAGCTGACCGACGTCCGCCACGTGAAGTGACCGTCCCTATCTTCGCCTTTGGCGCGAACATGCTGGACCGTGTGCATGAGGCACCGCGCTCCGAGCACCAGCCGTCATGCCGCTATGCGCAAGCAGACCTCAGAAAGTGCAGGAACAACTACACATCCCGCAATATCTCGACCGCCGCGTTTCTTCCACACGCGCCCATCACGCCGCCGCCGGGATGGGAGGCCGCGCCGCACATGTAGAGCCTTGAGACCGGTGTGCGATGATCGGCCCAGCCGACGACGGGACGCATCGAGAAAAGCTGATTGAGGGTCATCGCGCCTTGGAAGATATTGCCGCCGGTCAGGCCGTAGGTGCGTTCCAGGTCCAACGGCGAAACCACTTGCCGATGCAAGATCGCGTCGGGCACATTGGGGGCGTACTCGGCGAGCACTTCGATGCAGCGGTCGCCGAACTGCTCCTTGATGTCGTCCCAATTGCCTTCGGCCAAATTGTACGGGGCGTACTGCACGAACATCGACATGAAATGCTGACCCTCGGGCGTAATCGTGTTATCAACGCTCGACGGGAGCGTAATCTCGAGGATCGGATTCTTGCTCGGCCGACCGTACTTGGCATCGTCGTAGGCCCGTTCGACGTACTCGATGCTGGGGCCGATGTGGATCGTGCCGTGATGATGCGGGCCAATCTCGGTGCCGGGCATGCAGGTGAACCGCGGCGGCTCGCTCAGGGCGACATTCACCTTGGCCGAGGCCGAGGAGTAGTCGATCCGCGAGACCGCCTGACGGAATGTTTCGGTTAGATCTTCCGGCTGTAAGAATCGTTCGAAGGTATGATGCGGGTCGACACTCGAGGCCACGACGCCTGCTTCAACCTGCGAACCATCGGCAAGCGTCACGCCGACCGCTCGGCCACGGCGGGTCATGATCTGGTTGACTTCCGACTCGCGACGAATCTCGACGCCCAAGTCGGTGCAGGCTGTTTCTAATGCGTCGATCAACCCGCCCATGCCACCTTGAACATATCCCCAGACGCCGCGCGCCCCGCCTGCTTCGCCCATCACGTGATGCAGCAGCACATAGGCGCTGCCGGGTGAAGAGATCGAGACAAACGCCCCGATGATCGCGTCGGTTGCCAACGTGGCCCGCAGGACGTCCGACTCGAACCATCGCTCGAGAATCGGGCGGGCCGCGCCGGTCATTAGCTCGATCGCCTCGGGCATATCGTCGCCCAGTTCGCCGAGCGCCTGATGCAGGTCCCACATCTTGCGACCGTCGCGGAGGCGTTTTCCCAGGCCCGGCTTTCGCCAACTACTCGGTAGCGTTATCGGTGCGGCGGCGACCACCGAGAGTGTCGGCTCGATCGCGCGGGCAACGCTCTCTAGCAGTCGTTCGTACCGGGGATAGGCGTCCGCGTCGGCTTGGCTGAACTTGGCGATCTCTCGCTGGTTCAATCCCGGCTCTGGACCCATCAACAGGCTGCGACCGTCGGGCAGCGGCGTGAATGACGACGGGCTGCGGGGCAAAATCTTGAGCCCGTAGTGGTTGAGCCGCAATTCGCGAATGATCTCGGGCAGAAACAGGCTGATCACATAGGCGGCCGTCGAGACCTTGAAGCCGGGCCAGAGTTCTTCCGTCACGCAGGCACCGCCCAACAGGTGGCGGCGTTCGAGCACGCAGACCTTTTTGCCAGATTTGGCTAAGTACGCGGCACAGACCAGAGCGTTGTGGCCGCCACCAATGATGACGCAGTCGTAATGGGTCGAGGGCATGATTGTGTGCGAAAAAATGCGGGGATGGATCGTCCGATTGAGAGACCATAACACACCATCGGCTGACAACAAACATCGACATGAGTCACACTGTCGGCACTAGCCGTCGTCCACCTCGCACGGCATGATAGGGGGCATGAATGAATCGACCGACTCTCAGGCCGCGGTGCGGTGGTGGATTGTGCTGGCCGCGGCGATGTGGAGCACCGGTGGGTTGTTCGCTAAGGCACCAATTTTTGACACGCCCGAGTGGACGCACGACGTGCGGGGCTTGGTGCTGCCGTTTTGGCGTGCATTGTTCGCCGGTCTGGTGTTGCTGCCGATGGTGCGGCGGCCGCAGTGGCACTGGCTGTTGGTGCCAATGACGCTCTGCTATGCGGCGATGAACGTGACCTATCTGAGCGCCATGTCCTACACCGGCGCGGCCAATGTGATCTGGCTGCAGATGACCGCGCCAGCGTGGGTTTTTCTGTTGGGACGACTTTGGCTGAAGGAAAAAGCGACGCGCCGCGACGTGGTGATGTTCTGTTTCGCCGTGACGGGGGTCGCCACGATCGTCTGGTTCGAGTTTCAACAGTCGCACCTGCTCGGCGTGGCGCTGGGATTGGCGTCGGGGTTGTTCTACGGCGGGGTTTTGCTATTCCTGCGGCGGCTGAATACGTTGGACGCGGCCTGGCTGATCTTTGTCAACATGGTCGTCACTGTCGCCGTCACGGCGCCAAGCGCACTGCGGCCAGAGATGCTACCCTCCTTCGCCCAGATGGCAACCGCGGCGGCGTTTGGCATCTTTCAGTTGGGCCTGCCCTATGTGTTGCTGGCGCGGGGGCTGCGCACGGTGCCGCCTCAAGAGGCCTCGGGCATTGGGCTGCTCGAGCCGGTGTTGCTGCCGGTGTGGGTTTATCTCGCCTGGGGAGAGCCAACGTCGTGGTGGACGATGGTTGGGGCCGGGATGATTCTGGTGGGGTTGGGGCTGCGGTATTTGCCGCGGAGAATGTCTCGCGCATAGCGGACAGCGCGAGAGCAAGAGTTCGGCGTGGACGCCGACGCGAAACTTGTTGGGGGAGAGTTTGAGAGAGATTAACTTCCGCTCGAGGCGCGATAAGCCACGCCGGCACCGACCAGATCACACAGGGCCATGCCGATTGATTTGAACATCGTGATTTCCTGAGCATTCTCGCGCAGTGGGACCGTGCCGGTACACATTTCGGTGAGTTGGCCGACGACGTGGTCTTCGGTGATCACCCCTTCAGAGATCGGTACGAGCACTTCGCCCGCTTCGCGAAAACAGTTGTCGCGGCTGTCGGCATAGAGTTTCGACTTGGCGACCAAGGCGGTGTCGCACTCGCGTTTGGTCGCGTGGTGGTTGCCGATGAAGTCAGTGTGGGTGCCTTCGGTGATCCAATCGCCCAGCACAAGCGGTTCGTGCGAGCCGGTCGCGCTGACTACGATGTCTGCCTCACCACAGGCAGTTTGAAGATCCGACACGACCGAACATTCGACGCCGTCGAGTTCCGCTGACATCTGCGTCACGACCTTCTCAGCGTTGATCGGCGTGCGACCCCACACCAGCACGCGCTTCAGCGGACGGACGCTGGCTTGGGCTCGAATAATATACGTCGCCAGATTGCCGGTCCCTAGCAGCAGCAGCGTCTCGGAGTCCTCACGCGACAGCAGCCGCGACGCCAAACCAGAGATCCCCGCCGTGCGCCAGAAGGTCACACTCGTGCCGTCGACCAGCGCCAGCGGCTCGCCGTGGGCACGATCGAACAGCATGATCTTGGAATAGAGCGAATCATATTCGTCCCGCGGATTGTCGGGAAAATACGTGAACGCCTTGATCCCGATCAGCGTGTCGTTCCACGAGGGCAGCAGAGCAAACGCATCGTGGTTATCGTCCGACTCGTCCAGCAAAAACACCTTACGCGGCGGCATCGTGAACTCTTTGCAGAACGCATCTTGCAAAGCGTCGACAAGCCCGGGATACGAAAGCGCGGCATGAACCTCTTCGGCACTAATGATTTTCATCGTGAGGCGTTCCTGCGGAGGGGGACGTTTTTCTATTATAGCCAAGCGAGCGATTATATCGCCCCGCGCCGCAATCGTTCCAGGGTGGGCCAACCAGAGTACATTTAGCGTCCGTGCCTGCACGGTCACAAACATTCGCTCACTAACATTCAACCCTACCCAACAACCTCTACTTCCCCTTCCCAATCTCCTCCAAAATGCTCGCCGCCACCTTCTCGGCCAGAAACTTCGACCCGGCCCGACTGAAGTGCACGTCGCCCGGCCTGCTGGCGTACTTCTTCTGCACCGGCAGCATGTGGGCGTGCAGATCGTTGATCGCAATGCCGTGCTCCCCCATGATCTTGGCGGCCACGGCGTTGTACTTGGCAGCGTCACCTTCGATGCGTCCTGCTTCGCCCGGCGGAACGGGCGTCGTGGCGGCCCAAATCAGCTTCGCCTTGGTCGCCTTGAGCCGCTTGGCGAGTTGCCGCATGTTTTTTTCGTATTGGTCGAGCGTGTAGGTGATCTTGCCGTTTTTCTTGTCCCGGCGGCCTTGTGCCTTGGCGGTTTTGCTTCGATAGCAGAGATCCCAGAGCCCCCAGTTGAAATGAATCACATCCCACGGCTCGTCCCCCAACCATGCGTCGAGTCGTTTCAGTCCCGTGCCCGAGTGCTGTCCGTTTCCCCGAATCCGCCGCACGTCGGCCTTGCCGGCAAGGAGTTTCTTGACGCCGCCCGTATATCCAATCGAGATCGAATCGCCGATCAGCAACACACGTGGAAGTTTCTTGGCGGCCGGTTTTTTCGCCTCGTCAGCGCGGCTCGACGTCGCCACGACCAGCAGCGGCAAGATCAGCAGCAACGCGCGGCGGGAAACATTCATGGCGGGTCTTTCGTCGGGAGGTGTTGGGCGGTCGTTGCTGGTCGGTTTCAGTATATCCGACCGGGGTTTGGGTGATGAAGTCACAGGAGGGACATTCGTGGTTCGGGCTCCTCTGGTGGCTACGCCACACCGACGATTTTGCGTTCTTACTCACTCAGATAGCAACGTCCTCACCGCAAAATCAACGGTGCTACCCGATGCGCCGGGTGGCCCAGATGTTTT
>Ga0114996_10002686_pt1 | contig 22818 bp, 21 predicted proteins | sample ArcticOcean_MG_C_4_FD_87039 | JGI IMG/M metagenome (GOLD analysis project Ga0114996, IMG submission 87039) | Marine microbial communities from western Arctic Ocean - ArcticOcean_MG_CB4_134 | ecosystem: Environmental > Aquatic > Marine > Oceanic | place: Arctic Ocean: Canada Basin | collected... | reverse complement strand
TGTAAGTGTAATCGGCAATGAACTAGAACAAGAAGAGGCTCTGGCCGCCCTGCAAAAAGCTGAAGGGTTTTTGCGGCGTGAGATTGCCCAGCATTTACCACTGAGATACGCGCCGGAAATCAAAGTATTTTATGACAATACAGCTCAGCGAGCAGCAAAGATTTCCGCATTACTGCAAGATCTTGGCAAGGCAGAGGATGGGTGAGAAAAAGTACAATGGGGTGTTGGCCATTGTCAAGGAAAGCGGTCCGACTTCTCACGATGTGGTGGCGCGATTAAGGCGTATTGTAGGTATGCGCCGCATCGGCCACTGTGGCACTTTGGATCCCTTGGCTACGGGGTTACTCATTGCTTGCCTTGGTCGTTATACTCGTTTGGCCGATTGGTTGAGTCTGGGAGCAAAGGAATATTGTACCACATTAATCCTGGGAGCAACGAGCAATACGTACGATGCCCAAGGCGAAATTGTTCCTCTCAAAGGAGCTAAGCCGCCTACCTTTGAAGAACTGGAAAGCGCCCTTGTGCAATTTCGCGGTGAAATAGAGCAGGTGCCTCCTGCATTTTCAGCTGTGAAGGTCAATGGGGTTCGTAGTTATAAATTGGCCCGGCGCAACGAGGCGGTCGAACTCAAAGCCCGCACAGTGCGTATTGGTGTTTTAGAAGTGTTAAATTTTAATTACCCTCGAGTTAGTCTGCGAATTGAGTGTTCACGCGGTACTTATATTCGCTCGCTTGCCGAGGATTTAGGAAAATCTCTTGGTAGCGGTGCCTATGTGGAAACATTAAGCCGCCAGCGTATTGGGGCCATGGACTTAATTAATGCTTTCACACTTGAGCAGATCGAAAGCGCTATTGCGGCAAATGAGCTAGAGAATTGCTTTACGCCGCCCCAAACGGCTTTGTCCAATATCCCTGAAATTATCCTCGAAAAAGAAGGATTATTGGCTTTTTCTCATGGGAACCCCGTTCGACGAGATATTGTACAAAATCCTGATTTGAGTAATATCTATGCTGTGTACGATTTGGAAAGCAATTTATATGGAATGGGTGAATGGGAAGGAGGGCTACTGAAACCGCTAAAAGTTTTGCGCAATTTCAGCGAGCCTTCTTAAGAGATAGTAGTGCAGTCAGCAAGAGAAATTCTTTTAACGGGGACGGTGCAGCGAGGTGATGGCAGAGGGCGTCAACTCGGTTTCCCCACAGCTAATTTGTGCGTTGATTCTCGGCCGCTAGAGCTTGCGTCCAAGGGGGTCTATGTCGCCCGTATAGATATTGATGGGATTTGGTTGGGGGGGGTGGTAAATATTGGCAATAGGCCTACTTTTGGCTCAGGGGAACAGGTTGTCGAAGTTCATATTATAGACTTTGCCGACGATCTCTATGGTCGAAAGTTAACAGTAAAATTATTGGACAAATTGCGCGATGAACAGCAGTTTGCCGATGCGGTAGAATTGGTTGAACAGATTCAAAAAGATGTAGACATAGCACGCAAAGTACTGAGAGTATATTCGACAAAAAACTAATGGAGGTTAAAAGTGTCGATTAGCGCTGAAAAAAAGAAAGAACTAGTTGCCAAATATGGCAGTAACGAAAATGATTCAGGGGCGGCGGCTGTGCAGATTGCTATCATGACAGAGCGTATTCGCAACCTGACAAGTCATCTCCAAAGTCATCAGAAAGACTTTGGTACTCGCCGCGGCTTGCTGATGCTGATTGGTCAACGCCGGCGACTGCAGACCTATTTGCAGCGCAATAAACCCCAGGAATACGCCGAGCTTATCAAAAGCCTGGAACTGCGGCGTTAATTTTAAAATCGCATTGAACGTATTGAACACTTTAGATTGAGAGTAGAAATGAGTCACAAAGCAGAAATTGAACTAGGAGGACGTACCTTCTCCATCGAGACTGGAAAAGTCGCCAAACAAGCTAACGGTGCTGTATGGATCCAATATGGCGACACGGTCGTTTTAGTTACGGCATGCCGCACCAACAACCCAGAAGAGAAATCTTTTCTACCTCTTACGGTAGATTACCGCGAGAAATTCTATGCCAGGGGCCGCATTCCGGGCAATATATTTAAACGCGAAGGGCGCATGGCCGAACAGGAGACGCTCAATGCGCGCCTGATTGACCATCAGATCCGTCCCATGTTTCCCAAACCCTTCCCCTATGAAGTGCAGGTGTACGTAAGTATACTCTCTTTCGACGGAGAAAACGATCCGGGGGTAGTGGGCATGATCGGCGCCTCTGTGGCCCTCACTCTTTCTGATATTCCCTTCTTTGGTCCCATGGGAGCTGTCCGGGTAGGGCGCGTCGAAGGCGAATGGATCGTCAATCCAACCCACAGTCAGATGGAAGAGAGCGATTTGGACCTGATCGTCTCCGGGACGGATGAATTCGTAGCCAGTGTTGAAGGAGGTGGTCATGAAATTTCGGAGTCGGATTTACTCGAAGCCTTAAAGTTTGGGCATAAACACATCCAGGAAATAGTCCAATTCCAACACGAACTTGCGGCCGCCATCGGTAAGACTAAGATCGAGATTGCAGTTCCAGAGATTGATCCTGATCTGGCTCCAGCGGTGGCCGAATTTGTTCAGGAACGCATTGCGGTAGCCAACCGCACCGAAGAAAAAGAAGAACGGGACAACCTGATCAACATTCTTGGCCTGGAATTACAAGAGGCATTGGCCGAGCAATTCGCCGACTCGGAAAAACAGATTGCCAAGGCCCTGGATGATCTCGTACGTTTGGATATGCGACGTATGATTCTCACCGAGAAACGCCGCATAGACGGACGTGCACTCAACGAAGTACGCCAGGTCACTTCGGAGCGCGGCGTCTTGCCAAGGACGCATGGGTCGGCCCTATTTACGCGTGGACAGACCCAGGCGCTCAGTGTGGCGACCCTGGGCACGAAATTGGACGAGCGCATGGTTGACGATTTGCGCGGCAAGAGTTTTAAAAGCTATTACCTTGACTACAATTTCCCCTCCTTCAGCGTGGGAGAAGTACGTTTTGAAAGAGGGCCTAGCCGACGAGATATAGGTCATGGTCACCTTGCAGAACGCGCTTTGGAACCGGTCATTCCTTCCATTGATTCATTCCCTTATACCATACGTCTGGTGTCTGATATCCTCGAATCCAATAGCTCTAGTTCCATGGCCACAGTTTGCGGTTCGTCGTTGGCGCTCATGGATGCCGGAGTGCCGGTGCGCACAGCTGTCTGTGGGGCCGGTGTCGGATTGGTTAAAGAGGGGGACGATTGGGAATTGTTGACCGATATCCAGGGAGCCGAAGATTTTCTTGGCGATATGGATCTTAAGGTAGCGGGGACAGAAGATGGTATAACCGCTATCCAAATGGATATCAAGATCAAGGGCATTAGCTTTGAGATTATGGAGCAGGCCCTGGAGCGCGCATTTGAAGCCCGCATGCATATTCTCGACAATATGAATCAGTGCATTGCCACCTACAACGAAGATCTTTCCACTTATGCACCGCGCATCTTGAGTGTAAAAATAGATCCCGAGAAAATCGGCGCCGTCATAGGCCCAGGCGGCAAACAGATTCGCGAGATCGAAAAAACAGGTGCCACGCTCAATGTAGACGACGACGGCACTATAACGATCGCTTCCGTCGATTCAGAGGCAGCCAATGCCGCCAAAGCGATGGTTGAATCCATCACAGCCGATGCGGAAATTGGCAAGTTGTATCGTGGCAAAGTCAAACGCATCATGCCCTTTGGTGCTTTTGTCGAGATCTTGCCTGGCAAGGAGGGTTTGCTGCATATATCAGAATTGGCCGAGCACCGCGTCCAAAATGTCGAGGATGTGGTCGGCGAGGGAGAAGAAATAGATGTTAAGGTTTTGGATATAGACACCGGCGGTAAAATCCGCTTGAGTCACAAGGCTACGCTTAAAAGCTGAAGAGGTCGCAAGCCACACGGATGTGGTTTTACCTATTCGGCCTCTATTCATGAAAAGACTATCGCAAGCTTTGGCTCGGTAGTCTTTTCTATTTTGGAGACGGATGTAAATGGAATGGGTGCAAATCGACAATATTAGCTCGTTCGACAAAGAGGATGTCGAATTGCGGGGTTGGCTTTATAATAAACGCTCGAGTGGCAAACTGCATTTTCTTCAAGTGCGGGATGGCAGCGGCATTATACAATGCGTGGTATTCAAGGGGGATGTCGATGATGAAACTTTCGACCTATGTCACCAATTGCAACAGGAATCCTCACTTATTATCCGCGGTACAGTGCGCCAAGATGAACGTTCGGTTTTGGGATTTGAGGTTGGTGTAAAAGAAATCGAGCCTATACAAGGTGCCGAGGCTTATCCAATTAGTCCCAAAGAGCATGGGATCTCCTATCTCATGGACCACCGCCACCTCTGGTTGAGATCGAATCGCCCCCACGCCATACTCAAGGTGCGACACGAAATCGTCAGGACCTGCCGCAACTTTCTTGATGAACTCAATTTCACCTTAATAGATGCCCCCATTTTCACACCCAATGCTTGTGAGGGGACGACAGACCTATTCGAAGTAGACTACTTTGGTGATAAGGCCTATCTAACCCAAAGCGGTCAATTGTATGTAGAAGCGGCCGCAATGGCTTTTGGCAAGGTCTATTGTTTTGGTCCCACTTTTCGATCGGAAAAATCTAAAACACGACGCCATTTGACCGAGTTTTGGATGTTAGAGCCCGAGATGGCTTATTGCGATTTGCAACAGGACATGGATCTGGCCGAGGAATTAGTTATCTACATAGTACAGCAAGTCTTGGAAAAATGCCGTGGAGAATTGGAGATATTAGAGCGGGACACCGCTCAGTTAGAAAGGGTTAAGGGGCCTTTCCCGCGTATTTCCTACGACGAGGCCGTAAGCGTTTTGCAGGAAAAGGGCAGCGATATTAAATGGGGGACGGACCTGGGTGGGGATGATGAGACCATTATTTCTCAACAATACGATCGGCCTGTTCTGGTACATCGCTATCCTAAAGCAGTAAAAGCATTCTATATGAAAGGGGATCCAGCGGACGAACGTTTGGCATTATGCGTAGATATGATTGCCCCGGAGGGTTATGGTGAAATAATAGGGGGAGGGCAGCGAGAAGACGATCTGGAGACCCTGGAACACAAAATTGCCGCAGAGGGTTTGCCCAGGGAAGCTTTTGCCTGGTATCTCGATTTGCGCCAATACGGCAGTGTGCCTCACGCCGGTTTTGGCATGGGCCTCGAACGAGTAGTCACCTGGTTGTGTGGTTTGCATCATGTGCGGGAGACCATTCCCTTTCCGCGGACCATGCAACGTATATATCCTTAAATAAAAGATGAGGTTTCCATGAACGACGGCGCTTATAATTATCGCGAAATTGAAAAGAAGTGGCGCGAGCGCTGGTTGGCAGAAAAGACCTTCAAAACGGCCAATCCAACAGACGAAGGTTTTGAAGCAGACAAACCGAAGTGTTATGTGCTCGATATGTTTCCATACCCTAGCGGCTCAGGACTTCATATTGGCCATCCCAAAGGATATATTGCTAGCGATATTTACACCCGATTCAAACGAATGCAAGGTTATAATGTATTGCATCCCATGGGTTTTGATAGTTTTGGGCTGCCGGCCGAACAATACGCAATTGAACACAATGTACATCCTGCCGTCGTGACGGAAGAGAATATCGATGCGATCCGCGATCAACTTCAATTCTTGGGTTTGGCTTATGATTGGGACCGAGAAATAGCCACTTCGCGAGAAGATTATTATAGATGGACCCAGTGGATCTTTCTGCAAATATTCGAAAGCTGGTACGATGATGAATATATATGGCAGGATGCTACTGGGCGGTCAATTGAAGGCAAAGCGCGACCTATTTCTGAATTGATTGAACAATTTGAAAAGGGGGAGCGCACGCTCAGTGAAAAAGACTCCAAGTTGTTGGATCAACAAGAGAGAGTAGACTGGCCCGAGCTCAACCTAGGCCAACGAGAAGTTGTGCTCAATAATTATCGTCTAGCTTATCAGGAGGAAGTAACTGTAAATTGGTGCCCTGGCTTGGGAACGGTCTTGTCCAATGAAGAAGTTACCAGCGAAGGCAAGAGTGAGCGCGGCAATTATTCGGTATTCAAGCGTCCTCTGCGGCAATGGATGATGCGAATTACGGCCTATACCGAGCGATTATTAGAAGACTTAGATGCTCGCCAACTAGCCGATGGAAGAGGAGGAGAATTTACCCTCGATTGGCCAGAGCCCGTAAAAATGATGCAACGCAATTGGATTGGTCGCAGCACTGGGGCCCAGGTCGATTTTTCAGTACTGCGTCCAGGCACAGATGAGGTGGTGAATACCTTGCAGATATTTACCACCAGACCAGATACTCTCTTTGGTGCTACTTTTATGGTCGTTGCTCCCGGCCATCCCCTCATTGATCCACAAAGCGATCAATACCTTGTTCCCGAAGATTGGCCAGAAGGTACGGATGTGCGCTGGAAGAGGGAGGGGGGGCAGGCGGATATAAAATCTTCGATATCTGTTTATGTACAGTCGGCAGCGGAGGAGACTGCTATTGTAAGAGATGAAAAAGAAAAAACGGGCATTTTCACAGGAATAATAGCTCGTAATCCAGTTAATGGTCAGAGTTTGCCGATATTTGTAGCTGACTACGTGAGCATGGATTATGGATCGGGTGCTATCATGGCTGTACCGGCCCATGATGAACGAGATTTCGAATTTGCAGAACAATACGGCTTACCTGTAATACCCGTTGTAGAGCCACCCAAAGGAGATGGTACTTCGTGTTTTAGTGGTGAAGGAGTATCTATAAACTCACCGGCTAGTGGAGATAATAAATATGCCATTACTGGTTTACCTACTAAGGAAGCCAAGGAAAGAATAAATGATGCCTTAGAAGAGGCGGGAGTGGGTAAGAGGTCGGTGAATTACAAATTGAGGGATTGGATTTTCTCTCGTCAGCGCTATTGGGGGGAGCCTTTTCCGCTAGCTACTTTCGAAGACGGGCATGTCTCAGGAATTGAACCTCCGGTTGTTCTGCCTGAGATGGAGGACTTCCGACCTTTGACTTCAGATGATCCTAATATGCCTGTATCTCCACCTTTAAGTCGGGCTCCAGAATCGTGGCGCAAGGTAGAAAAGGACGGACAATTAGGAGATTTAGAGTTAAATGTTATGCCTCAATGGGCTGGTTCATGTTGGTATTACCTTCGTTTTATTGATCCTTCTAATTCCAGTTCTTTCTGCTCGAACGAAATGCAAAATTATTTTATGCCGGTCGATTTGTATATTGGTGGTGCCGAGCATGCGGTGCTTCATTTACTCTATGCAAGGTTTTGGCATAAAGTATTGTTCGATTTGGAGTTAGTTGGCACCCCAGAGCCGTTTAAAAAGCTCTTTAACCAAGGGATGATCACAGCCGATGCATTTGCTGATAATAGAGGTGTTTACATAGATATCCGCGAAGTAGAAATTCGCGATGGAAATGCATTCCACTCAAAAACTGGGGAAGAATTAGAGCGTTTTAGCGGTAAGATGGGGAAGCGTTTTAAGAATGGCTTACCACCCGAAGAAGTAGGGGATGAGTTCGGAGTGGACACCCTGCGCCTCTATGAGATGTATATGGGTCCCTTGGAGGCAAGTGCGCCCTGGAGTATGGAAGGCATTAGAGGCATGCAGCGTTTTCTAAAGCGCGTTTGGCGCAATTTTATTGGACCAGATAGAAAAGCGTTGATTGAAGGGGAGATGACAGACGACTTACGAAAATTAATGCATCAAACCATCATGAAAGTAACCGAACATATTGAAGGGTTGAGATTTAATACAGCAATTGCCTCGCTGATTGAACTAAATAATGAGTTGGTAAGCAGCAAGGGGATTCCGGAAGAATTGGCCCGTAATTATCTCAGATTGTTATATCCTTTGGCTCCGCATCTATGCGAGGAAATTTGGGAATTAGCTGATTTAGGAGAAGGGCAATTGGCATATGCATCATGGCCTGAAGCAGACAGGTCGTTAGCTATCGACGAGATCATCGTTTTGCCTATTCAGATCAACGGCAAAATGAGGGGCAGTATCGAAGTTCCAATTGACATGAATGAAAGTGATTTGCAAGAAAAAATACTTGAAATAGACGCCATAAAACGCTATGTGTCCAGTTCAGACGCTATAAAGCGATTTGTTTTAGTGCCTAAAAAAATAGTTAACATTGTCATTTAAAAGAGGTGCAACGAAGAACTCTTCCGCGAAAGATATAAAAGAAAAAGAGTTTGATACATCAATGAAGACACATAAATAATTTTATGTAAATAATAAAGAACAAAAAAACATCAGCCAAGATTAATATAGTCAGAAGCATTATCCGTCATTTTTTCACGATTCTCATAATAGCGCATCGTCGTTTTTAAGTCTTTATGGCGCAGGTGAGCCTGCACTTGCTGGGGTTTGGCGCCGCCTTCAATTGCAAGTGTGCAACATGTATGACGAAACATATGAGCCGTGATATTTTGTGGCACTCCTGCTTTACGAGCATATTTTTTGACGATCAGATTGACGGATTGGCTCGTCATTGGCTTGCCGTGGGATGCATTGCGGGAGAGGCTGATAAAAATCTTGCCTGCAGCCGGATAGCCATTTTCGATCAATGAATCCTGGTAGAGGTTGAGGTGGTGCACAACAACGGATTGTAATTTTATATCCTGGGGGACGCCAGATTTAGTCTCGGGGAGGCTGAGAACATAGAAAACGCCATCCTGGCGAATATCATCCCAACTCATATTAGTTACTTCGGAACGACGCAAACCGCCATACGCCAAAATATGGAATAATGCTATATCTCGAGCTTTGACTAGATCATCCTCTTCATCTTGAATAGAATTAAGTATCTGCTTTAATGGGTCAGACGCAATAGCCTTGCCATTGAGAACTTGATCGATGCGATAGCCACGAACCAGACTAGAATCTGCCGGATTGTGCCCTAGGTGGCCAGCGGCAACAAATAACTTAAAGAATGCCTTAATAGATGATAATTTGCGGTTGATACTGGTTCGCTTATAGCCATCGGTCGCTAATTGATTGCGGAAGGCTATGATATGCTCAAAAGTGATCCCGGTTAAATCATTGTGCGTCAACTCATCAAAGCCGATAAAATGAAAAAAAAGGCGCAGATCTGCTTGGTAGGCTCGTCGGGTGCTCTCACTTAATTGGCCGGCTAAGAACTGCTCTAATGGATCTTCTCTAAGCGCAGTTATTTTTTTAGAACCTACAATAGACAGTTCGTTCGTTTTGTTCATATTATCTATATAATTTAAAAATCTGAGAGGCGTGAGGTAATTTTTAATATAACCACGCATGGATTTTTTGTCACTCTTGAATTACGTCTAACATCTAAAAGCGGTATTACATTAAAATATAACTTCCTGTCTTACAACTGCCTTCATTTACCATACTAACTAGAACAGGTATTATCGTTAGTATGGTTTGCGGCAATTTAGTCGAGAAATAGCTCGCGGTCCTGGTACATTTGCGCTATTTCCCTTTTTATTTTTTATTTTACATATTATTTGTTATGTGACAATATTTTAGAATTTAAGTAGAAAACATCTTATCCAGTTCCTTCACTGTTATTTTTATAATCGCCATTTTCCCATCCGGCCCTACAAAGGATTCTTGCGCGCTAAATAACTCGTGGACTATTGCTTTCATCTCATCGACCGTTAAATCTTGACCACGCCGTATTGCCGTCCGCTTGGCAAAAATCTTAGCTAATCGTTCTTCAAATTTATCAATTTCGTGCACATTATCATCTAAGAGCTCATTGACAATCTCGTAAAAGACTTGCCCATCATTCCAATCTTCCAAGGCTGCCGACACAGCATCTACAACTATTGTATTTGAACTGAATTCACGTACTCCAAATCCCAAACTCGCAAAGAATCTCTTATTTTCTTTAACCAACTCCATTTCTGCCCGATTTAATTCAAGTGTAACCGGTATTAACAACTGTTGCACCTCAATTACAGTACCTTTCAAATATCTTAACGCTTCTTCGTATCTGATACGCTCATGGGCAACTTGCTGGTCAATCAATGCAATCCCATCGTCTATATCAATGAGGATGTATTTTTTGTGAATTTGTCTATAATAAACCGGTGACGCCTGACCAATATCATTGGCTTGTCCTTGCCCGCCTTTTTTTTCCACAGAAGAAACCGTAAGAGCCAATGCCCCCTGCTCGACGCCCTTCCCCTTCCCTCCACCCTTTAAAAAGAGGTTCTGCTGATATTGCCGATCAACACCTGGGCTACCCCATGTAAAATCAGACACCTCTTCACTTAGTTTAGGAACAAAAGGCACTATGGCTTCCTGGCGATAAGAAAATCCTTGGGCTTCTGGAATTTCCAAAGACTGCCGTATTGCCTTTTCAAGGGTTTGTACGAATACTATTTCATCAGCAAAACGTATTTCTCTTTTTGTTGGATGGACGTTAACATCAATCATACTCGGATCTATATCTAGCCATACTATATAAGAAGGGTGCAGGCCCTGCGGCAACACCCCACCATAACCTCGATAGATCGCCTTATTTAGGACCGCAGAAACGATCGGTCTACCACGAACTACTATATACTGTTTACCTTTAGATTTTCCACATTCTTCGGGAGCTGAGACAATACCTTCAATGCAAATTCCACCTTCTTCAAATTTTACCACTATAGGGTTCGTTACGCCGAGCAAATCCCGAGCACGCTCGACTCGACTTGCGACCTTCAGTTGCAAAATCTGTCTATCTTGGTGGATTAGTTCAAATGAAATTTCAGGATAAGCGGCAGCCAATTGTGTTATAGTTTGTGTGATATGCCTAGCTTCTGTATCGACATGACGAAGAAATTTACGACGCGCCGGCGTATTAAAAAAAAGATTTCGCACCCTAATAGTTGTCCCTCTCCCCCTCCCGAAAGATAGAATTTCTCCCAGAATCCCTCCCTCGACAAACAACCGCGTACCTTCGTTTTCCTCATGAACTCGCGTTTCTATACTCATGCGCGATACAGCTCCGATACTTGCCATGGCCTCCCCCCTGAATCCGAGAGTTGAAATAGCAAAGAGATCGGAAGGCGACGACATCTTACTAGTGGCGTGCCTTAGAATACAAAGACGAACATCTTCAGAATTCATACCCGTTCCGTCATCTGCAATAATTATACTTTGCTTACCGCCGCCTTCCACCTCGATACGGATGGTAGTGGATTGCGCATCTATAGAGTTTTCTACTAACTCCTTAACTACAGAAGCCGGCCGTTCTATGACCTCACCGGCGGCTATTTTATGAATAATATTTTCGCTTAATAGCTTAATCTTTCCCATTTTTTTTTTAACGGCCTACATTTCCGCCCATATGGCCTCTTTGTCTTTCTGGTACTCCTCTTCTTCCATCTTACCCTGCTCAAAATCTTGTTCTAACTGTTGGAGACGGCGGCGTGGACTTCCTTTACCGGTTCGATCTTCTTGTATCTGACGCCACATATACCAACCGCCAACCCCTAAAAACATAAATATCAACACCCAGCCCCCGCCCGCTCTCCATCCTCCCCCCTCTTCTTCGCGATAGCTAACAGCAATACCGGCCTGTTCCCAATCGGCCTTCTCGCCAGAGGACACGACTATCCCCCTAATTAACCATATAATTTTTGCGTAATTCTCCTGTCCGTCTTCGCTAATCCGCACCCTTTTCTTTAAATGGGCAATTAAACCAGATGGAACAATTTCTATTTCTTCAACCAATCCGTCATTGAGAAGCTGGTTAAATTGCTCTTCCTTTACCGGCACCTCCTCTCGCCCTAGGAAATTGAGAACAACAACGACGGCCAACAGTCCTACCGCCAGCCCCACTGAGAAGAGAATTGGCGATCTTTCGTTTTCCTGATCAGTCAAGTTTTACCTCTTTTCGAATGATTGGCCTGTCCATGCGGGCCGACTGTTGGATCCATTCAACAGCCAACCGACTGCTCATATAATCTTCTTCCCCACAACTTCTTCCCCCTTTAATCGCATCTATCCATTCTTCGTACTGACATTTTAGCATAGCTTGATCGAACCCACACCATTTATGACGGTAGGATACCCGCCCCATCAGGCCGTAGACATCCACAACCCAATTACCTCTTTCAGCTAACCCGTTTAAGTGGATTGTAGCTTCCAAACCGTTCTTAAATCTTAATTGGCTCCAAGCCCAATCTTCATAAGGACGATTTAGTGCAAGAGTCCTCGTTCTGGAGAAAACGACATCTAAAGGATTACCTTCTTCGATTATTAGGTTTAAACACTCAAAAAAATACCCCTCCACAATCCCTATATTATCATCTCTGACAATCCTTTGGGGCAAATCAAGTTTGATATCAATTGCCAATACAACGCCCAACGCCTTATTTGAGGTAAAGGACCGAATTAGCCTTTTGAGTTTACGCCATCCGGCCGGATAAATAAGAAATAGGCTTCTCTTTTTTTCTTTACATAAAGAGAGCAGTTCACCGGTCTCTTTATAGTTCCTCGCTATGGGAGGTGAAGCAATCACATGTTTACCATTTTCCAACGCCTGGCGTATCCAATAACCTCTTTCGGCTGCACCTGTGTTGATTACTGCTGCATCGGCATTGGGGTCCTGTAAAGCAGTGATATAAGTATGGTGGCCACTGGGCTGTAAATTCTCACCATCTAATCTTGTCGAAGGATGTCCTCTTACTTCTATCCCCTGGACAGCAGTTATTGCATCAAGATGTTGGGAGAGTTGGTCATCCCCAATAATTACCAAACCGATTTTATTCATTCTCCCCATTCTTACATCAAATACCATCTATCTATTAAACATACACTGGATAAAATGCCTGTGCAAATCCGCGCACATAACAAACTAATCCTTCCCTAATAGAGCTAGTTTATGTATAATTTTATTATATATTATATATAATACTTAGCATTCTTATCGGATTTAGAATAGAAGCAATGAATAGCCTACTTTGGGCATTTTCGACTTTTCTAGTCGTTGCCATTACCAAATATCTTACTGCTTTGCGTTTGCGCAAATTGCGCGAGAGAAGAGAAAAAGATCAGCAGAGCGCGTCGGATTTACGGCAAGTGCTAGACCAAGCTTCAGAAAAGGAAAACGCGCTTAAATCAGAAACGGAGACATTGAGAACAAAACTTATAGCTATGCGCAATGTTGTTGTAAATTTAGAAAAATCTCTGCAAAGACCATCGGAGACAAAATGAAAAGAGCCCCTTGGCTAGGCCAAGGGGCTCTTTTCATTTTGTCTGATTAAATTATTCTGTCATTCCGCTTTCCACCGCTCCAGTATATCATCTTGTATTTCTTCCCTAAGAAACGGCTCTAAACGTTTCTTGGCCAACATTCTCACATTGGCTTCGGATGCATTGTAGGCAAGATCCATTAACATAGTCCTATTGGTTTTGGCATGTCCAGTTACTGCTAATAATACTTCTGTATCTTCGTCCTCTGCTAGGTACTCTAAAGTTTGTGGAGCAATATTGCGATGTCGAGCTACAGCCAGCCTAATATTCGGGTCGGAATCTTGAGCCAACTGCTCTAAAGTACTTGTAGGAACATTGGTATTTTTACAAACAGCTAATCGTACAGCAGGTGATAAGTTACTACTCATCTTTTTTAGCCAGGAAATCCCAATATTTCTATGCTGAAGGGCCTGTACCTGTACCACTTCTACAGTGTCCTGAACCAAAAGGTCTAGCGCACTCTGAGGTAGGTGTAAATTTTGCGCAACTTTTTGGCGTATGATATAATCGGGATCGCGCGCTAAGGTTTCATATGCGGTACTAGAAAGAGTCTGGTTACGGGCGAGACTCATACGGACAATGGGCTGCGGATCGCGGGAAAGCTCTTGGACCATCATTTCTGTTATATTTTTTACGTTGGGGCTATCCAATGGGTCCGAACTAAGTACTAATGCCACACCACCACGCACCAAAGGGAGTGGATCGTTTGCCAAGCGCATCTTGACCCCTAAGGGGGTATGTTTATTAGATGCAACATAGAATCTGACTTCGCCGTCCTCATCGTCAGCCAGAAGGGTCAACTCCTCGGGGTTAGTGCTATAATTGGCGCGTTTTCTTTGTTGTTGGTCGACCGCCCGCTCTGTTCTCAAGAGCTTATCTACGCTCCACCGACGCAATTTTCTAAGTTCGTGGCGCAAATGAGATTCTACATCGTATTTGGAAACCTCATTGGTGGAGGTCTGGGCCCCTCCCTGGATAGCCATACAAGAAATGAGGCAAAGACCAACTCCTAGCCAACGCATTCTGGGCATTTATTTCCATCTCCTGGCGTATTGCAGATTTAATTCATTAAAAAGCAATATATATGCCAGCAATTAAACCAACCGCCCCATTCCCCTGCCATTACTTAGAGACCCGGAGACTTATTCTGTTTTTGCTCGATATTGCGCAAGAGGCGAGAATTAAACTCTCGTGCCGGGTGATTACCGTCGAGCCGCAGCAGATGGTTGATGGCTATGGTTTCGGCGATGACTGTTATATTTTTCCCGGGCACTAGAGGAACTGTAATTTCTGGAATCTCAACTCCGAGAATCATTTTAACCTTGTCGTCCAAACCAACCCGTTCATATTCATATTTTCCGTCCCAATCGACCAAATTTACCATTACCTCCACCCGTTTTTGCCGTCGCGCGCCGCGAATACCAAACATTTTCTTGATATTTACGATGCCTATCCCGCGAATTTCCATATGGTCCTGCAAAACTTCTGGGCTGTTTCCAATCAGCATCCCCTGAGCCTGGCGGGTAACGATAACCGTATCGTCGGCGACGAGGCGGTGCCCTCGCTCAACAAGATCTAACCCGACTTCACTCTTACCGATGCCACTGCGACCGGTAAAAAGCACCCCTACGCCATTTATATCTAATAAAGTACCGTGTAAAGTCACCTGAGGGGCAAAAATGCCATCAAGATAGAAGTGGAGCAAATGGATAAATTGGGTCGTTTCGAATTCTGAACGCAGCAGTGGCACATCGCATCGATCAGCAAACTCGCGCAATTCAGGTAAAAGCCGCCCCCGACCTGTGACAATGACACAAGGCATATCAAACTGATATATTATATGAAGTGCTTCGCGCCTGCGGTCCCTGGACAAACTTCGCAAGTACTCAATTTCGTGGTTCCCTAAAACCTGGATCATGTCATAACTGAAGACTTCGACAAAACCGGCCAAGGCCAAGCCAGGCCTGTGCGTATCGGCCCGCAATACTGATCGGTCCACGCCCTCCTCGCCGGCTACTGACTTCAGCTCCAGGCGACGACCAAATTTTCCTAGCAATACTCTTACGGAAATTTCGTTCATATAAGCGATGCCATAATGCGTTCATACCCTTGGTAACGCAATGTGTCTATACTTCCCTTTTCGACATTATAGCGAATAGCACAGCCTGGTTCCTGGAGGTGAGTACAATCGCGAAATTGACAATCTCCTATTAACGGAACCATCTCGACGAAGAACTCGGCCAGACTAGTTGTATCTACCTGCCACAACTGCAACGTTTTTATCCCTGGACAATCCACAACATAGCTATCATTATCTAGGCGGTATAGTTGCACCGCCGTAGTTGTGTGTCGTCCTCGGTCGTGCTTTCGCATCATTTCTTGAGTTTTAATAGAAAAAGAAGGATCAACAGCATTGAGTAACGAGGATTTACCCACCCCAGAATGACCAACAAGAGCTGAAACCCGACCATTGAGTAGAGCTTCTAAGCGCTCTATTCCTTTGCCTGTCTTAGCACTGGTATAGATCACAGTATAGCCTAATTGGCGGTAAACATCGCCAATCCTGTGGGCTTTCTCTTCTGAATCCAGGTCAACTTTGTTAATGCAGACGACCGGCTCAATGTGTCCTTTGAGGGCCATAACGATGGCTCGATCTATAAAACCTGGACGCAGAACGGGTTGAGCCAGGGCAACAACAATAACAAGCAAATCTAAGTTGCTGGCTATTATTTGCTCAAAGGGGCGTGAACCGCTAGCTGCACGAGAAAATTTGGCCCGCCGCGGCCCCACGCTTTCAACGATTCCGTTCGGCGCATTTAAGGAGGTCACCTCGACCCAGTCGCCAACCGCTACCGGAGATGTGGCCTGCCGCGGTCCTTCTTTGAGGCGACCGCGTACATCGCATTGCCATTCTTCTCCATCAATATCTACTAGACACTGCATCCCCGAAACGCGAACGACTCGGCCCCTCTTGACACCAAGACCTTTCATTCCCCCATTCCCAGCCGCTGGGCCAAATAGTCAGGCCAACCGGCTTGCAGCATTTTCTTTCGCGTCACTTCGACCGGGTACTCGACTCGCTGTAATTCCACTAATTTGGCTTCGACTTCCCAGATGGCATAGGCAGCACGCCAATCCCCATCTCGAGGCTGTCCGACGCTGCCAGGGTTAATGAGACATTGGTGGCGATTCACTGCCACTTTAGCAGAAGTCAAAGAGACGACCTGCTCACCTATTTTGCAGTGTATCGCCTGATGGTGGGTATGACCAATAAAGCCTAACCGCCAGTCCATGCGCTGCATACACCATACCACTTCATTATAGAGGTAAACATGAGCCCAATCTTCAGGTCTTAACGGATTGGCATGGGCAAACACGCCACCGCACTCCACGCGACGAAAAGCAAAAGTCTGTAAGTAGTCTCGTTCGGTTTCTCCAAGCAAGTCGCGCGATCTTAGAATGACCTCACGCGCCAGAGGATTCAGTGTTTTAAGCTGGGCTGGATCTATAGTTGCTTGATCATGATTACCCAATACGCAGTCGGCGTCGACTTCTCGCAAGCGATTAATACAAGCGACAGGGTCGACGCCATACCCCACCACGTCTCCCAGGCAGATTATGCGGTCCACACCCGCCTTATCCACATCAATCAAGACCGCTTCAAGCGCCTCAAGATTGGCATGGACATCTGCAAGTACGGCGATTTTCACTTGGATTATTGCGTTGAAGGAGTAGATGGATTAGCAGTTTCGGATGAGTCGCGCAATTTTCCATCCGTCCCTTGGACCTGATCCGTGGGAGCAGTTCCCGCTTCGACGGCGTAGACGAAGCTAATAACCTCTCGCCGCTTTTCCTGGGCATAGGGGAAAAAACTCATATGGAGCACTAGACTCTCTTCCTCTTTCTCTTTTGGTGCGACGGCAACGATCTGCCCCAAGAGGCCATCTAGATCAAGTGCCATATCTTCACCCATTCGAATACATTGAATGTAGTCAGCTCCTTGGATATTTAAGTTTTCCTGCGTCGATAAAGCGGCCCCTCCCGCACTAATATCGATAATATATCCCATATGAGGCTCAATCCCCTCGACTAATCCCCCCCAAACTGCCTCAATGCGCTCCTCTTCTCTTTCCCCCTCCCTGAGCTTGGCAATTTTTACTTTTTCATCTACTCGATCTTGAGCGACACAAAAAAATTGAATAGGTAAATTAATCTTCGCTCTTTCCAATTGGCGCCGATTCCGCCGCCGATCCCAAACCTCGGCCTTGGCCACGAGCTTCTTGCGCACGGCATCCAAATGGTTCTGATCGCTAGAAGTCGCTTTGCCCGCTTCTGTCAACTGAGCCACGCTGCGGTCAAACAATTGTATAGTAGACAATAACTGAGCAGGCCTCTTAACCTGCGCATAGGCGGCTGTCCGGCCTAATACCTCAACTTCGATTGGTGTCAAACCGCGCGCCTTGGCCATCTTCCGATAAGTTTTCCATGCCGATTGCTCTTCCTTTTTGCGCTCTCGCACCCGGCCTAAACTCCGCACAATGCCCATAACCATGAAGACTATAACAATCGCAGCAAAAAGCATGTACACTTTGTCCATGTCAGGAGCTTCAATGCCCAGATATGGATTAGCTGCTAATAGAGCGATCATGATTAGTTAACTCAGGGGCTTATTGGAAAAGGGCGCTAATAGACGTTTCCTGGTGTATAGCTTTTATAGCACGTGCAAAAAGTTTAGATACAGAGCACACCTTAATCTTCTCACTGGCGCTACTCAGCGGAATAGTATCGGTAACTGCTAAACACTCCAATCCGGAATCTGCAATTCTCTCCACCGATCCAGGCGCCAGTGTACCATGGACACAACCGGCATATATCCTATCTGCTCCCCGTTCCTTGACTGCAGCAGCTCCTTCAAATATAGAATCACCCGTAATTATCTCATCGTCAAAAAATAGAACGTCTTTATCTTCGACTTCCCCTATAACTCCTTGCACCCGCATATCGCCGTCTACATCTTTACGCTTATCGATGACAACTAAAGGTAATCCTAGCTTCTTGGCATACCCCTCAGTGACTTTTGCGCGACTGATATCGGAAGCGGCAACAACCGAATTGGCCAGATCTACACCGGAAAAATAATCGCAGATCGTCGGCACGCCACTCAATTGATCAACCGGAATTCGACAAAAACCAACAATTTGGGGGCTGTGCAAAGTCATAGTGAGAATGCGGTTGGCCCCCGCTTCGCTGAGTAGGTCGGCCATCAATCTGCCGGCTACCGAAATGCGTGGCTCATCTTTACTGTCAGCCAAGGCATAGGGATAATAGGGCAAAACCGCTGTAATACGGCCCGCTGAAGCAAATTTCAACGCATCTAGCGTAATGAGCAATTCCATGAGATGCTCATTAACAGGAGGACAGGAGGTCTGAATGAGGAAAACGTCACATCCACGCACGTTTTCACAAATCTTAACCTTGATGTTTTCATTGCTAAAACGCACAAACTCAATGGCCCCTAATTGTATATCAAGAGCATCCGCTATGCCTGTGGCCAGCGGCATATTGCTCTGTCCAGCAAAAACTTTTAGCGTAGCCATTCTCTCCGCTAAGTCTCTAAAGCATACCTAAGTCTTCTCGCGCTTTTGCTGCCACGGGAGACCGGGAGAAGTCTTTAAGTATGCGCTCCAGAACGCGCTTCTGGCTGTCTGCATCATCTGCAAGTGCATAATAGCGGGCCGCCTGTTGCAAAGCAAGCGCTGCTGGTTGAGCACTGCTATGAGCATCGGCATAGGCTTGGTATTTTTGAGCTGCTTGTTGAAATTGCCCTTGGGCAGCTAGGCAGGCGGCCAATCCATTCCAGGCGGCCAATTCAAATACATCGAGAGGGGCGTCTTCTTCTAGATAACGCTGATAAAGCCCTTGAGCATCAGCATAGCGCCTCTGGCGGTAATAGCGATTGGCTAGCAATAAAATCCCTTTGGAAGCCGCCGGTGTCCCCTCAAATTCTTCTAACAACTGTTCATTGAGTTGTAAAGCCCGCCCACTCTCGCCGCCGGCTTCGGCGATAACCATATCCCCAAGCCTTTCCGCTGCCCGCAATTTGGTCTCTTCCTGCTTGCTAATGAAAAGATCAATCAAGAAAATGAGGAGAATAGATCCAACCACCCCTCCAATGAAATACTGGGCACGCTGGCGGACATATTCGACCGCCAGCATGATCCATTCGGCAATCTCATCCTCTCTCAGTTCTTCTTTGCTGATACGTTTGCTTTCTCCAGCCATCGTCTGCTTTCCATATTATTAATACGAGTCAATACTGTATAATGCTTTCCACACGGTATGGTTCCAAAAGCCGTCGGCCTTTTAGAAAAGCCAGTTCGATAAGGAATGTCAGTCCTACAATGTTGGCCCCCACGCGCTCGAGTAATTGGCAGGTAGCCTGCATGGTACCTCCCGTGGCCAAGACGTCATCTACTACCAGGACTTGCTGCCCCTTTGTAATTGCGTCCTCATGAATCTCCACTGCATCGCTGCCATATTCCAGGCTGTACTCCTGGCGCAGTGTAGTGGCCGGCAATTTTCCGGGTTTGCGCACGGGTATGAAACCACATCCCCTTTCTACAGCTAAAGGGGCACCAAGAATAAAACCGCGCGATTCAATTCCAACGACAAAGTCTATCTGCTCGTTGGAAAAAACGCTCCCCAATTCATCAACGGCCTGTTTTAAAGCCAGTCCGTCTTTCAACAATGTTGTAATATCTTTGTAAGAAATGCCAGGTTCGGGAAAATCTTTTACCTCGCGAATGCGCGCTTTTAGATTAGCAGCTAAGTCCATAGTGAAAGCGATTGTCCCTTAAATACTTATAACTTACTGGTCGTTTTATTTAAGATAGTGGACGTGTTCGAAAGTGTCAATTTTAGACATCCTCTCTGGTGGAGGCCGTTCTATCTACGATCTGTCTAAGGTTTCACTCAAGTTTGGCTTAATTTAGCCCTTTTGCGCCTATTCTATTATATATAAATATAAGCCCTGGTCGGCGGGACCGCTACCGCGCCAGGAGTGTGTCCATCTTCTTATTCATCGCATCTATTTGCTTTTTCAGGAAGGTGAGTAGGACATCACTCGCTAATGTATTGCACTTCGCGTATACCCACCCTTTTCGACTTGCCCCCGCGGTCTGCCTATTGCATTATATCCCCATTGCCCACCATCGCCCCCTGCTGGCCGCCATGCCGCTAACCTGCTGGATTCCCGTACCGCCCGACGTCTACTGGGCCCGCGAATGGGCCGAGGACGCCGTGCAGATACTATACCAACACGAGGGCCTGCCGTATGCCGGCCGGACCGCGGGCCAGCAAGGTGCCCACGATCTATGCGGCGGTCCGATCGATCTTGGCGCACATAATCTAGTGAAGGGGGCTGCGACGGGTCCTTTCCTTAAAGACCTGCGGTCACTGGCCGGGACCGAAGTCCCGCTCCCACTCGTCCCAGATCCCCTCGTCGATCGTCTCGGCATAGGCACGCACATTCTGCACAACACGGGCGGGCCGCGAGAAGCCGATGAGGATCGATGCGAAGCGCCGCTCGCGTAGACAGAAATGCAGATTCAGCGTATCGAGATCGACACCGTGTGCGCGGCACCAGTCTGACATCTGCCTCGCCCGTGCCGCGTTATCTTCCCGGGTGACACTGGCGTTGATAGACGCGTTGAACACACCGACATCCTGCTTCACGGCGTGTTCGAGTACCCCTCCTTCTGCGGACGTCCCCATTAGGTTGTAGTCGTGGTAGGTCAGCGACACGTCGAACATGCCGGTTTCGATGCAGCGTCGATGGAACTCGTGCTGACGGCATCCCAGTCCGATGGCCCGGATCATCCCCTGCTCCTTGAGCTGGCCCAGCGCGGCGATCGAGCCGTCCGCGGCTAGGACCGGGTCCAGGCTCTGTGGATCGTGGACGAGGAAGATATCGAGGAAGTCGGTCCCCAACGCCCGGAGGCTGTTCTCGACGCCGCGCATCGTTCCCTCGTAGGAAAAGGCGTCGGGGTTGCCCGGGTGAACGGTGAGTTTGGTAGATAGGATCAGGTCTTCGCGCCGATGCCCTTGCCCAAACCAATGTTGGAGGGCCTCGCCCACGAACCCCTCGCTGCGACCGGCGATGTAGTTGTCCGACGTGTCGATCAGATTGATGCCGGACTCAAGCCCGGCCAGGACGGTCTGGACCCCAACCTCCGGGGTATAGGTGCCGTCCTGGTGTCCCAGCCAGGCGCTGCCGATGCCCAGCGCCGTGACCTCGAACCCCGTCCTGCCGAGTGTCCGTCGTTCCCAGTTCTGCTTGTCCAAGAGATCGCTCCTTCCGTCGCGGGTGATCGTTCAAATTGAGCTTGTTGGATCATCAGTCCGCTTCACGGAAACGTGTCGGTGTTATTGCATAGCGCCTTGAGCTGTTCAGTCGGATAAGGGCTGTTGATACTACGACTGGCCGCACATCCAACTACAAGGCCTACGCGTAGTAGCACGGCGGAAAGACGTACTGAGTGAAAGGGGGTCTATGCATGGCATTGTCCTTCAATTCCAACCACTTCTCGGTCCGTACCGCCCCTAAAGGTGCCCCATCCGTCCCGCCGATGCAAGGCCGCCCTAGAAACCAACGCCGGACCGAAACCGTCCCCCTATCCAGCTCCCTCTGCGCCGCCGATGGCATGCTCGACCCGGATGCGGATGCGGGCTTTCTGGGTGTTTATAAATTGCTCCCAAGCCGGCCGGTCGCCGCCTTTAGGCTTTTTTTTGGGTTGGATCACCGCCAGCTGGGGATAGTCCTTTTTTAGGCCTTGAAAACCACTATCGGTCCAACACACCACGTCGCGGGCCCAGTAGACCTCGGGCGGTACGGGGATCCAGCAGGTTAGCGGGCATGGCGGCGATACACCTACATCTGGGTTGTTCGTTGTGGATGAGTGACCGGTCTCCATGATACGAAAACGGGTCCCGAGGCACAACGATCTCAGGTTACTTTATTACAGATGGCCGGAATAAATGCAGAGAGGGGCTTTCATCGACTGCTCAAGGTGCCGGAACGTGTTAGCCCACCTGCGGTAGTGCGGTGTAACCGGCCACTTGTTCGATCAATCCGCGCGGTCGGTATGACCCACCCACCCGTATTTCATAAGGTAGCGGTATCACACCCTTCGCCCGCCCTCCGTCCTCCGCCCGTACCCAGTAGGTAGTGGTAACCTATAGAACGCATACGTTTTCGTACGAGGCTAAGCGAAAAGTAGATCGGGGGCAGTTTGGCCATGTATCTCCAATAATATCAGTCCCAAAGGCCCGACACAAGAGAAAGGGAGCCATATACGGAAACGTAGGTGGCTATGGGTGGTACTCCCCCAGAAAAACGGACACCTCAAGCAGCCTGTTGAATAGCTCGTTGTTCAAACTGAGCAGGAGAAAAATAGCCCAGGGTCGAATGACTTCGCTCTCGGTTATAAAAGATCTCGA
>Ga0114996_10002685_pt1 | contig 22822 bp, 27 predicted proteins | sample ArcticOcean_MG_C_4_FD_87039 | JGI IMG/M metagenome (GOLD analysis project Ga0114996, IMG submission 87039) | Marine microbial communities from western Arctic Ocean - ArcticOcean_MG_CB4_134 | ecosystem: Environmental > Aquatic > Marine > Oceanic | place: Arctic Ocean: Canada Basin | collected... | reverse complement strand
CAGGTAACTCAACTGATCTGATGGTTCTTCAGAATGATTTCATTGCCAACTATGGAACTAACCCGAACGACGGAAGTTCAGTACAAATTTATATCCAGAATGCACCCACTTTGGGCGGTGTCCTGACCGTTAACGGCAATGACCCAAATGGATATGATAATTATATTACATACACAAGTGCTGCGGGGTCGGGCGGTCTGCAAGACACTTTCACATATATGGTGATAAGGTCTAATGGTCCAAACCCACAGAACAGTAATGTTGCAACTGTAACTGTTAATATATCGACATAAGGAGCTAACATGATTGATTTAGATTCGATGACCAGAAGATTTCTTTTAGATGAAAGCAAGTCTGCTCCTTCGCTCAGAAGTTACGTCCAAGCATTGGGGGAAATTATAAATAACCTCAATCCACGGAGTCAAACTGAGTCACGAAGAATTGAAATTGCGAAGAGTCATTTGAAAGAAATCAAAAGACATTCTAGAAAATTAGAAGAAAAACTCCAAACACTTGAGGAAAAACTTGCTATACTAGAGGAACATAAAGAGGATGCACAATAATGGCAACACGATTATTCTTATTGACCGAAGGTGGTGTGGCTGGTCACATGTCTCATCTCTACGAACAGGGAGAAATGACATTTGCAAAGCTCAAGGAAATCTTTACGGCTGCTTCTAACGGAGAGTTAGAAGGCACAGAAAAAACAGACGGTCAGAATCTCTTCATTTCTTATTCAGTGCAACGTGGCGTTGCTGTCGCAGCTAGGGGCAAGGGAAATATTAAAGCTGGTGGTTTGAACGCAGAAGAGCTTGCTTCAAAGTTTGAAGGGCGAGGAAATCTCGCAGATGCCTTCAACGACTCCTTTGCTACGTTTGAAAAGGCTGTACGAAGCCTAGATCCCAAAACACAGCTTCAGATTTTTGGCGAGGACGCTGAGGTTTATTATAATGCTGAGGTGATGGACCCACGTTCTCCAAACGTTGTTAATTACGATACAAAATCTTTAGTAATTCATCAAGTTGGTCATGGCGAGTTTGATAAAGCTACGGGGAACAAAACCGAGAAGGATGTTTCTAAACATGCGAAGGTTCTCTCCGGTGCTTTAGAAAGAATGCAAGAAGTAACCGCAGATGACGAATATACGGTACACATCAATGCTATCAGACAGCTTGAAGCTCTTGAAGACGACGTGGCGCTTCACGACGCTCTAGAAGCCATTGATAAGGTCGCTGGAAGCGTCGGTTTATCGGATAGTGCGACTGTCAGTGAATATTTGGTCGGTCGTTTGGCACCAGTGGTTGAACAAGCTGTACCAGAAGCCGAGGAAGAGACACACAAACTAATTTTACAAAGATTATTAGGCGCTGGAGTCACCTTAACAGGTATTGTCAAGGGGATGAAAGATAAAGAATTAAAAAACAAGATTCGTGCGGTTGTTAAGAAAGAAAAACAACTTTTAACGCAAGCAGTGGCACCATTGGAATTAATTGTCCATGAGTTTGGCGTTGAGATGCTAAAATCAATGGAAAGCGCCTTTATCCTTGACAACAATAAAGAATCAGAACGCTTAAGGGCAGAAACCAGACAGGCTATCAATGGTATCAAGAAATTAGCTGATTCTGGTAATGAATCTGCGATTAATCTATTAAAGAAGCACCTTGAAAAACTAAAAGACATTGAATCTGCTCCAATCTCAACCTCAGAAGGTTTTGTTTTTGATTATGATGGACAAACATTCAAATTTACAGGGAACTTTGCTCCGATTAATCAACTTCTAGGAGTTTTTAAATATGGAAGGGGTGACATTCCAGCATCAATACAAGAAGAGGGTGAAAATGTAGAAACTGCCGATCAGTTATTTGAAGGCTCTTCACAATTCGATGTTGCTGTAGTGCCGGGGGCTTTCAAGCCTCCACACCGAGGACACCTTGCCATGATTGGCGAGTATGCTAAAATTTCAGAAAGAGTTATTGTTTTTATGTCGCCTTTGGCAAGGGATTTACCGGATGGGCGACAGATGACCTTTGATATGGCTTTCCAATTGTGGGATGCATATTTAGGATCTGCTGGGCTTGATAATGTTAAGGTTTTAGAGTCTCCTGTTAATTCTCCGGTTGGTGCATCATTTAAATTTGTTGCAAACGAAGAGGAAAACCCTGATTGGGCACAACCCGGTGAAAAAGTTGTCCTTGCTTCAAGCACAAAGGGTGGAGATGACTCTAGATTTGGAGACAAGGTTCAGAAGTATGCCAGAGAGGGCGTCACAGTGGTCGCTAAGGCTGTGGAAGTCAAGGGTGATGCATTTGTTGATACCAGAACAGGTGAGCCTCTAAGCGCCTCTACGATGCGTCAGGCTATAGCCAACAGAGATATGGAAACATTCATTGAGTACATTCCTGATGGTCTTAGAAACAATGCCGAAGAGCTTATGAACAAACTAACTCCAGAAGAAGCCGAGGCAGTATCAGAAATGATTATCAGGCTTATTAATGAAGGTTTAGAAGAGTGTGGTACAATGGCTGCGGGTGGAATTTCACTATCTGTTGGAACTGGTTCTACAAACACTACTAATGTGTGGGACGATGATGAGGACGAGGACGAATATGAAGACTTACAAGAATTTATGGGTGGAGACGACAGTTCAGTAATAAAGATTAAATCTTTAAACATACCCAGAAGTGAGATGCCACAAATCAAGTCTACTGATATGCAAGACTTTAGAGATTGGTTAGAATCTCAAGGAGTCGATTCTAATGAACGTGAGGTTCCTTGCACAAAGTTAATGGCAATTCAAAGCGAAATTAATACAGATAAAATTAATGGTATGCTCAAAGCCAAAACAATTGAAGAATTGTCTCATTCTAAGCCCGTTTTATCTTCAAGCGATGGTTATCTTATCGACGGACACCACAGGTGGTTTGCTTTAAGGGTAGACGATCAGTCAAACACTATTTCAACCATACAAGTTAATCTAAATATTAATGAGCTACTTAAGTTAGCACATGAATATCCAAAGGTTAGTTACAAGTCAACTGTTGAAGAAATGATTATGAAAGAAGTTTTAAAAAATATATTTGAAGCACCTTATGAAAATTTCAAAGGCAACCAGCAGGTAATTAAAGTTGGAAGCGTTATTTTAGATATTGAAGATTTATCTCTGGAACCTACAAAGCATGGGGAAGAACGTAGATTTAGACACCAGCAACAAAGCGGTAAAGGACATAAAATATCAAAAGAAGCAATTGTTTCGGCTGTTGATCGTGCAATGGGACTAATTATGAATGACTACGCAAACGGAGAGATCGCAAACGGAGAAGCATTCCACATTAGAATGAAAGGGAAGTCGAGAGATGTACCAGCACTTAATGTTATCGCTGCTCTAGAAATGAAAAAAGGTCCAGACACCATGAAAGTAATTACAGTAATGAGAAAAGACGAATTTAAGACCGATAATTTCGGTAGCGGCGGGCAAAAAACATATAACGTCGGCATGGGAGCTTAAACAAGTGTTAATTAATAGAAGTAATTTGATTCAAGAAGAGAGATTGCGTATTTTTATCAGAAAAGCCATTGGTGTAGTTTCAGAAGGTAGAACTCAAGAGCTTTCGGAAAATGAAAGCAAGCTCAGGAAATATATTAGAATTTTAATTGAAGCTGAGGATAAAATACCGCATCGTTCCACTGGAATCAACGTACTGGAGGATTTACTTAAAAAGATCATTCCTCAACTAGAACAAGACTTCAAAAAGCTAACAACTGACCCACAACAAAGAGATTCTTTCAGAACTCATATTATCAACGCAGTTCAGAATACTTTAGCACCTACAAAGGTGTCACAAGACGCTGGAGCAGGAGCAGAAGATAAAAAAATTGATATTGCGCTTGAAGAGGCTGAAATTGAAATGGATGTTGGTTCAGAAGCAGACAGTGTAGGAGATGAAGAAGCTTTTATTGATATTGAGAAAGATGGAGCAGGGTCAGAAGAAGAAGCCCCACCAGAAGAAGAATTTGGTCTTTCTGGGGAAGATGAGACAGGTAGGAACATGGCATTCCAAGCTTTTGAGAAAGTGGAGAAGGCAATTATTGATTCTTACGGTCTTTTGTCTAACGACGAGGATCGAGAACTGTTTTATGATTATCTCGTAACGAACCTTAAGCTTTATTTTGATAAATTTGAGACTGAGCTTCAAAGTGCTATTCCAGAACCAGCAGCGCCAGAAGGTACAGGCTATGAAGACGCTAAGGCTGATATGGAAGCTGGTATCGAGGGTGGTGAAGAAGGTGAAGACCTTGGAGATGAAGAAGAAGAGGGTGGTTTAGATGATTTAGCACTACAAGAGGGCTTCGGTCTTACTAAACAACATATGGTAAATTTAGGACTCGACTTTGATATGGTGAAGGGTGGCTTTTTCGATCAACTCCAGATTGCTGCTGAAAGCAAGGGTCCATCCAGTGTCGCACAAAAAATTGCGAATGCCATACAGAAAGATCCAAGTTTGGCAAAAGACCCAAGTGGTCTTCTAGGAATGGTCTAGCGATGGGTAATAGATTTTTACTAGAAGATGGAATTTAAACTTTTTTGAAACTATTTATAAAAAGAATCGTAAAAGCTTAACATTTGGTATAAAAGTATGCTACAATGATATTATAAGCAATTGCTTAGGAGGAACGACAAAATGCCAGTACGAAGTACAAGAAACCGAAAACGAAGAGCACTAGCAGAAAGGCTAGAAGCCTTGACAGGACGAAGTTCTAAAGGCACTGTTAAATCAGAGCCTAAAGAAGAAGTAGAAACAAGTCAGGTTGAAGTTGAAGAAGAGGTTTCACCCAAGAAGGAAACTAAAAAGAAGTCTTCTAAAAAGAAGAGGTCAGAAGAGTTGTCAGAAGAAAGTTCTTCTGAAGAGTAAAATAAATTAATTTATTACTTGACAAACTGACCAAAATAGGCTATATTGTAGTTATTGAATCTTAACTTAAACAAAGGTGAGTAAAATGGCAATTAAGCCGGAATTATATCAAAAAATCGGTGAGGATCTAGGTCAACTTGTTAGCGAAAAAAACAGAGCCTATGGCGATAGTTTTAACAAAGCACAAGAAGTCATTAAGGTACTCTATCCTGACGGCATTAAGCCGGAACAATATCGAGACATGCTAGCAATTGTGAGAGTTATAGACAAGCTCTTTCGTATTGCTAATAATAAAGATGCCTTTGGTGAGTCTCCGTGGGGAGATATTGCCGGGTATTCTATTTTGGGTATAGCTAATGACATGGATCAAACGAAAGAAAAGTTACAAGGGAAAGAATAAAAATTATTCTATCGCTCGGAAACTACAAAAAGAAAAACGATCTAATAATGAATTTGAAGTGATGCTCAACCGTCTAACATTAGAAGAAGTAATTGGACTCAAGTTGGAGTTAGCTTCTAAAGCTGCTGGTAGTTCTTTATACGGACTACCACTATGGCATTCAATGAAAGAGATTATTCAAGAAGCTGTATTTAAATATGCTGTTTCTGCAACACAGACAAAAGGTGAAGCTATTAGATTTTTGGGCGTGACTCCTAGTTATTTCAGGAGCCTATATAAGAAGTTTGAGATAGATAATTATTTTATTAATGGGGGTGAAATGGATTCGACAGAGTAAGGAAGGTTGAGAGTGCAAGCAGCCAACGGTAACAAATGGCTTGACAGTGTTACATCGTTTTTAACTGACAACGATAACGTTCAGTACGCTCTAGCTGCTTAAGCAGTATTAGAGCCGGGGTTTCTGATGACCTTGTGATCCAACATCAGATAAGTGGTTGGTCCCACCGAAATAAACTAGACCAAAATGGATACCCTGTTTGTAACAGGTGGACTTCCGAGGCTACATGGGAAGTGGGAAAATATGCAGCTATTTTATTGATTTGGAAATAAATCAAACAAGCTTGTGGATGACTTGATATTAGATTTATTTTGGACGGGAGTTCGACTCTCCCCACCTCCACCATTTTCACACAACAAAAGGAGAAAGAATATGTTAACAACAGTAATAGTAGGTCTAGTGGCATTAGTAGCTGGAGCAATTATAGAGACAACACCATTGCGTCCGATTAATCGGTTGGTTGTCGCTGTGCTTGGTCTAGTTGGCGATGCTGGTGACAAAGCTGATCAAACAAAAGAAAAACTTAAAAAGTAAGGAGAGAATATGTTAGAGCCAGAACTTAAAAATGAGAAGGTTAAGCACACACAAGGAAAGCCTTGGACAACTGTGGCTATCTTTAACTCATACAAGGAAGCGGATATGAAACGCAGTTTTTTGATTGCGGAAGAACCCACTTTCTCTACGAAGATTAAAAGATGTGGAGATGGCGGTAGCCAGTTCAAAGTAACCAAGCGAGTTGATGAAGAATTAGCGAAGGTTGCAGAGGAAATGGAAAAGATCACAAAGGAATCTAAACTAAAAAAGGTTCGTTCTAAGAAGAAGTCTAAAAAGTAAAACAATGAATTACAATTAGTATAATCCCAGAACCACCTTAATCGGTGGTTTTGTTTTTTGAGCTTGACATTAATTACAAGCTGTGCTATACTGGTGTCTAGGATCAAGTTTATGCCCTTGTAGCTCAGACGGATAGAGCAACGGACTTCTAATCCGTAGGTCGTAGGTTCGATTCCTACCAAGGGTGCCATTAATTTAACTAAACTACGGAGTAATAAAAAAAATGGAAAAAGAAATATACTGGCTTAGTGACTCTCCAGAACCCAAGAAGGGAGAGGTTTCCGAGTCATCAGATGATAATAGAGTTGAAACAGAACAGAATAGAATATATTTTTATTCAGAAGTAGAAAGACACAAAAACTTAGAATTAAACAAAAGTATTCAGAGTCTATCAACCACATTAGTTAATCGTGGTAAAGAACTTGATACAGATCCCGGCAAAATCTTTTTGCATATTAATTCTTACGGAGGAAGTGTCTTTGCTGGGCTTTCTTCTGTAGATTATATTATGAACTCCCCAGTTCCAATTACAACTATTATTGATGGCTGTGCTGCAAGTGCTGCAACTCTCATGAGTGTGGTAGGAAGCAGACGGATGATGCATAAACATTCTTACATGTTAATCCACCAGCTTTCTTCGGGAACGTGGGGAAAATATGAAGAGATTAAAGATGAGATGAAAAATTGTGACAATCTGATGAAAGTCATTAAAAATATTTATGCCAAACATACAAAGATCCCCAGTAAAGAACTAACCAAGCTCTTGAAGAGAGATTTGTGGTGGGACGCAGAGACGTGTCTCAAGTACGGATTGATTGACGAGATTATTTGATGTGCTTGGGGTGTAGTTCAATTGGCAGAGCATCGGGTTGTTACCCCGAAGGTTGGTGGTTCGACTCCACCCGCCCCAGCATTTTCTTAAAAATACTTCTTGACACCAGCTTAATTTAAGGTTATATTAGTAATATGAATGGGGTTGTGGTGGAACTGGTAGACACGCTAGACTCAAAATCTGGTGCCTTTTGGCGTGGGGGTTCGATTCCCCCCAACCCTACCATATCGGGATGTGGCGCAGTCTGGCAGCGCATCTGCTTTGGGAGCAGAGGGTCGCAGGTTCAAATCCTGCTATCCCGACCATTTGGGGACGTAGCTCAGTTGGTTAGAGCAGCGAGCTTATACCTCGTATTAGCGCCTGATAAGCGCAAGGTCGTGGGTTCAAGTCCCACCGTCCCTACCATTTTTAGAAAGAGAAAAATAAATGTATAAACCACTACCGAACTCACTAACCTTAAAAAATTCCGAGATACATGGTGTTGGTATATTTGCCACCGAGGATATTCCTTCTGATACGATATTAGGAATCACTCACATAATTGACGACAGGTTTGAACAAGAACATATTAGAACTCCACTAGGGGGTTTTTATAATCATTCTACAGATCCAAACTGTGAAACGTATTATATTGATGATATAATGATTCTAAGAACAATTAGAAATATAACATCAGGTGAAGAGATAACCAGTAAATATAAACTATATTTCCCGTCGCCGCTGTAGCTCAATTGGTAGAGCAACGCATTTGTAATGCGTAGGTTGTAGGTTCAAGTCCTATCAGCGGCTCCACACTTATATGGTTATTTTATTGCTGCAAGAAGAAAGTAAGCTGTTACTGTTGCGACAACGGAACCATAACAGACACCGAGAAACATTCCTGTTGAGAATGCACCTAGTTTCTTAACTGCCTGTATCGCCCGTGTCAGAGCTTTCTTCATTATATTTTTCGATGACATATCCAACCTCTACTAATGTGTTTGGTGGAGGACCAGTCAGTTCCCCCGAAGTAGCATCTGTTTCAGTAAAAATTACTGTGTTGATGCTGGGTTCATAATACCAATTTGCTGAATCATAAAGTGCTCCGTCAGTGAACACCCTAATTGTTTCTTCGATTGGTAAATGAGTTAATTCAATTTCTGTTTTTGGCTCCATCTCAACTGCTGCTTCTGCAACACCGGGAGTCCAATCTTCCGAACAAATATCTACAACGGTTCCAGAAAGTAGATTTGTTGCTTCCATATATCTGTCTCCAACATTTATGCTGGAACCATTGCATGTTGAAACAGCGGGATCAAAATTTACAATACTTGCCAAGAAAACATAATCTCTTACAAGTGAATACCAGTGTACAAAGTCTATAGCTGATGAAAAATTGGTCCCTTGTTCTTCTTCATCAGAAACAAAAACAACTAATAACGCTGCATCATTTCTCATCCACGTCGCTGCATATGAATTGTTGGTAATATATTCATATGCTGCATCAAACCCCTCTTCTCTCTGACCATTCCCGATGGCATTATACATTGTTTCAGCATCGGCAAGGGTATCGCCGGGAAGCAATGGAAATAATGTTTCTGTGGAAGCGTAGCTTCCGTCTGCTGAAAGCATAGCCAGTCTCCAGTTTGTTGCTGGGAGTGCCGTCATCATGGCGGCAATACCATCTAATAATCGTGTTTGATGTGTGTTCATTGATCCTGAGCGATCAATGACCCATAAAATATCAATTCCATCCATAACGGACGATTGATAAAAGTGATCTACCCAAACTTCGCCGGGTTCAGGGTCAACTGGCGGGGCAGTGTCTTCGACAAGAACTTCTACTTCTACATAAATATATTCGGTTTCGCCACCGTAAATGGCATAATCGGTTGTACAAGACGTTATTACAAGTGCAAAGCTCGCCACACATACTGCGGTTGCGAACTTGGCAAAATTTAACATCACTTACATTATTTACTCCTGTTTTATTCTTGGGCAGCGGTTGCTGCTCTTCTTCTCCTTTCAATATAACTATTGAAATTAATTGTTAGAAAATCTCTCATCTGTTGAAGGGTAGCTGAGTACGGTGCTGATGGAAATCCACTGTGAACCGAATGAATCATTCCGACCAACATCCATTTGTCTCCAATACTAATAAATATTGGCGAACCCGAACTGCCGGGAGCAGCATTAATATCTGAATACCATGCTGAAATTTCTGTGGGACACCGGGGCGCTCGGCATTCACCAACGTAAAAACCTTCTTCTATTAAAACAGCCGGGGGGTGTATAATTCCTAATGGAGCCGCAATGTTTAAAACACGCTCTCCGTTCTCTGGCGGTCTTGGCGATAATTTTATTGGGATAGAATATGGCATCCTTTCGGATTCCATTAAACATAGATCGCCTCCCATATCATAAATTATAATATTTACATCATCATAAATATTCCCGGCGTAATCCATTAATACAATTTTGCGAGAGAATGTAGTTGTTGTGAGGGAGTCTTTTGTGGGATCGTACCCGAACATTGCTGGGTTAACAGGGACACAAACATGACCAGCGGTCAATATTAGGGATCTCTCTGATTTGCTTAGTGGATCTCTGTAGTGCCTGACAACAACGGCTGATGCCTTACCGTGAGCTAACGTCGCAGAAGAACAACTTTGTGGACTAGCTTGTTCACAGGTTTCTATTAATATGTGTGAGGATATTTGAGCAAAAGCTTTTGTCGGCGGGCTTATTTTATTACTTCGTGAGGTGGCACAGCCGCCTCCGATTATTACAAAACTTATCAACGCCGACAAGATCAAAGATTTTAACTCCAGTATTTTCACACCCCTCTGTCTCCATCTAAAAGAAGAACCCTCTTTTCTATAAGTAACTAGGAGACAGAAGACAAATATTCCTCAGAGACGGATTTTTCTTAAAGGTAGGTCTAATTATAGTGAAAGGGCATATTGCTCGCAGGGAGAAAATAATATGGCACATGGAAATAAATCTTGGTATCCTACCGGGTCAGACAGTGAGGCTCATGTTGAGCCGGGAGTTGGTATTGGAAATACAGCCTCGTATCAATCCTCTGGCGTTCCTATTGTTGGTGTATTAGACAACGTGTCTGGCTTAACAGTGGCGACAAATTTTGTGACTAGGGCAATTACAGTATGGAGTCCTAATGTCGCAGATCAAATTTCTTTTGATGGTGGAGATACGTTTCTCCCTTTAGCTCAAAATAGAGTACATCGCTTTGAAATCAAAACAACTAACATACAAACCCAAGCGGGCGATACAATAAATTTTTGTGCAGAACTTACAGGGATTAAAGCAAAGCATTGCCCAGACTGGGATAACTCTGCAAACGCTTTTTTTACTCAATCATAAAGGAAAAATAATATGGCACACGGAAATAAAACTTGGTATCCTACAGCGGCAGATGTTACGGGCGAGTTTGGAACCACACACTCCGAAGGACTCGGAAACACAGCCTCATATCAATCATCGGGAATCCCGGTGACGGCAATGATGCGGGATTTTGCGGGATTTAGAACAATAGAATTTAGTTTTGTTACAAGAGCTATTACACTAACGCCTATTGGTGCAAACGCAACGAGCGTTTCTTTCGACGGTGGTGCAACTTCATTGTTGCTTACACCGGGAGTACCAACTAGGCTTGAAATAAAATGCACAAGAATAGATTGTTTATCAAACAGGCTCACCATCGTGGCTGAGTTAACTGGTATTCCGGCAGGGCGCTGCCCTTCAACTTGGAGCAATGCAGGCAATGTATTGTTTACGCAATCACCATAATGAGGAAAGTAGGGCAAGGCGACTAAATGGCTAGAAAAAAAACTTATGTACTTGATACAAGTGTTTATCTAACCGACTTTAATTCTATTTATGCTTTCAGAAACAATGATATTATCGTTCCTTTCAAAGTATTAGAAGAAGTTGATAAACATAAAAAGCGGCAGGATACTGTCGGAGTAAATGCTCGTCGAATAATTAGAATATTTGACGATCTTAGAAGAAGGGGCAGCTTAAATAAGGGAGTCCGCCTTAAACGAGGACAGGGCATTGTCCGTGTCAGGGGGTATGATAAAAACATGCTTCCTGAAGAATATTCAATAGTAGATCCAGATAATCAAATTATCGCCACTGCTGTTTCTGAGGCAGCGGGAAATGAAAGAAAAGTTATTGTTGTTTCCCGTGACATTAACATGCGTGTCAAATGTGATGCAATCGGATTAACCTCTGAAGATTATCATGTTGGTAAAGTAATCAGGACTGCTGATGAAATTTTTACTGGCTTTGCCACACATTTGATTGATGACCAGATTATTGATAGATTTTATGACGGCGCAAAAATTCTGCTAGAGAAGCAAGATATTTATTTACAACCAAATCAATTCTTGATGTTGGTTTCAAACTCTAATGAAAAGAAGACTTGTTTGGCCAGATTTATAAATTATGCAACTCCGCTTCTCAGAATTAATGGCGAGTTTAATACTACGGGAATTTGGGGAGTCAAACCAAGGAATAAAGAACAGAGCTTTGCTTTGAATTTATTGTTAGATCCTAAAGTTGAAATTGTTTCTCTGGTTGGAAAAGCTGGTTCAGGAAAAACACTGTGTGCTCTTGCTGCTGGGTTGGAACAATTATTAGAACCAATGTCACGAAAAAGAAAAAACACTCCCAAAAATCCCCCACCAGACGGACAAACAAGATACAATAGATTAATTGTTACTCGTCCGGTTCAACCTCTTGGAAAGGATATTGGGTTTTTGCCCGGTACTATGGAAGAAAAAATGGCACCGTGGTTGATGCCCATTCAAGATAATTTACAATTTCTTCTTGGAGATGATAAAACTACTTTACAAATGTACATGGATAATGGTACAATAGAGATAGAAGCACTCACATATATTCGTGGGCGTTCAATTTCAAATGCTTTTATTATAGTAGATGAGGCTCAAAACTTAACAAAACATGAATTAAAGACTATAATAACAAGAGTAGGTGAAGGATCAAAAATTGTTTTGACAGGAGACATTGAGCAAATTGACAACACTTATATTGACGAAACGTCAAACGGATTAACCTATGCTGTGGAAAAATTGAAGCGGTATGAATTATCCGGTCATGTAACATTAACAAAAGGTGAGCGTTCCAAGGTGGCAACGCTCGGCGCTAAAGTTTTATAAACAAACAAGGAGAAAGACGATGAGTACACCAAAGACAGGAGATCCTGATTTTCCAACTATTGATTCAAAAGAATACGAGGAAACAGAAACATTGAAAGAAGTGGTAGAACGAATTACACCAATCAAAGAATGGTTGGTCAACTACGTTGGAAGCCAGCACAATCCAGATGACGGTGAAGTGACCGTAGAAATGGTTGTAGAAACAATGGCGGCAGAATTTCCAGAATTTCTATTGGCTCTCGCTGAAGAAAATTGGATTCGTGGTTATCGGCAGGGAATTTCTGATGTTGATCATGGAATGAAGTTGGCAGCAGAGGAAGAGGCAAAGACAACTGTAAAAGGTAAGTATGACGGCAGCGGAGCTTGTGTTGCCGAGGTAGAGGAAGATCAAAGCGGGGGAGAAAATGAATGACCCTCTGTTTGATGCCATCGCCCATTCAAATGAGAAGTTCTTAAAAGAAAGAAAAGAATATAATCTATTCAACAGCATCTATGTTTATGTTAAAGACCCATTACCCGATGGTATAGATGTAACTTCTGTTCTGCAACAGGTAGAGGATGCCCTACCTTCTTATTTGTCGTCTGGCGTTGAGTCGATATTTGTCGGAGAGTTTGAAGAGTTAGAATCTCGTGAGGTTTCTGCTGTCTTCGACGGCGGCACTGTATATCTTACAAATAAGCAATCCAGTGACCGAGATATGTTCGATGACATAGTTCATGAGATTGCACACTCAGTTGAAACGTGGGCAGGTTTAGAAATCTACGGCGATGGAGCCTTAGAACAAGAATATTTGAAAAAAAGTAAAATATTACTTGACATTCTTGCCAAAGAAGGTTATAATGTAACTACAATAAAGGCTTTGTTCTACGATGTAGAATATTCAAGGGAATTTGATTTTTTCCTATACAAAACTGTAGGATATGATATACTAAACATGTTAACAATGAATGTATTCCCAACTCCGTATTCGGTAACTTCTTTAAGGGAGTATTTTGCCGTAGGGTTTGAAGAATATTTCATTGGAGATAAAAGTTATTTAGAGGAAGTTAGTCCCGTCCTTTACAATAAGATTGATAAAATTGCGGGGCAATAACTTGGAGAGAAAAATGGCTAGTAAACCACATAAATTAGAAAAACTCGATATTTGTGTTGATGACGAAGAGGGCGTTGTTTGTGCAACAGTTGTGCTTAAGCCCCTTCTTAGAAATGAGAAGAGGGTCAAATATACGTCAGCACAGATACAAGACTGGCTACTACAGCGTGGCATTGCGACATTAGGGTTGGTCACAGGCGGCGTGGTGTCTAATAAGGACGCCAAGAGCCGAACAAAAACTTTTGTTTTTGAAATTAGTAAGAGGGTGACTGAACAGACAACCACGGCTATCTTAGAGCGTGAAGCTAAGAAGAAAACTAAAAAGAAAAAGAGTTAAGAGGTTACTGGTGCATATATCATTTTCTGAATTAAAAAATTGGGATTTTTGTCCTCATTATCACAAGCTGGTCAACCTTGACAAGCTTAAGTCTTTTGAGGGAAATCATTATACAGCTTTTGGAACTGCCATGCACACTGTTTGTGAGCGTGGGCTTTTGGAGGAAAATCTTAACTTAGCTGAAACTTTTGAAGAGGCTTTTCTTGATGAGCTTCGCAACCTTCCGAAGAATATTATTGAGGGCTTGAAAAGAAAAGATATTGAAGATATGCGTGTGCAAGGCAAAACACTTGCGCCGCTCGCAATACCAGCCCTTAAAGCCTACTTCGGAGAAGGATATGAAGTTCTTTCGACAGAAGAAAATTTGATGGAGTTAATAAAAAGTTACCCAGAATACAACTTCAAAGGCTTCATTGATTTGGTTGTAAAAGATTCTGATGGTATGACTCACATCATTGATTGGAAAACTTGTTCGTGGGGTTGGGATGCTAAGAAAAGGTCTGAACCAATGATAACATATCAGCTAACATTGTATAAGCATTTTTATGCACAAAAGCATAATGTTGATCCTTCTAAAGTTGAAACACACTTTGCACTCTTGAAAAGAACAGCAAAGAAAAACAATGTAGAATTTTTTAGAGTAACCAGCGGTAAGAAAAAGACAAACAATGCTTTAACTTTAATGGATACTGCATTGTCTAATATTACTAAAGGGAATCACCCGAAGAACCGACTTTCATGCCGTGGGCGTTATGGAAACTGTGAATTTCTTAATACGTCCCACTGCCCCAGATAGGAGAATATTTTGAGCGATAAAAAAATTAAATTATTGACACTAGGTGATCATCCGTTTTCACCATCCGGTGTCGGTGGACAGACGAAGTTAATGATTGAGGGACTGTTAGAAACTGGAAAATACAGTGTAATCAGTTTGGGAGGTGCGCTTAAGCACCCAGACCCTCAGCCCGTTAATGTAGAGAAGTGGGGTGGCGACTGGAAAATCTTTCCGGTAGGTGGGAAAAACAACACTGATATTTTTGGAACACCAGAGATTGTTCGGTCGATTCTGAGAACGGAAAGAATAGATGTTGTGTGGATTATGACTGATCCCCGTTGGTGGAAATGGCTTTGGCAAATTGAAGACGAGATCAGAGCACACGCTCCAATAGTTTATTATCACGTTTGGGATAATTATCCATATCCACAATACAATAAGGTTTTTTACAATTCAAACGACACAATTGTAACCATTTCAAAACTAACAAGTGATATTGTTAAGAACGTGGCACCAGATGTGCCGGAAGTATATCTTCCTCACACTGTCGATACGAACGTGTTCAAGAAATTTGACGAAGAGGAAGTTGAGAAGTTCAGAGCTTCGTCGCTTGGCGAAGAATACAAAGACAAGATGTTGTTCTTCTGGAATAATCGCAACGCCCGACGTAAAATGAGCGCAAGCGTTCTGTGGTGGTTCAAAGAATTTCTGGACGAGGTGGGGGAAGATAATGCTGCAATGATTATGCATACAGACCCCACAGACCCGCACGGGACTGACCTTCCAGCAGTCTTAGAAGACTTGGGGCTAACCAATGGACAAATCATGTTGTCTACTATGAAATACTCCCCAGAACACTTAGCTATGCTTTATAACATGGTTGATTGTACAATTAATATTGCAGACGCAGAAGGCTTCGGTCTTTCTACGTTGGAATCTCTTGCATGTGAAACTCCAATTATAGTTAATTTAACTGGTGGCTTGCAAGAGCAAGTAACTGATGGTGAAGCTTGGTTCGGAATTGGGATTGAACCTTCTTCTAAGGCAATCATTGGTTCACAGCAGGTTCCATATATTTATGAAGATCGGGTGAGCCGAGAAGACGTATTGTCAGCATTTCACCAAATCTATAATATGGAAAAAAGCGAACGACGTAAGTTGGGGATGTTTGGAAGACAGCATGTCTTAAACAACTATGGATATGAAAACTTTTGCAAGCAGTGGGATACTATCATATCCGAAGTGCATGAAAAGTTTGGTTCATGGGAAACTCGCCAAGGTTATAGCCGTTGGGAATTAAGAGAGGTATCATGAAAAAGGTTTTAGTAAGAGGACCAGCACTTTCACGTTCTGGTTATGGGGAACATACAAGATATGTTTTGAGAGCTTTGCGTACAAGCAAAGACGTAGATTTATATTTTGTTAATACAAATTGGGGCGAAACCAGTTGGTTGTTTGAAGACAACGAGGAACGAAAGTGGATTGATTCACTCTTGTTAAAAACAATTGAGAAGCTTCAAGTTGAAAAAACGTTTGATATATCTGTACAGGTTACTATCCCAAATGAATGGGAAAAGATTGCTACTGTTAATATTGGCGTCACCGCTGGCATAGAAACAACAAAGATTTCTGATGCGTGGGCACAACGAAGCTATGTCGTTGATAAAATTATTGTTCCTTCTGAACATGCAAAGAACGGCTTTACAAGTTATAAAAAGGAATTTCCCGTACCGAACTCAGAAGAGGTAAGGGAAGTAAGATGTGTTACTCCTGTTGAAGTTGTTCCATATCCTTTCAGAGATATTAGTGGAGCAGAGGTCGAATTGAATCTCCCGACAGAATTTAATTTTTTGTCGGTGGCTCAAATCAGCCCACGAAAAAATATCGAAGCAACAGTGGTGGGCTTTGTAGAAGAGTTTTATAATGAGAACGTTGGGCTGGTGTTGAAGGTCAACATTAAAAACAACTCACTCATTGATAGATTCCATACTGACGGCGCAATTAAAACATTGCTTGAACAGTACAAGGATCGAGTGTGCAAGGTTTATTTGTTGCACGGAAATATGACCGACGAAGAAATGGTTGGTCTTTACAGACATTCTAATATAAAGGCAATGGTGTCGATGACTCATGGGGAAGGATTTGGTTTACCTATTTTTGAAGCTGGCTGCAATGAGCTTCCTATTATCGCTCCTGTGTGGAGTGGGCATAGCGACTTTGTTAATGCTCCTGTAGGAAAGAAAGGCAAGGTTAAGACATTAATTTCAGAAGTAAAATATACTCTGGACAAGGTTCAGCCTACCCAAGTTTGGGAAGGTGTGATCGAGGCTGACGCTGACTGGTGTTATCCAGATATAAGCGATTATAAGAAAGTCCTTAGAGGTGTTTATAACAATTATGAACAGCATTTAACTAAGGCAAAGAAGCTTAGCAAACATCTTGCGGAAAACTACAAGCAAGATGAGCTATACGATAAGTTAATAACAAACATTTTGGAGGTGTAAAATGAAACTTAGTAATCAAGCAATGAGTTGTATTATGTTCGCTCTACAGAAGAGCTTATTTGAACAGACGGATATTGTTCCTGTATTGGAAGGATTTGAATTTCAAAAGGGTCAAGAAACAAAGAAGTGGGGAAGTAAGAACGGTGAATTAGATGTAATAAACCCGCCTAATTTCACGTTTTCTGAGGGCGCTCTAGAGACTTTGGCTGGTGAGGAAAGTCCTGTTCTGGCTGACGATTACGGTCGTGAAGATCGCAATAAGGGTTAGAACACATGCCCAAATATGCCTACTGCTGTAGCGAGTGTAAGGATTCTTTTGAAGTCTGGCATTCGATAAAAGAGGAATACAAAACGTGTCCAGAGTGTCATAGGGATACTCTGGAGCGTATTCCTTCGCTCGCTAGATTAACATCTAGAGAACAAAAAGAAGAGCAGGTTGGAACTGTTGTAAAGCAGTTTATCGAAGAGGCAAAAAGGGAAATTGATTCTGATAAGGAAGCTTCCAGAGAGGAATATAAAACATGATGGGCGTAGGATTAGAAATAATATTAATTGTGAGTCTTGTAGCAACAGCCAGCTTTTCGGCTGTAATGATTTGGTACACAAAAAGAATAATTCAGCGACTCTGGCACGTCAAGACGATGGCAGAGGATGCACAGGATGCGGTGTCTTTTTACAACGAAAAGCTAGAAGAGCTTTGTGGCTATACTTTATATCAAGACGAGCCTATTATTAAGGATTTGATTAAAAGGACTGGCGACCTAAAAGAATACTTAGAAGAGTGGCGCACAATGGCTGAGGATGTTTTCCCCCTCTCTGATGATGACGAACAACAAAAATTAGATGAAGGAGAATCTGAATATGAGCGAGCAGAATAATGAACCCAAAACGGATTTAATTCCAGAGGGCGTGACAACCAAAGCAGAAGTCAAGGTAGTGAAAAAGCGTAGAACCTTTAGGAGAAGTAAAACCAAGGGAACGAAAAATCATTACTTCACAAAAGTACATGAACAGGCAATTCTAGATTATTGTGCCAGCACCGACCAACGTGAGCGTGAAAGATTATATAGAGATTTGATCGGTCCAGCTTTAAGTGAATTGGTTGATAAAATTGTTTTTACATATAAATTTACAACGCTGCCAAATTGTGATGAGTTGAGACAAGAATGTAAAATATGGCTCACGACAATTCTCCCCAAATTTGATCCATCCAAAGGTTCAAAAGCATTTTCTTATTTTAGCGTCATTACAAAAAATTGGTTTATTCATAAGGTAAAAAAGAACCAGTACGCTAGGAGGAAGGAAATCCACTTTGACCAAATCCCAAAATTGGTGGAGCAAAAACATCTTTCTGTAGTTAACGCATACATCCCTGCAAGAGAAAAAGCTGAATTCTGGGCTTCTCTAGAGTGTGAAATGAATGAGTGGGCAAAAATGCCCATGAAGGCAAATGAGGAACGGGTTTATAAAGCTTGTAGAATCTTGCTCCAGAATCCAGATGAGATAGAAATTTTCAATAAGAAAGCTATTTATCTATACATTCGGGAGATGACTGGGTTAAACACTAAGCAAGTTGTTAATAATCTCAATAAGCTCAGAACGAAGTATAAAAGCTTCAAGGAAGACTGGGACACAGGGAAAATTAATTACGATCTTAGCGACATGGAGAAAAAGGGCGATGGCGAAGAAGGGTGATAAAAATTATTTAGAAGAGGCGATTCAAAATATTAGGACGGATCGTGCCGCTGCTTCTTCCCTTCTTACCGAGTTGATGCGTCACATGCAGCAACAAGGAAAACATAGCCACCAAGAATACGGAACAATATGTGCGAAGTATCTTGAAACTCTTCAACGTTCTAATGAGCAATTGGTAAAAATAACCTCGATTCTTAGTAAAGAAACGTCTACCAAAGTCGGTCTTTCTTCTGAAATGAAAGAAGAAATATTCGACATTATCCAAGATGGTGGTAGCGTCGAGGGAGACACCGAGGACGATGGATGATACCAAACGAACTTATGCCTTTGGCGACCTAAATCCATTTGAGATCAAAAAATCACAACGGTTTTTTGATCCTCACAATAGTGACCCATTACATGCGATGCGTGAAGCAGCCCTTGAAAATATGGCTGGTGACGCTCTTGCGAACACAGGTCCATATGTGGGTGTAGTCCTTCGTGTTGAAAACGAGATGAACACTACGGCACCACCAGCAGAGTCATGGCTGGCGGCTTTCTTCGGTGAGGGCGCACGTTTAAATGAAGGCGAAGAACCACTAGAGGCTATGCCATCTCCGCTCGCTCAGTATAAAGTAAGAATTCCAGAAATTCATTCTATGCTTCCAGACCCAGACGAATATGTTCCTGCTTCACAGAAGAGTCCGTGGCATAAGTTAATCAACATGTATCCAACATTCATTTCGATGGATTCGGAAGCCTTGCCTGCAAAGGAGGGTGATTTAGTTTGGGTTGACTATAAAGATAAAGTTAACTTTGAAGATCCATATTATATTAAACCTGTTTTCGCAGAACCTCAACCGGGGTCCACGGGTGCTGGCAACGCCGCAGCCGATGCCTTTAATTGTAATAGTAAAAGTGGCAGTCGGCGCACGGGCAAAGGCGGTCCCGGTGGTGGTGGAACCACAGGTCCATCTGGCGGCGGCTTAGAATATTTATCAGAGAACGCAAAAGAGGCGTTGAAAAAATCAGGCGAAACTTATCAAAAGTTTCCAAATTCAATGTATGCCGCACTTTCAGTTCAGAAAAAAAATTGCAAGGCAGACCCAATGCACATGAGGCTGGAGGGCGTTGATAAAATTTCAGAACTGGATGGCTATGGAGACGCCAGATGTGTAAACTGTTGGGGGTCATCGCCGTTCCCGGTTGTTGGCTCAAGATGGACTCCTGACCAAGCTCACGCATATAGAGAGGGTTTCGTTGCGTATGTTGCAAACGGCGGTCGTGGGGCAGCTAAGTCTGGGAAGCTCGGTCTTAATTGTACGGCACATCTAAATTCTAGGCTGTCAAAAATGATGCTAGGGCACCGCTTGGCGTGCGAGGATCAGGCGGCAAGAGGGTACAGTTGGGGCGGCAAAACTTATGATTGGAACAAATGTGGTATTGATTGTTCTGGCTTTTCCTTCATGGTTCGTGTTCTCACAGAAGTAATGATTAGTACAGATGGCAACTTTGATGGATTTGGAAATCAGAGGTTTAAGGGAGATACCAGAATGGGGATGGGCACCGACAAAGCCACTGCAAAAACATCTAATACGTTTCCCGGCATTGAAGATTCAAATTTAGAAATTCCTTGGTCAATGGCTGAATATGGTAGTGGACCCCGCAAAGCTTGGCGCAAGGATATTAAAAAGCGTAAAAGAAAAGGTCAGCTTTATTGCAAGAGCAAGTATTCATGTTATGGAAATTATACATCTGCGACAGTTCAAAAATGGAGGGCGGGTCTTTATCACAACGTTCACGGATTGGAAGATGCAAATGAACCATATAAGCACGGCACGCACGCACCACTGATGCCCGGTGATCAATTGTTGTGCTGCGGCGGCAGTTCGCACCGAGCTACAAATAAAAAAGGATTTGGTACAAGACACAGCGGCAAAATGGATTTTAGACATGATAATGGAATTAGCCATGTTGTAACAGCGTTCTGCGGTGCTGATGGTCAATTATATATTGGTGAGTCAGGCGGCAGCTTTTCTGGAGTCGGTGCAACCCCCGTGGATGTTTATTTTGAAAAGAAGCACAGAATGGTCCATTGGGCGTGGGAGATGGAAGAGTGGCACCGTGCATGGACAGAACACCCTGATGGCAGACCAACTGAAAAATGGACTCCAGAAATGGCAAAAAAGTATTGCCCAGATGTTTTTGGAGATCCACCAGCAAATCTAGACGAACAAGCCACCGGAGATAAAGAAAAAACCGAGGGTGAAAATAACCCCGGCACAGATGCAGTTGACGCTGAAACACAAAAAGCCAACCCACCAGAGGAAGGTACAAAACCAGCCGAGGGGGAAACTCAGATAGAGCCGAAGCCAGAAGGAGACAAGGAAGAAGAAACAGATTCAACGGACACAAAAAAGGCAGCAGAAGAAAAAGAAAAAGCAGAAAAATGTGCCGCAGAAAATAAACAAAAGTTGGAGACTGAGAGAGAACACCTTGTTAAGATTCAACGGGGTCTGGGAAAAATTGTAGACGCTCCCGGTCTTTTCACCGGAGATAAGGTCGCACCGTTTGATGATACCACAGAGGCAAAGGGTGAGATGTTTGAGCTTAGAAAAGGGTTTCAGGCACCTGACCCCATCGACTCCGAACAAACAAAAGATACATGGCTGATGCCAACGGAAGAAGATGGAGATAATTTTGAAACTGGTGAAACAAAACTTCCCATTACTAAAGAAGATGTGATTCGTGTCGGTGAAGAAGAGGGCTGGTTTACTGATACTCCAATGTATCTTGCCTCTCCAAAATATCTTGGAGAAAACACTCAGGATGAAAAAGAAAAAATTGGCGAAACTACACAGATTAGAAAAGCACTTATAGATCAATATGCAACTAGAATAAAAAATATTGACGACAAATTAAAAGAAATAGAGAAGGAATGTAAAGACGAAGAAAAGGACGACAAAGATAAAGACCAAGAGGCGTCATCAGGAGCACCCGCCAGTGCCCCTTGTAAGCCCGGTGGCGGCGGCGGAAACTCTTCTAGGGGCGGTGGCGGCGGCGCTGACGCTTCTCCAAATAACAACCGAAGAAAACCGGACCCAAACACAACGGCTGATGCTTCAACAGGCTCAGCTACAATGGATTATAGTCAGGTTCAATATTTGGGCGAAGACATAGCAACTTCAGAACCAAGAGCCAAGTTGGTAAGAATTGATTTTGATGAGATCAGATATGACTTCCCCACGGGCAAAGGTGGCACATCGGCAAAGCTTAGAGAAGATGCAGCACACAATATGCTCAAGGCAAAAGAGGTGGTAAATAATCTTGGAGGAATAATTTGTCACATCGGCACGTTGAGAAATGTAAGTAAGCCATGTACCTCCCAGAACTGTAGTTCAACCTCTTTTCACTACACTGGGATGGCACTCGATCTTTATACTCACGCAGGAAGTATTTATTCTAAGGCTGATGTTGACAAATGTGAGTACATCATTGAATATGATAACAACGAGGTCAGCAGTAAAGGTGATCCGTATTTCATTGTGTGGGCACGTTCAGATAAGCCGGGAGCAGAATTTGGGGGCTTCAAGGTGGAACAACGAACATTGAGTGCTGTAAAAACTCGCAGCGGCAGACCACCGGGAATTATTGAAGTTACGGGATATTTTATGAACCTTACGGCAATTTTAGCAGCCTATGGTTATAAGAGAGTCAATGGTCGAAAAACATTTTATACAAAAAGTGGTCCCGGCGCAAGCGAGTGGTGGCACTTTGAAACACATATTGGCTTGTCGGCTAGGAGTACATCCTACGGTTCTGTAATGGAGAAAATTTATACAGTAGACAAACTTTCAGGTACGCCTCCATATGAACATAAACAATCACGATGGTCTGGTAGGGGCTTCCCGAAAGTCAAGTAAAATAAGGAGTATAAGACGT
>Ga0114996_10002684_pt1 | contig 22824 bp, 19 predicted proteins | sample ArcticOcean_MG_C_4_FD_87039 | JGI IMG/M metagenome (GOLD analysis project Ga0114996, IMG submission 87039) | Marine microbial communities from western Arctic Ocean - ArcticOcean_MG_CB4_134 | ecosystem: Environmental > Aquatic > Marine > Oceanic | place: Arctic Ocean: Canada Basin | collected... | reverse complement strand
TCCCGGCCTCACGGATCGCGCGGGACGGACTTGTCGTCGAAGTCCCGGTGCGGTCGCAAGCCGACCAAGCGGCGGCGGAGCCCGCGACGGATAGAGCGAAATGAACGACGTATCGTCCTCGCCCCCGACGTCGCCGGACCGGCCGTTCGCATCGGTGGCGATCCTCGGCTTAGGCGCGATGGGCGGCTCTCTGGCCCGTGCCTTGAGCTTCCTGGAATCCGCCCCGACCGTAGTCGGATGGTCTCCGCTCCAGGAGGAGCGGGCTGCGGCTGTGGACGCGGGGGCCGTGGCTTCGGCCCCGCCGGAGTGGCAGGACGCCGTGGCCGGAGCCGAGTTGGTGGTCGTGGCAGTTCCCCTGAAAGCGAGCTGCGAGCTCGTCGCCGGTCTCGCCGGAGCCACGTCCCCGGAAGTGACGCTCACCGATGTGGCCAGCCTCAAAGTGCCGCTCGCGCGAGCCGTGGCCGAAGCGGACGCCGAGGATCGATGGGTCGGCTCGCACCCGATGAGCGGAACTGAAAAGTCGGGCTTCGCGGCCTCTCGGGGCGACCTTTACCAGGGGGCCCGGGTCTGGACCGTTGCACACCCGGCCGCATCGCCCCGGGTAACGGGGCTGCACGAACTGTGGAGCTCGCTAGGGGCACGTCCCGCATCAATCGGGGCGGAAGAGCACGACCGGCTGATGGCCATGGCTAGCCATCTCCCTCAACTCGTCGCGAACGCTTTGGCCGGGGTGCTGGCCCGGCATGACGTAGGGCCCGATGGCCTGGGGCCCGGGGGGGCGGACATGACGCGGCTGGCCGCCAGCAGTCCCGAGTTGTGGCGCGATATCTTCGAGCACGCGTCGCCCGAGCTCGCGGTCGGGTTGCGGACACTTGCCGACACGTCGCGCTGGATCGCGGATCTACTCGAGGACGGAGACCTAGAAGGAATCGAGCGACTGATGCGGGACACAAGAGAATGGAGGCGCGGCACATGATCATCACGGTGCCTGGGGACAAGTCGCTGACGCAGCGCGCTCTGATCTTGGCGTCGCTCGCCGAAGGGGAGAGTCGGCTGTCGGGTCTACTCTTCGGGGGAGATGCCTCGTCTACTGCGGGAGCCATGCGGGCCCTCGGCGCTCGCGTCGGCGAGTTGCCTGCGGACGGTTCGGAGATCGTCGTCCACGGGGTCGGCCTCGCTGGTCTGAGTCAGCCCGCCGCAGCGCTCGACCTCGGGAATAGCGGCACGGGGAGTCGGCTCTTGCTCGGGGTGCTCGCCGGCAGCGGGATCGAGGCTACGCTCACCGGCGACGAGTCGCTTCGCTCGAGGCCCATGGGACGGGTTACCGAGCCCCTATCGCTGATGGGCGCCCGCTTCGCGCATGCTCAGGAGGCCGGGCGCCTGCCGATTATGGTTCAGGGAGTCCGTCCGCTCTCATCCGTCGACTGGCGGAGTCCCGTCGCGAGTGCCCAGGTAAAGAGCGCGATTCTCCTGGCGGCGCTCGTAGGCAACGCGGAGGCGACCGTGACGGAGCCGAGCCAGTCGCGCGACCACACCGAGCGGATGCTGCGGGGTGTAGGCGTCGCCGTCACCGCGGGCGCCGACGACGGGTGTTGGCGCGTAGGCCTCGTGGCCCCACCCGACCGAATCGATCCTCTCGACTTCGTAGTCCCGGGCGATATCTCGTCCGCGGCGTTCCCGCTCGCCTGGGCCGCACTAGGCGGAGCAGGTGGGGATCTCACGGTCGAACGCGTCGGCCTGAACCCAACCAGGACGGCCTTTCTGGATGTACTCCAGAGGATGGGAGCACGCGTCACGGTTCAGGCGGCCCCGGACTCCGGACCCGAGCCTGTGGGCGCCGTGACCGTCGCTCCAGGCTTGTTGCGGGGAGTTAGGGTAGGTGGGGACGAGGTTCCGCGGTTGATCGACGAGCTTCCGCTGATTGCGGCGATCGCCGCGTGCGCCGAGGGCGTCACGTCGATTACCGGGGCGGAGGAGCTTCGGGCTAAGGAGTCCGACCGCATCTCGGCGATGGTGGACAACCTGAGGGCGATCGCTGTGGAGGTGGAGGAGCGCCCAGACGGCTTGGACGTCCACGGCACCGACCGACCGCTCCGCGGGCGAGTAGAGAGCAGAGGGGATCACCGGATCGCGATGGCGTTCGGCGTGCTCGGCGCCCTCCGCTCGAACGACATCGAAATCGACGATCGCGCCGCCGCAGCAGTGAGCTTTCCGGGGTTCTGGGCCCTGCTCGAGCGCCTCGCCGCGGCCTCCCCGGCCAGGTGAGAGCCGGGGGTCGAGGTCCGGTCGTCACGCTGGACGGGCCGGCGGGAGCCGGCAAGACGAGCACGGCCAAGGAGGTCGCCCGCCGGTTAGGGCTCAGGCACCTCGATTCGGGAGCGCTGTACCGGGCGCTGACCTTCGCTCTGCTCGAGGCGGGGATTCCCGAGGAGAGGTGGCCGGAGTTGGAGCCCGATGACCTGCGAGCGCTCGATGTTACCCTCGTCGGAGTGGGAGGAGGCTTCGAGGTGAGAGCCGGTGACCACGCGCGCGGCGGGGAGCTGCGCACCCCAGAGGTCACTTCCCGGGTGTCACTCCTCGCCCGGCTGCCGGCCGCGCGAGCGTGCCTCCTCGAGCTGCAAAAGGCGGCTGGCGAGCTAGGTGGCCTCGTAGCGGACGGCCGTGACATGGGCTCGGTCGTTTTTCCGGACGCCGACGTGAAGGTCTTCTTGGTAGCCGATCTCCACGAGCGTGCCCGTCGCCGCCTCCTACAGGACGGAGCTGCCTCCGGGAGCCCGGAGACGCTCGCCGCGGAGGCTGAAGCGATTGCACACCGGGACGGTCAGGATGCCGGCCGGGACATCTCGCCCCTGCTCCGACCGGACGGAGCCGTCGAGATCGATACTACCGAGCTCTCCTTCGAGGAGCAGGTGGACGCAATCGTAAGCCTTGTGCACAGGTTGACGCTCTAAGAGGCCCGGTCTAGGTTTTCCCGGCTTGGGACTAAGCGTTTTGCGCTACCTTCCGAGGCTGTTCAACGCGCGGTCCGCCGTGCGTTTTCCTTCACCCGAACCCGGATCTCGTCCCCCGAGCGCCGGCACATAGATCTCGCGCACCGCGCGCGAGTCGAGGCTTCATGACCGACACGCAGAGCGCCACGCCGGAAGGCGAGCTCGACACCACGACTCTCCCCACCTCGTCAGACCCCGACGACGATTCCCCAGGCGAAGACGCGGAAGTCGTCGTCGATGCGCTGACCGGGGAAGTGAGTACGCTCACCCCCGCAGAGATCGCGGCCGAGGAAGCAGCCGATCGAGCCTCGGCGGCGGCGGCAGTTGCCGACCTCCCTGGTGGCATCTCCCCTGAGCTTTTTCACGACCCGTACGGCGAAGAGGTACTCGACACTTCCAAGGAGGAATTCGAGGCGCTGCTCTCAGAGTTCAGCGGTGACTTCGGGGCCTTCCGGGAAGGCGAGATCGTCAACGCCACTGTGCTCCGGGTCACCGAGTCAGCAGTCATCCTCGAGTTCGGGTTCAAGAGCGAAGGCGCGGTCGCGCTCGACGAGTTCAAGGATGCACCCGTGGAGGGCGACGAAGTAGAAGTCCTGCTCGAGAGCCTCGAGGACGATGATGGCGTGGTCGTCCTGTCGAAGAAGAAGGCAGACTTCCTCCGCGTCTGGGAGAAGATCCGCGAGGCGCACGAGGCGGACCGACCGGTCAAGGGTACGCTCGTTCGGAAGATCAAGGGCGGCGTGACGGTCGACCTCATGGGCGTCGACGCCTTCTTGCCGGGTTCGCAGATCGCGCTTCGTCGCGTGCCGAACATCGAGGACCTCATCGGAGAGGTCTACAAGTTCAAGATCATCAAGCTCAACAAGCGCCGGCGGAACATCGTCGTCTCTCGCCGCGTCATTCTGGAGGCGGAGCGCGAGACCAAGCGCGAGACTCTGGTTAAGGAGCTGCTTGTTGGTCAGGTGCGCGAGGGCGTGGTGAAGAACATCACCGACTTCGGTGCTTTCATCGACCTGGGCGGGCTCGACGGCCTCCTGCACATCACCGACATGTCGTGGGGCAGGGTAGGTCACCCGTCGGAGGTCGTCGACATCGCACAGACGATCGACGTGAAGGTCCTCGACATCGACTGGAACCGCGAGCGCATCTCTCTCGGCCTCAAGCAGCTGCTGCCTTACCCCTGGACGGATATCGACAAGAAGTATCCGGTCGGATCGCGCGTGCGCGGTCGGGTGGTGTCCATCACGAACTACGGCGCGTTCGTCGAACTCGAGAAGGGCGTCGAGGGTCTGGTCCACATTTCAGAGATGTCTTGGACCAGGAACGTTCGGCACCCATCGAAAGTGGTGGCGATCAACGACGAAATCGAAGCCGTGGTCCTCAAGGTCGACCCGAAGGACGAGAAGATCTCTCTCGGCATGAAGCAGATCGAGGAGGATCCGTGGCTGGCGTTGCCGGTGAAGTACCCGACGGGCACCAAGCTCTCAGGCACGGTGCGGAACCTCACCTCGTTCGGTGCCTTCGTGGAGATCGAGCCCGGCATCGACGGGCTCGTCCACGTGTCGGACATGAGCTGGACCCGACGCGTCGAGCATCCGTCCGAGGTCGTGCAGAAGGGCCAGGAGCTCGAGGTCATGGTTCTCGACGTGGATGCGGAGAACAAGCGTATCAGCTTGGGAGTCAAGCAGTTGCAGGAAGATCCGTGGCCTTCGATCTCCGAGCGGTTCGCCCCCGGAGTCGAGCCCGAGGGGACCGTGTTGCGCATGCAGGAGAAGGGTCTGGTGGTCGACCTGGGAGACGAGATCGAGGGCTTCGTCCCCATCTCGCACACTTCGGTCGAGGATCCGGAGAAGCTCGAGGAGCACTACGCCATGGGTGACTCGATCCCGCTGAGGATCCTGGAGTCCGACGCCGCCAACCGGCGGATCGTCTTGGAGGTCACCGAGCTTCCGCCTCGCAAGTCGCAAGAGGAGATAGACGCCGCCAGGGCTGCAGCCTTGGAGGCGGCCGAGGCGGCCGCGGCGGCCGCGAAGGCAGAGGATGACGACGACGACATGGTCTCGTCGGCGGTCCTGAAGCACAGGAGTGCAGAGGCAGCGGCTCCGGCGCAAGGGGCGGCGCCGGTCCCGGCCGCGGAGGATGAGGCCGGTACGGTTCAGGCTTCGGCGCCGGAAGCTGCGGTCGAAGCTGCTGAGGGCTCACCGTCGGAGGCCGAGGCAAGTGCCGGAGCCGAGAGCGAGGCCGCGGAGGGCGAGGCCGCAGACGGCGAGGCGGCAGCGGATGAGGGCGAGGCAGAAAAGGACGCCTAGCGGTGATCGCGGGCCGATCTCGAGTCAGGGGGTGCGCCTCCAGATGATGGGTCGGCTCGCGGCAACGCTTTGCTTGTTCATGGGTGCCTGCCAGTTGGTGGGGCCCGCTTCCGGTGGCCCGGCCGGTTCGGAGCTGCCGGCCCCGGTGCTGTCTCGGGAGAGGGTCTCGCAGGCCGAGGAGGCTGAAGCCGCTCGCCTCTACCGGAGCGCCGAGAACTCCTTTGAGGCCCGCCGCTTCCTAGAGCTCCTACGCACCACGGCCGACCTGATGGAGCGCTTCCCGGGCTCCTCGGTATCGGGCGCCGCCCTCCTTCTCAGCGCGAGGGCTGAGCTAGAGGCCGGCGCGTTCGAGCGTGCGGACGCGGCCGCCGAGCGTTACCTGGATCTCCTGCCTCCCGGTGACCCTCGGTCTACCGAAGTGCGTCTCCTGCAAGTCGTTGCATGGGAAGGACAACCGGGCGTTCAGCTCGACCGACTTCTGAGAATAGACGACTCTGCCGGGGCCGAGCAGTTGGCCCTCGCTACGACGTTGGCAAGATATGCGTCCGACTCCCTGGAGACTGCGGAGCTCGAGGCGATTTTGGCGGTCTCGCCGACCAACGGTCCGCTTGCGCCGATCCCGCAGGTCTACCTCGCGGTGAGCTTTCTGGAAGAGGGCGACGCCGAACGAGCCAGCGGCCTGGCCGAAACCGCGCTCCAGGGGGGCGTGAACGAGTTCGAGCGTGAGATTGCGGAGGGTGTACTGAGAGGCGAACTCCCGCCCGGACGGGGGCGCGTGACCAACTTCGTCATCGGCGTGGTACTGCCCGAAGGAGGCCCTCCCGCCCTAGCCGAGTTCGCTCGCCAGGTCGCGGAGGGCATCGACGTCGCCGTGGCTTCCGTCCTTCCCGAGGAGTATGCGATCACGGTGGAGGAGCGCGACGACGAGTCCAACTCGGCGTTGAGCGCCCTCCTGGCCAGCGAGCTCGAGTTCGACGGTGTGGTCGGAGCGGTGGGCTTCCTCGAAGATCAGGCGCTCCTGGCGGCCGGGCAGGCTCGCTCCGATGGCCTTCCGATCGTGTCGCCCACCGCGCGCAGTGCGGGAAGCGCCGGCGAAGGCGCGTACTCGCTGGAGGGGGCCGACCCGATCGCCGCCGCGGCCATCGGGAGGTATGCGGCCTCGAGGGCCTACCAGCGCGTGGCCATCCTCCTGCCGTCGAGCGACGCCTCGATCGCGGAGGCGAATGCGTTCGAGGCAGAGGCGGCCCGCTTCGGCGTTTCGGTCGTGCAGCGCTTCTACTACGAGCCCGGCGAGACCTTCTTCGAGACACAGATCATCGGTGCGCGCGACGTGCTGCGGCGGGCGGAGATCGCTGCGCTCGGACTCAGGGAGGGGGACACGCTCAGAGTCGAACTGCTCGATCCCGTGGGGATCTTCCTGCCGATTCCGCGCGAGGACGTGGAGTTCCTGGCTCCACAGATCGCGCATTTTGCTCTCGACACGCTCGCCATCGAACTCATCGGGACGTCGGCGTGGACCGATCCAGGTGTGCTGGAGGCCGTCGAGCCACTCTATCTGGACGGGGTGGTCGCAACCGCAACTGTCGGCGCGGGACCGTCTTCCCCGGGACAGGAACGTTTCCGGGCCGCCTATGAGGAGCTTTTTCAGCGTACGCTTGTCAGTAGTGCTGCTGCCCTCGGGTACGACGCGGCCCTCCTTCTTCTCGAGGCTTTGCGCCCGGGCCGCGTGAGGCCCGAAGAAGTGAGAGAGGAGTTTCAGAATCTGAGAGACGTCGAAGGCGCGACGGGGATCTTTTCGGTTATCGACGGGCGCGTAGTGCGGCGCACGGAGGTCGTGCGCGTCAGAAATCGCTCACTCGAACCCATTCCGCCGCTCTGATGCCGATCAGAGACGAGCTGGCGCGTCTCGAGGAGCTCCGCCGCCAGTCAGAGCAGGGCGGTGGCGCCGACAGGCTCGAGAGCCAGCACGCCCGGGGAAAGCTATCGGCCCGAGAGCGCCTCGACTTGCTGCTTGACGACGACTCCTTCGTCGAATTCGATCGCTTCGTAACTCATCGTTCCACGGATTTCGGCCTGGCCGACAAGAAGATCCTCGGAGATGGGGTCGTGACGGGGTACGGCGCCATCCACGGGCGCCTCGTCTACGTGTTCAGCCAGGACTTCACCGTCTTCGGTGGGTCCCTCTCGGAGGCGCACGCAGAGAAAATCGTGAAGCTGCAGGAGATGGCCCTCAAAAACGGGGCGCCCCTCATCGGATTGAACGATTCCGGTGGGGCCCGCATCCAGGAGGGCGTGGTGAGCCTTGGGGGCTACGCCGACATCTTCCTGCGGAACACCCTGGCGTCGGGAGTCATCCCCCAGATCAGCGTCGTGATGGGGCCGTGCGCGGGCGGAGCCGTTTACTCCCCGGCCATCACGGACTTCGTCTACATGGTCCGGGGCACGAGCTACATGTTCGTCACGGGCCCGGATGTGGTGAAGACCGTCACGCACGAGGACATCGACATGGAGGGGCTGGGCGGTGCGGACGTCCACGCCTCGAAGTCAGGAGTCGCTCACTTCGCGTGCGATTCCGAACCCGACTGCCTTGCCTCGGTTCGTGAGCTCCTTCGCTACATCCCGCAGAACAATCGCGTCTCAGCGCCTGCGGGACGCGACGCCGATCCGCACGATCGACAAGATGAGAAATTACTCGAGATCGTGCCGGATAACGCCAATCATCCCTATGATATGCATGAGGTCATCAAGCACCTCGTGGACGACGGCGATTTCTACGAAGTCCATGCCCGATTCGCCGCGAACCTCATCGTAGGCTTCGCGCACCTGGGCGGCCACTCGGTGGGGATTGTGGCGAACCAGCCAGCGGTGCTGGCCGGCGTTCTCGACATCGACTCCTCAGACAAGGGAGCGCGCTTCGTCCGGTTCTGCGACGCGTTCAACATTCCGCTCATTGTGCTGGAAGACGTACCTGGCTTCCTGCCGGGGGTGGCCCAGGAGCACGGCGGCATCATCCGCCACGGTGCCAAGTTGCTCTACGCCTTCGCTGAGGCGACGGTGCCCAAGGTCACGGTGATCACCCGTAAGGCGTACGGGGGCGCCTATGACGTGATGAACTCCAAGCACATCCGCGGAGACGTGAACCTCGCTTGGCCGCAAGCGGAAATCGCCGTGATGGGCCCGAAGGGTGCCGTCGAAGTACTGTTCCGCAAGGAGATCGCGGCCTCCGACGATCCTCAGGCGGCGACGGACGAGCGCATCGCCGAATACCGCGAGAAGTTCGCCAACCCGTATATCGCCGCGGCCCGCGGATATGTCGACGACGTGATCGACCCAAGGCAGACCCGTCCCCGACTCGTCTCGGCGCTCGACATGCTGCGCGACAAGCGCGACCGAAATCCGACCCGCAAGCACGGCAACATCCCCCTGTAGCAACCCCGCACGCCCAACGCCGCATCCCATGGGTTGATCCTTGGCATTTCAACCCACGGAGAATGATCTGATGAAGACGGGATGGTGGAGGAAGACTGGGTGGTGCACCGCGCTCGCGGCCCTCTCGGTGATGGTTTCGGCGTCCGGCACATCGGCGCAGGTGGACGATCAGGATTGTCGCTGCGTGGACAGGGACGGAAACGCCATCGACAACTGCACCTGCTTCAGCATGCCCGACGTTCCGAGGATGCTCGCTTTCGGGCAGGGTGGCGACTTCGACTTTCCTTTCCCTGGGGCCAGGCCACGCCTAGGCGTGACGGTGAGCACCGATCAGGATGATGGCTTCGACGGGCAGGGCGCGCGCGTGACGGACGTCATGGACGAAGGTCCCGCCGCCGAAGCCGGGATCCAGGAGGGCGACATCATCACCAGAGTCGACGGACAGTCGCTCTTCGAGCCTCTCCCGGGAGATGACGAGGAGAATTTCGACCTCGACGCGTCGATTCCCGTCCAGCGCCTGCTCGCCATCGCCGGGAACCTGGACCCTGGAGAGTCGGTCGAGGTCCAGTACCTGCGCGGCGATCAGACGCGGACCGCAACCGTGGAAGTGGAGGACCTCGCAGGTGCTTGGGGCGCTTTCGGAAGGACCCTCCGGGCGGAGATCATGCCGCAGATGGATGTGCTTCGTGAGCAGCTCCGAGAGCAGTCGTTCGACCTCGATCGGACCCGTCCTAACGTCCGCGTCTTCCAGGACCGGATGCGAGTCTCGCCAGGGTTCGGCGTGGCGCGGTACGGACTAGACATGATCGAGCTGACGCCCGGCCTGGGGACGTATTTCGGCACGGAGCAGGGGGTGCTCATCAGCGACATCGATGAAGACTCGCCCCTGGGCCTTCGTCCGGGCGACGTCATTCTGCGCGTGGGTGACCGCGAGGCGACGAGCCCCGAGCGGGTCAGGCGAATTCTCGAGAGCTACGGGGACGACGAGAGCGTGACATTCCGTGTCCGTCGGCAGGGAAGCGAGCTCGACGTGCTGGGGCGTTTAGGCGGCTAGGCTAGATCGAAACAGCGGTGGATGGGGGTGGGCTTCAGGGCCCGCCCCCTCTGCCTTTTCGGGGGTCGACGGGCTTTCCACGTAGTACCAGCCAGTCTAACTTCGCGCCCGAGCCACAAGCCTTCCTTCTCCGCGTCTTTCGGGGCCACCTGTGCCACAGATCCGCTCCGTGCTCGTCGCCAATCGCGGCGAGATCGCGCTTCGCATCGTGCGGGGAGCCCGCGAGCTCGGTATCCATGCGGTCGCGGTTTATTCCGATGCGGACCGGCTGGCGCCCCATGTACTGGAGGCGGACGAGGCACACTTCATAGGCCCGGCCCCGGCCGCAGAGAGTTACCTGCTAGGGGACCGCCTCATCGAGGTCGCGAAGCGGGCCGGGGCCGAAGCGGTGCACCCCGGCTACGGCTTCTTGGCGGAGCGGGCCGACTTCGCGCGAGACGTCGAGGCGGCCGGGCTCGTCTTCGTGGGTCCCTCCCCGGAGGCGATCGCCGCGATGGGGGACAAGTCCGAGGCGCGTCGGCGGGTGGCCGCGGCGGGCGTACCGATCGTTCCTGGGCTGGCCGAGCCGGCCGCCGACGTAGACGAGGCATCACGCGCGGCGAAGGACATCGGCTTCCCAGTCCTCCTCAAGGCCGCGGCCGGAGGCGGGGGCAAGGGCATGCGCGTCGTGCGTGAGCCTTCCGAGCTGGCCCGTGCGTTCGAGGCGGCGTCGCGAGAGGCCGAAAGCGCGTTCGGCGACGGTCGCGTTTATCTGGAGCGCTGCATCGAACGGCCCCGCCATATCGAGATCCAGATCCTGGGCGACGCCCACGGCAACGTAGTCCACCTGGGCGAGCGGGAATGCTCGATCCAGCGGCGGCATCAAAAGCTCATCGAAGAGGCTCCGGCCCCCGACCTGTCCCGGGGGGCGCGAAACGCGATGGGCGAAGCCGCCGTGCGAGCGGCCAAGGCGGTTGACTATCGCAGTGCAGGCACGGTCGAGTTCCTCTACGACGCGGGGGAGTTCTTCTTCCTGGAGATGAACACCAGGCTCCAGGTGGAGCATCCGGTCACGGAGCTCGTGACGGGCATCGATCTGGTCGAATGGCAGTTCCGTGTCGCCTCCGGTGAGGCTCTAGAGTTCACGCAGGACAACATCACCCACACGGGCCACGCGATCGAATGCCGTATCACGTCGGAAGATCCGAGCGCCGGGTTCTTACCGTCGACGGGGACGATCTCCCACATCGAGGTGCCGGCCGGGCCGGGAATCCGATGGGACGGGGGGGTTCGGACCGGCGTCGAGGTCTCTCTCCACTACGATCCGCTCCTCGCCAAGTTGATCGCCTGGGGTCCCGACCGCGCTCGTGCGATCGCACGTATGGCGCGGGCTCTGGACGAGCTCATGCTCGACGGAGTCGAAACCAGCGCGCCCTTTCTGCGCCGCGTCATGGCAGAGCCGGACTTCCGGGCAGGGACACTCTCCACGGCCTACATCGAGGAGCACCCTTCGCTTCTGAGCGATCCGATGTCCGACGCTGAGCTCACCGCCGCGGCGTTGGCGGCCGCCCTTCTCGAGGATGAGCATCGGGCCCGTCACGCCACGCCGCGTATAAGGGACAACGGAGCGAGCACTCCTTCTGCGTGGCGGTCCGCCGGATGGCCTTGGGAGGCAGATGCATGGACTCCTTGATCGGCGTGACCGTACGGGGCATCGCGGCCGGTGGGTCGGGTGTGGCAGATCTCCCTGATGGGCGGGTGGTCTTCGTGCCCAGGACGGCACCGGGCGACCGAGTGAGCATCCGCATCGTGAAGAGTCGCCCACGCTGGGCCGAGGGCTCGCTTCAGCACATCGAGGAAGCTTCGAGCGAGCGCCAAACACCCCATTGTGCACTTTACGGCCAGTGCGGAGGCTGCCAGGTACAGCATTTGCCTTATGCGCAGCAGCTCCTTTGGAAGGGCCGCATCGTGGCGGACACGCTCACCCGCATCGGCCATCTGGCCGAGGTGGAGCCGCCAGAGGTCGTGCCGTCCCTGCGGGAGACGGAGTACCGCAACAGGATCTCCTTCACGCTGCGTCGCCTTCGCGGCGGGCATGTGGTCGCAGGGTTTCACGCTCTTGGCCGGCCCGCCCACGTGATCGACGTGAAGGATGAGTGCGTGCTGCCGCGGCCCGCGCTCCGAGAGGCGTGGAGCGCGTTGCGTGCTGGGTGGGGGCAAGGAGGCAGGCTGCTCCCGTCCGCCGGACGCCTGCGCCTCACCCTCCGCGAGACCTCGAAGGGCGTGGCACTCTTGGTGGACGGAGGCGAGGACTCGTGGTCGGCTACGGAGCTTGCCGCCGCGGTCCCCCAGCTCGCTGCGATCTGGCATGGATCGGATAAGGCTGACTCTGAGCCACGGCTCCTCGAGGGGGTGTTCGACGACGGAGGTACCGCGTTCGTCCAGGTCAATGCAGAAGTGGCGACCATGATGCGCGACTACGTCGTCGAGGTCGCGGGCACCGGCGCGCGGGCGGTGGACGCGTACTGCGGCGTTGGAGTGTACGGGCGAGCCCTCGCGGAGAAGGGGTGGGCCGTGACCGGCATCGAACGTGAGCAGGCGGCTTGCGAAGAGGCCGCGCGAGGTGCTCCTGACGGCTTCGCGGTGCTTCAGGGCACGGTCGAGTCCCTTTTGGATGAGGCGCTGCCCGCTGACCTGCTCATCGTCAACCCGCCACGAACCGGGCTCGAACCCGCCGTGACCCGCATCATCGCCGGCGGGGGCGCGAAGAGGATCATCTATGTGAGCTGCGATCCTGCCACGCTGGCGCGAGACATCGCCGGCCTTTCGGCTCGGTATGAGCTGGGCTCGATGAAATGCTTCGACCTCTTTCCGCAGACCGCGCATGTGGAGACCGTCCTCATCATGACCGAGCGATGATCTATCACGTGACGATCGGGCCGCGCGCTTTCGAAGTCGACCTGAGCGCCGATGGTATCCGCATCGATGGACGGGCGGTCGACGCGAGCCTGTACCACGCCGACGGCTCGCCGGTCCGTGCGCTTCACGTCGATCGCGCTACCTACCCTCTCATCGCGAGGCGGACCGCCAAGGGCCGGTGGGCGCTGCGTATGCGCGGCACGGCCCTCGACGTGGACGTCATCGACGAACGCACCAAGGCCATCCGCGACATGGTAGGGGCGGGCGCCGGACCGGTGGGGCCTCGCCCCGTGGTGGCCCCGATGCCGGGGATGGTGCTCAGGGTCGAGGTGAAAGAGGGAGACCGAGTCGAGGAGGGCCAAGGCATCGTCATCATCGAGGCCATGAAGATGGAGAACGAGCTGCGCGCGGCGGCGACCGGTATCGTGACCCGTGTTCACATCGAGGAGGGCCAGGCGGTCGGGAAGGACCAGATCCTCGTGGAGCTAGCGGCTCCCGAGTCGGAGGGAGCGTGACGATAGAGGACCCCGGCGCCCACCCTTTCACGCGCGGCATCTACCCGGACATGTACCAGGGCCGCTTGTGGACGATGCGGCAATATGCCGGGTTCGGTACGGCGGACGAGACGAACCACCGCTTCCGCTATCTGCTTGAGCGCGGCCAGACTGGTCTGTCTGTGGCGTTCGATCTTCCGACGCAGATGGGATACGACTCCGACGCCTCGATGGCCTCGGGAGAGGTAGGCCGCGTGGGCGTCGCCATCGACTCGCTGGACGACATGCGCCGGCTCTTCGACGGCATCCAACTCGACGCCGTGTCGACGTCCATGACGATCAATTCCACGGCGCCGGTCCTGCTGGCGTTGTATGTGGCGCTGGGAGACGAGCAAGGCGTGGCGCGCGGTGCGCTGGCGGGTACGGTGCAGAACGACGTTCTGAAGGAGTACGTCGCGCGCGGCACCTATATCTACCCGGTCGAGCCGAGCCTCCGCCTCGTCTCCGATGTCATAGCGTTCGCCACCCGAGAGATCCCCAAGTGGAATCCCATCTCGATTTCGGGCTATCACATCAGGGAGGCCGGCTCCACTGCCCCTCAAGAGGTCGGGTTCACGCTGGCCAACGGTCTCGAATACGTGGGCCGTGCACTAGAAGCTGGACTGGACATCGAAGCGTTCGCGCCGCGGCTGTCGTTCTTCTTCGCGGCGCATAACGACCTCCTGGAGGAGGTGGCCAAGTTCCGGGCCGCGCGGCGGCTTTGGGCCACGTTGCTCCGAGAGCGCTTCGGCGCCTCGGACCGTTCGTGCCAGCTGCGTTTCCACACGCAGACCGGAGGCTCCACGCTCACGGCCCAGCAGCCTCTCAACAACGTGGTACGCGTCGCCATTCAGGCGCTGGCCGCGACGCTGGGCGGTACCCAGTCCTTGCACACCAACTCGTATGACGAGGCGCTCGCGCTGCCGAGCGAAGGAGCCGTGAAGTTGGCGCTTCGTACGCAGCAGATTCTGGCCGCCGAGTCGGGCGTGACCCGCGCGGTCGATCCGCTCGGTGGCTCGCACTACGTGGAGGGGCTCACCGACGAAATCGAGCGACTCGCGCGCGAAGAGATCGCCGCCATCGAGCGCCTCGGGGGCGCGTCCAAGGCGATCTCGTACATGCAGGATGAGATCCAGGAGGCAGCGTACCGCTTCCAAATGGAGATCGAGTCGGGTGAGCGAACGGTCGTGGGTGTGAACGCTCACGTCGAGGAGGCGCCGCCGCCCGAGATGCCTCAGCCCGATTACACCGCACTGGAGAGAGGACAGATCGACCGTCTCACGGCCTTGAAGGGGCGCCGCGCGGGTGCGCCTGTGGGCGAGGCCTTGGACCGCATCCGCGCCGCAGCACGATCGTCGGAGAACCTGCTACCTGCCATGATCGACGCCGTGAAGGCATACGTGACTCTGGGCGAGATCAGCGATGCTTTGCGCGGCGAGTGGGGCACATACGACGGGTAGGCACCCAGGCTGCCGCTGGTTAGCTTGCTGGGCTCGAATCCCCTGAAAGATCGCCGGTCCGCCCACCATGCCGACGTACGACTACGAGTGCTCCAAAGGCCACCGCTTCGAGGTCTTCCAGAAGATGACCGACGAGCCGGTCGCCGACTGCCTTGAATGTGGATCCCCGGCCGGCAGGAAGATCTCTGGTGGGGCTGGGTTTCTCTTCAAGGGCGAGGGCTTCTACATCACCGACTCTCGGTCGGACGACTATAAGAAGAAAGCGTCCCAAGATGCCGGCCCGTCCTCGGACAAGCCGGCGAAGTCCAAGGATGACGCGGCCCCCAAGGGGAAAGCGAAGGCCGGCGACGGCCCGAGCGGGAGCGGGGATGGCAAGACCTCGTCGGACTCGTAGCCGTGGCTGAAGAAGACATCCGCGCTGCGCTCGAGGCGGTGCTCGACGTTCTTGGAGCGAGCGACGAAGAAGTCCGCCTGGAACGACCCCGCGACTCCTCGCACGGTGACCTCTCGACCAATGTCGCCATGGCCCTGTCCGGCCGACTTCATCGCAAGCCGCGAGAGGTGGCCGAGGAGATCGCGGAACGCCTGGACCTCGCCGCCGCGGGCGTAGAGTCCGTGGAAGTCGCCGGCCCGGGGTTTCTCAACTTCCGGCTCAGCTCCGGTGCCGTGGCTTCCGTACTGGCCGAGATCCTGCAGGGCGAGGCCGACTACGGGAAGAGCGATACGGGTGCAGGACGAACCGTCATGGTCGAGTTCGTGTCCGCCAACCCCACCGGTCCGCTTCATCTCGGGCATGGTCGGCAGGCTGCCCTCGGAGACGCTATCGCTTCTCTGCTCGGGTGGACCGGATGGCGGGTGCACCGAGAGTATTACTACAACGACGCCGGCAATCAGATGGACTTGTTGGCGCTGAGCGTTAGGGCTCGGTACCGCCAGCGCCTGGGACGCTATGAGTCGCTGCCTCCGGACGGGTACCGCGGGGGCTATGTGGCCGAGGTGGCCGCGGAACTCGCAAAGGAAGTGGGCGACCGTTTCCTGGAGGACGACTCCAGCGAAGCCCTCGACCAGATCCGCCACTTCGCGGTTCGGATCCTGCGTACCGAGCAGGACCGTGACCTGAGCGACTTCAGGGTCCATTTCGATCAGTACTTCCTCGAGTCGTCCCTGTACCAAGAAGGCCTCGTAGACAGCACCGTCGAGCAGCTCCGCGGCACTGGCCTCGTCTATGAGCTCGACGGCGCGACGTGGCTCCGTACGACCGAGTTCGGAGACCAGAAGGACCGGGTGATGATCCGCAGCAGCGGATTGCCCACCTACTTCCTGCCCGATGTCGCCTATCACAAGAACAAGTGGGACCGCGGATTCCACCGCGTCATCAACGTGCAGGGCTCCGACCACCACGGGACCATGGCGAGGGTCTTGAGCGGCGTACGCGCCCTCGGTATGCCGGAAGGGTTTCCGGAGTACGTGCTGCACCAGATGGTGCGCGTAGAGCGAGACGGACAGGAGGTGAAATTCTCCAAGAGGGCGGGCTCGGGCGTGACGCTCAGGGAGCTCTACGAGGAAGTCGGGGTCGATGTGGCCAGGTACTTCTTCCAGATGCGAAAGCCTGATGCGCAGCTCCTCTTCGACCTCGACATGGCGCTCGATCAGTCGGACAAGAACCCCGTCTACAAGGTCCAGTACGCGCACGCCCGCATGTGCTCCATTTTCGCCAAGGCCGGTATCGACCCTGAGGAACTCGACGGGAGCGGTCCCGACCATGACGTTCTCGGCGCGGAGTTGGAGCGCGAGCTGCTCAAGCGCCTGCGCGAGTTTCCCGGCACCGTCGAGCGAGCGGCCGCGCACGGATCTGCCCACCTCCTCTGTGACTACCTGGAGCAGACCGCGGGCGCTGCCAATGCGTGGTATCACTCGGGCAATCCCACGAGGAATCCTGAGCTGGCCGTGCTTGTCGACGACGACGTCCTACGTGGCGCCCGGCTGTCCCTCGCCCGAGCGGTACAGATCGTGCTTCGTAACGGCCTGACAATTCTCGGAATCGACGCCCCCAAACGAATGGTCCGAGCGGCCGTCGAGGCCGTCGCCCCCTGACCCCGAAACCCCGGACTGACCGTACATGTCGATCCTATGTGTAGGTAGCGTCGCGCTCGATTCTGTCGAGACGCCCTTCGGAAAGGCGGAGAGGGTCGTCGGCGGGTCGGCCGTGTACTTCACCGCCGCGGCGAGCCTCTTCACGCAGGTGCGGGTCGTTGGCGTCGTAGGCGAGGACTATCCCCTCGAAGAGCTCGACTTCCTGCGCGAGCGCGGGGCCGACCTTTCGGGCATCGAGCAGCGCCCGGGTGAGAGCTTCTTCTGGGCCGGTCGCTACCATTTCGACCTGAATACGCGGGACACATTAGAGACCAAGTTAGGCGTCTTCGCGGACTTCGAGCCCAAGATTCCCGATGAATTCCGCGGCGCTCGCTACGTCTTTCTCGGCAACATCGATCCGGCCCTCCAGCACGACGTCCTGGACCAGGTCGAGTCTCCCGAGGTCGTGGCGTGCGACACTATGAACTACTGGATCGACGGGAGTCGCGATGCGTTCCTCGAACTCCTGGGGCGGGTCCGCATCCTCATCGTGAACGACGAAGAGGTTCGGCAGCTCGCCAATGAGCCGAACCTTCTCAAGGCGGCTCGGTGGGTTCAGAAGAGGGGACCGGAGATCGTCGTGGTGAAAAAGGGCGAGCACGGAGCCATCCTCTTCGCCGAGGATTCGCTCTTCTTCGTGCCTGGCTTCCCGCTCGAGGAGGTCTTCGACCCTACGGGCGCGGGCGACGCCTTCGCCGGCGGCTTCGTGGGGCACCTCGCGAGCACGGGCTCCCTGGCTGCCAGTGATCTGCGCCGGGCGATGGTGTACGGATCCGTCATGGGATCCTTCGCGGTGGAGCAATTCAGCGTGAAGCGCCTCATCGACCTGCCTTTTGCCGACATCGAGCTGCGGCTCCTGAAGTTCCGCGAGATGACCGCCTTCGAGACTCATGTCTGACGGGTTGAGCTACCGCGAATCAGGTGTCGACCTGGACGTCGCCGAGCGAGCAAAGGAGGGTCTCAAGGCGCTCGTCGCGTCGACCCGCGACGAGCACACGCTCTCCGCGCTGGGGTCCTTCGGAGGTCTCTATGCGGTCCCCCCAGAACTCGCGTCTCCGGTGCTCGTGTCCAGCGCGGATGGCGTTGGGACCAAGCTGAAGGTTGCGTTCGCCGCGGGCCGTCATGACACGGTGGGCCAATGCCTGGTGAACCACTGCGTCAACGACATCCTCGTGCAGGGAGCCCGCCCGCTCTTCTTCCTTGACTATCTCGCCACCTGTGAGATGGACGAAGCGGTGGTGCACGAGGTCGTTCGGGGCGTCGCGACGGGGTGCAGAGAAAACCAATGCGCCCTTCTGGGTGGCGAGACGGCCGAGATGCCGGGCTTCTACGCACCAGGTGAGTACGATCTGGCCGGATTCGTGGTCGGTGTCGTCGAGCGCGAGCGGATACTCGACGGATCGCAGATCCGCGCGGGTGACGCCCTGGTCGGCATAGCGTCTTCAGGCCTGCACACGAACGGCTATACCCTCGCGAGAAAGATCGTCTTCGAAGCGCTGGCCCTCGGCGCCGACGACGAGCTTCCGGGCACCGATCGGACAGTGGCAGAAGAGCTCCTCGCCGTTCACCGGAGCTATCTGCCGATTCTGCAAGAGCCTTTAGAGGCGCAGTGCGTTCACGGATTAGCGCACGTGACCGGGGGAGGCATTCCGGGGAACCTTCCGCGGGTCTTGCCCGAGGGGCTCGGGGCCGTCATCGAGCGCGCGGCTTGGGAGGTCCCCCCTGTATTCCGCACGCTCCAGGAAGCCGGCCGGGTCGCCTCGGAGGAGATGGACAGGGTCTTCAATATGGGTGTCGGCATGATCGCGGTCGTCGGGCCGGACCAAGTCGATTCCGTGAGGGACGCGGCGGGGGCTCATGGCGTGCAGTCGTGGGTGATCGGGGCCATCCAAGCCGGAGCCGGGGTGAGCTACCGGTGAGGGGAAGAGCCTGGTGTGCGTCCCTCGCGCTCGCAGTGGCGGTGTCACTCCCGACCTCCGCGGCGGCGCAGACGGCAGAACGCCTCTCCGCCACGTGCCAGGTGGCGGGGGGCGACGCGGCCACCTGCGCCGCGTCGGCGGTCGCGGCCCGCGCGGTTGTCGCTCAGGTCGGCTTGATGGCGGGGTTGGGCTCCGAGATTCCGGGGGAGGGCTCGACGCTGGGTCGGCGCCTCGGTGGGATGCCGCGCATCGCGGCTTGGGTACGAGGCGGAGTGCAGCCGTTCCACGTCCCGGACCCAGTCGACCCGAGCGGACCAGAGGATGCATCGTCGTGGACCCCAGAGCTGCAGGCGGGCTTGGGGCTCGGCGTCTTCGATGGCTTCAACCTGTTACCCACCGTCGGCGGCGTGCTGTCGCTCGACGTCGTCGGGCACGCCAGCTTCCTTCTTCTCTCGGAAGGAAGCGGCTTCGATGGACGGGTCGACGTCCTATCGTTCGGCGCTCGCTTAGGCCTCCTTCGGGAGTCCTTCACTCTTCCGGGGGTGTCGGTCTCTCTCATGCGTCGCCTCTCCGGATCAGTCAGCCTCGGAGATTCCCCCGCCGGCGATCCCTCGCAGGTCGGGGTCGATCCGTCGGTGACCTCCCTACGGTTCTCGGTCAGCAAGGACCTCTTCGCGTTCGGGGTGCTTGCGGGGCTCGGATGGGACGACTTCTCGTCCGATGTGGAGATGCTCGTCACGGACGGCGTAAGCGGAGTCGCAGCCTCTTCCGGCTCCATCGAGGGCCGGCGTCGACTCTACTTCGCCAGCGTGTCGAGACAGCTCGGAATCCTCGCCTGGCTGACCCTCGAGGGCGGGTGGGCCGATGGCTTCGACACCGTAGGGGGTTACGTGGGCACGGGCTTCGATCCGGAGGCGCGCTCCCTCTTCGGGAGCGTCTCGCTCTTGCTCAAGCTATGAAGCGATGAGGCGCACTGAGCTGTGAGCCAGCCGGAGACATCCCCGGAGGACGCCGTTCATCTACAACGGGCGCTCGAGCTGGGACGGCGAGGGTGGGGCCAGGTGCATCCCAATCCACTCGTGGGCTGCGTGCTGGTGAAGTGGGGTGAGACCGTCGGAGAGGGATGCCACGCGGTGTTCGGCGGGCCCCACGCAGAGATCGCCGCGCTTGAGCAGGCGATGCATCGTGCCGAGGGCGCGACTGCTTATGTGAGCCTGGAGCCCTGTCGTCATCAGGGGAAGACTCCGCCGTGTGCGGGCGCTCTCTTGGGCGCCGGAGTCCGGCGCGTGGTGTTCGGTGCCCGGGACCCTGGCCCGCAATCGGGCGGCGGGGCGGAAGTGCTTCGTGCCGGAGGTGTGGAGGTGGTGGGGCCGGTTTGGTCCGATCAAACCGGTCGCTCCGAGAATCCGGCCTTCTTCCACACGACCCGACACGAGACGCCCTTCGTCGCGCTCAAGCTCGCCATGAGCATGGATGGTCGCATCGCGGCCCGTGCTGGCGAGCGCACGCGCGTGACGGGTGGAGATGCGGAGCGCGAGAGTCACCGGCTGCGATCCGGGTTCGACGCCGTCATGGTCGGTGCGGGCACGGTCCGCGCCGACGATCCCCGCCTGACGCCCCGCCTCGCCCCCACCGGTAAGGACATGCCCCGACGCATCCTGCTGGATGCCGCCGGCACGCTGCCTCTGGAAGCTGCGATCTTCGAGGATCACGAGCAGGCACCGGTGCACATCTTCGTGGCCGCCGATGTATCCGAGGCCGGGATGGAGCGGCTGGAGGAGGCCGGTGCCCACGTACATCCGATTGCCGCGTCTGATGCAGGGCTCGATCTCGAGGCGGTTCTGGCCGTTTGTTGGGGCCTGGGGATCCATTCCATCCTCTGCGAAGGCGGAGCCCGCCTCGCGGCGTCTCTCCTGCGTGAAAAGCTCGTCCAGCGCCTCTATCTTTTCGTCGCTCCGACGACTTTCGGATCGGAAGGCGTGGAGGCGTTCCTGGCCGATGCCGGCGATCTGGAGTGGAACGACTTCGAGCCGGCCCGTCCGCCGGAGCCCTTCGGGCGCGACACCCTGATCGTGCTCGATCGGCAGGAGGACCGCTGATGTTTACGGGAATCATCGAAGCCACAGGCAACATCCGCGACGTCGAGGACCTCGAGTCCACGCGCCGCTTCAGGGTGGAGGCCCCTGGGCTCGTCGCCGAGCTCCGCCACGGCGACTCGGTCGCTGTGGACGGGGCCTGCCTGACGGTCGTGGAGCTTGATGGGGACCGCTTCGGGGTCGACGTGATCGGTACCACGCTCGAGCGCACGATAGCCGGAACGTACGGTGAAGGGAGCCGAGTCAACCTCGAACGGGCCCTTGGCGCGGCCCAGAGGATAGACGGCCATCTCGTTCAGGGACATATAGATGGCGTCGGCCATCTAATGCGATATATCATGGAAGGAGAGTTCTGGCTCCTGGACTTCCGACTCCCCCGCGAGGTGGCCGCACTCACCGTTGAGCATGGCTCAATCGCGGTCAACGGAGTGAGTCTTACCGTGAGCGAGGATCTGGGAGACGACGTGTTCCGAATCGGCGTGATCCCCTACACCAAAGAGCACACGAACCTGGGTGGGCTCGCGGAGGGCTCGGTTGTGAACGTGGAGGGGGACCTGATCGGGAAGTACGTGGGTAAGGTCTTGGCCGAAACCGCTTTACGCAGCCCCACAGACCCGGCTCAGCTTAAGCCGAGGAAGACGATATGAAGTTCGACCGGGTCGAGGACGCCTTAGAGGCGATCCGCCGTGGCGACATGGTGATCGTGGCAGATGACGAGGACCGCGAGAACGAGGGCGACCTCGTCATGGCAGCGGGTGCGGTCACGCCTGACGCCATCAACTTCATGACGAAGCACGGCCGGGGCCTCATCTGCGTGGCCCTGACGCCCGAGCGGGCGGACGAGCTCGACCTGCCTCCCATGACCGACAGGAACACCGATCCGCACGGCACGGCGTTCACCATCACCATCGACGCTCACCGTCGCTTCGGCGTCACGACTGGCATCAGTGCGCAGGACCGCGCCAAGACTATCCAGGTGATGTTGGACCCTGCGACCGTACCGGCCGACTTGCGGCGCCCTGGCCACGTCATGCCTCTCCGGGCCAAAGTGGGAGGTGTCCTACGGCGTGTGGGCCAGACCGAGGCCTCGGTCGACCTGGCAGAGCTAGCTGGCTTCCCGCCGGCGGGCGTGATATGCGAGATCCTGCAGGCGGACGGCACGATGGCGCGCCGGCCCGAGCTGGAGACGTTCGCGAAGGAGCACGACCTGCGCTTCATCACGGTCGCTCAGCTCGTCGCGTATCGCCTCACCAAAACGAGGATCATCGAGCGCGTCACCGAAGCGAGCCTACCGACGGCGTACGGCGACTTCCGGATCATCGCCTATCAGAGCGTGTTGGACGGCCGAGAGCACGTCGCCCTGGTAAAGGGGGAGCTCAAGGGAAAGGCGAGTGTGCTCGTGAGGATGCACTCCGAATGCATGACGGGTGATGTCTTCGCTTCGAAGCGTTGCGACTGTGGCGAGCAGCTCGCCGCCGCAATGAAGCGTATCGACGAGGAGGGACAGGGCGCCATCGTCTATTTGCGGCAGGAGGGCAGGGGCATCGGGCTGGCCAACAAGCTGAAGGCGTACACCCTCCAGGACGGCGGCATGGATACCGTCGAGGCCAACGCGGAATTGGGATTCCAGCCGGACCTCCGCGACTACGGCATCGGGGCCCAGATCCTGCTGGACCTCGAGCTCCACTCGATCCGTCTGCTCACGAATAATCCCCGCAAGATTGTGGGGCTCGACGGATACGACATCGAGGTCACGGGGCGCGAGCCGCTCATCGTGGAGCCCGGAGAGCACAACGAGCGATACCTCGACACGAAACGGTCCAAGCTGGGGCACCTCTTGTGACCTCCAGAGGGTCGCCCGCTGCCCTACCCCAGGGTGCCTCCGAAGCCGCTGGGCTGCGGGTCGCTATCCTGGCCGCCCGTTTCAACGCCGAGGTCACCGACCGACTCGTCGAGGGAGCCAAGCGGGCGTTGCTGGCTCACGGCGCCGCGGAAGCGGATGT
>Ga0114996_10002683_pt1 | contig 22824 bp, 16 predicted proteins | sample ArcticOcean_MG_C_4_FD_87039 | JGI IMG/M metagenome (GOLD analysis project Ga0114996, IMG submission 87039) | Marine microbial communities from western Arctic Ocean - ArcticOcean_MG_CB4_134 | ecosystem: Environmental > Aquatic > Marine > Oceanic | place: Arctic Ocean: Canada Basin | collected... | reverse complement strand
GGCCCGCATCGGAGACCGCGAACACCGACGAAATATTCCCGAAGCCGGCAGAGCGTTTCACCTCGACCAGCCGCGCCCGCTTCAGAAAATCGATAATGGGCTCGATGACGCTGAAGATAAAACCCAACTGCTGCGCCAGGTCACGGCCCGAGATTTCACCCCGAAAGTAAAGGTTCTTCAGAATCAGTTGTTCGGCCAGCGTGTCCGATACGCCGGCTTCGGCGAGAGTCGCGGGAGGTTTCGGGGCAAAACGGGCCGGTTTCGACTCGGCGGATTCCGCACTGAGGTAGGCTGTCTCGCTCATAGTTCTACGTTCTACGTAATGCTTCTAGTTCCCTTATCGTCCTTTATTATTGCCGAACGAGGCGAACCGCAGCAGCAGGGAACTTCCTGGTTCATGAGGGGATCGATCCTTAGCTACCCCCGCCATTCACCTGAGTGGTGACTATGACGAAAGCAGTATGCCTGGCCAGGGAGCGGTGGCGCCTTCCGGAGACGAGGATTCCAGTGTAAACCGGCCCAAAAGCCGCCTGGCGTAGAATGCGAGGAGAGCTCCCGAGGGTCCCGCAAAGGAAACGAATGAAACTCAAAGGCAAATCGGTCATCGTAACTGGAGGAGCCAGCGGCATCGGGCGAGCACTTTGCCGCCGATTCGCCGCCGAAGGGGCTCGCGGCGTGGTCGTCGCCGACCGGGACGGCGAGGGCGCAAGCGAGGTAGCCGCCGAGATTGGAGGTCTGGCGGCCACCGTCGACGTCAGCAACGAAAACGAGATTCAACACCTGGTTCAACTGGCGATCGAGAGCTACGGCTGGGTCGATCTGTTTTGCTCCAACGCCGGAATCTTTGTCCCAGGCGGCGTCGAGGCCCTCGACGAAGAATGGGAACGCATTTGGAACATCAACGTCAAGGCGCATATCTACGCCGCGCGCGCCGTCGTGCCCCATATGCTTGAGCACGGCGAGGGCTATTTATTGAACACCGCATCCGCCGCCGGCCTGCTGTCGCAGATCGACTCGGCGCCGTATTCGGTAACCAAGCACGCCGCCGTTTCGCTGGCTGAGTGGCTGGCGATCACCTATGGGGACCGGGGCATCGGCGTTTCCTGCCTTTGTCCGCAAGGCGTGAGGACAAAAATGCTGAGCGAGGGAGACCGCACCGAGGTGGCACGGTTCTTGAACAAGTCAGCGATCTCAGCCGAGCAATGCGCTGAAGCTGTCGTTGCGGGACTAGACGACGAGCGGTTCCTGATCCTTCCCCACCCCGAAGTAGAAGAATACTTCCGGCGCAAGACGAGCGACTATGAGCGCTGGCTCGGCGGCATGCAAAGGCTGAAACGCAAAATGCATCAAAGCCAGCAGTAGGCGCCGAATCCCAACCCCATCGTACGGCTCCACACAGTGGTGCCCCTCCCGCGCCCCGCTACCGCATCCAAGCGCAAATCGTTGGGCTACAATGTGGTCATGTGGGGCAGAACTCTAGCGACGCTAACGTTGTTCTTTGTTTTCCTCCACGCAGTTTGCCTCGCCCAAATCACTCTCAGCTTCGCCCAGTTGCAAGAGCTGCTGCAATCCTCGGTGAAGCAGGGTCTTAGCGATAAAGAGGTCTCCAACTATTTAAAGCGTCAAAAGCTTGAATTCGCTCTGTCGGACCGCATTATCGAAGAGTTCATGGGCTGGGGAATCGGTCCGCGAACGATCAACGTGTTGCGTTCGATGAAACCGCTCACCGCGGGCATGGCCGCGCCGGAAATCGAGAAGCCGCCGCCGAAATATAAGCAGCCGCCTCCACCCTCGGAGGACGAACAAGCCAGAATCATCGCCGAGGCGCGCCGCACGGCGCTCGACTACACCGACGGACTTCCGGATTTCGTGTGCCTCCAGCTCACGCGCCGCTATCTCGACCCGAGCGGCCTCGAAATGGACTGGATCAAATACGACGAGATCAAGACCCGCGTCAGCTATTACGAGAATCACGAAAATTACGAAGTCCTCAGCGTCAACAATAAAATGACCGGCAAGTCAATGCATGAGCTAGGCGGGGCGACCAGCACGGGAGAATTCGGCAGCATGCTGGCTCAGATATTCGAACCCGCCACCGCGACCCGATTCAAATGGGCGCGCCACTCGCTTCTGCGCGGACACCACGTGTATGTCTTTCACTACCAAGTGCCCAGAACCCGCTCTCACTGGAGCCTTACCTACCAGCCAACCAGCGAAACCATCGTTACCGGCTATCAGGGTCTGATCTACATTGACAAGGAAGCCGAGCGCGTCCTCCGCATTGCCATGTCTTCCTATGACATCCCGAGCGGCTTCCCGATCCAGGAGGCGCGAACCCGCCTGGACTATGACTACACCGAGATCGGCGGACATGAATTCCTGCTTCCATTGAAGGCGCAAGTCCGCATGAGGCAGGAGAAGCACTTGATCCGTAACGATGTGGAATTTCGCTTATATAGAAAATTCTCGGCCGAGTCAACCCTTACCTTCGACGAGTTGGACGACTTCGAGCCCCTGCCCGACAACGACCCGATCGAGTGACCCCCGCAAGTGTCACTGTTTGGAAGATCGTGGAATTTGCCAGTAAAATGCAGACCCGGGCTGCGCTATTCCGCGCCGCATAAGGTCTGACACTCGACACTCAGAGCCGCGGGTGGGAACCCGCGGTCGAGTGTAAACAGAAACCCCGTACAGCGATCCCGATTCAGCGGCCAACGTTCAGCGGCCAACGTTCAGCGGCCAACGATGCGCCGGCTCGCCCACTTGACCCCGCGCTCACGCGCGGGGCTCTGAGTGTCGGCCCGCGCTACCCTGCTCCCGTCGGGTTCAACCTAACTCGAATACACCCGCCAAAAGTTGCGCTTCGGCCTGTCTGTCGCATACCGTAAGACTGGTGGTCCGTGGAGTGAAATGACCGGCGAAAAGCTCGTAAAAGCCCAGCCAGTCACGCGCCGGACGCAGCCGCCAACCTCATGAGCCCTCGTATTACGGTTTTTTTTCTGGCCCTGGCATCGATCATTGCTGCCTCTCTCTCTTCTCCCGCGTTCGCCGCCGAGCCCGCTTCGCCGGAAGCCATCGAGTTCTTCGAGCGAAACGTCCGCCCGGTGCTGGCTGAAAACTGTTACGTCTGTCACGGCCCGCAGTTACAGCAGAAGGGGCTTCGAATGGATTCGCGCGAGGCCATCCTCCAAGGCGGCAGCCGGGGTCCGGCGCTCGTTCCCGGAGATCCGGTTGCGAGTCTGTTGCTCAAGGTTGTGCGGCACCAGGGAATCAAGATGCCGCCGACCGGCAAGCTCGCTGACAACGAGATTGCCTCGCTCGAGAAATGGATCTCAACAGGCGCCGCGTGGCCGCTGGATTCAGAAAAGCCTCTGGCTGCGGGGGACCCCGATTATTACGAGCGGCTGAGAAAGACGCATTGGTCATTCCAGCCGGTCCGCAATCCGCCGATACCCGACGTTAAGAACGCTGGCTGGTCCAGCCACCCGATCGACCGATTTCTGCTCGCCAAGCTGGAAGAGGCCGGCCTGTCACCCTCCGCACCCGCCGATCGCCACAACTTGGTCCGCCGCCTGAGTTTCATCTTGACGGGACTGCCGCCCGCGCCGGCGGAAGTCGAGCAGTTTGCCGCCGACGAGTCCCCGCGGGCTTACGAGCGCCTGGTCGACCGCTTGCTCGGGTCACCGCAATACGGCGAACACTGGGCGCGACACTGGATGGACGTGATGCGCTTCGCCGAGACTTTCGGCAACGATTGGAACTACGAACTGAACGGCGCTTGGCATTACAGAGATTATTTGATACGCGCGTTTAACAGCGATGTCCCCTATGACCAGCTTGTCCGCGAACACATTGCCGGCGACCTGCTGGATCAGCCGCGCATCAACACTAGCGACGGCATCAACGAATCTCTGGCCGGACTCGCCTTCTACCGGCTCGGCGAGCAAGGCCACGACGACTGTCTGCTGTTTCGCGAGGTCAGGACCGACGTTGTCGACAATCAGATTGACACTCTGGGCAAGGCCTTCCAGGGACTAACAGTGGCCTGCGCCCGTTGCCACGATCACAAGCTCGACCCGATTCCAACGAAAGACTACTATGCGCTCTATAGCGTGTTGTCGAGTTCGCGCTTGGTCACGCGAACCCTCGATACGTCAGCGGTGGACTCGGCGCTCAAGCAGCAGCTTCGTGAACTCAAGCCCCAAATCAAAGACGAGTTGGCCGCACAGTGGCTGGGCCAATCGGGCGCGGTGCGGCAGCGGCTGCTCGATGCTTTCAAAACGTGGAAGACGCAGCCGCGGCCCGAACCAGAAGACCTGAAAGAGCCCGCCGCCGAGAGCGAGGAGACGGAAGCGGAGTCCGAAAAGACCGCCGAGGAAAAAGCTGCCGAGGAAGAAGCTAAGAAGCCGGAAGAACCCAAGCTGCTTTTCGAGCAAGACAAAGTCGCCATGGACGACCCGCTCTTCCCGTGGCTCGAACTCGATCGCAGGGGCGGCGACGATAGCGCTGCAATCCAGCAAGTCTGGGGTCAACTCAGTGCCCGTTACCGGACCGAAGCCGATGCCCGCGCCAGGTTCAATCTTGAGTATTTCCAGTCCTACGCCGACTTCCGCGGCGGCTTTGGCGAATGGCATGCCGAGGGCCAAGGACTTCTCGAAGGAGCCTCGCCGAGCGGGGCGTTCTCGATCGCCCCCGATGGCCCGGCGGCCGTCTCGGGCGTGTTTCCCGCTGGCATCTACACCCACGCACTTTCTGAAAAGTTGAACGGAGCGTTGCGCTCTCCCTACCTTCCCCAGGACAAGTTTTTCATCAGCCTGCAGGTGATGGGCGGAAAGCTCGGAGCTTGGCGGGCAACACTCGACAATTGCATGCTCAGCGAAGACTACGACATTATGCGATCGCCATCGTCGATGTCGTGGGTTCGTATCCCCACTAAGTTCGAGAAGCATGACTACGCTTCCTACGTCGAAGTCGTCACCAAGCATGACAACCCGCGCTTGCCCGACCGCCCCATGAGACTCAAGGAAGCCACCCCCGAGCTATTGGCTCAGCCGCGTTCTTACTTCGGGATCGCGCGGGCTGTCGTTCACGACTGCGAAGCGGTGCCCGAGGACGAACTCACGCACATGGGCCGTTTGTTCGAACACTCCGCGCCGAAAAACTTCGAGGAACTCGCGGCGGCCTACTCCCAAATGGCGCGGCAGGCAATCGAAGCTTGGGCGCAAGGAACGGCGACCGACGACGACGTGCGCTGGATCGACTGGCTGCTCAGCAACGAGTTGATCCCAAATTCCAACGGTCTCAGCGGGGAACTGGCGTCCCTGGTAGACGACTACAGGCAAATTGAATCGCGCCTCACCGAACCCCGGGTCGTTTATGGCATGGCCGACTTGGATGACGGATTCGATTCTCCGCTGCTCAAGCGGGGCGATCCGAAGAATCTAGGTGACCTGGCTCCGCGCGGGTTCCTGGGGCTCATCACCAAGTCGGACGGAGCTATCCACACGGAAAAAAGCGGACGCCGGGAGCTTGCCGAATTCATTGCCAGCGCGGAGAACCCATTGACCGCCCGGGTGATGGCCAATCGAATTTGGCACTATCTGTTCGGCCGGGGAATCGTCTCGACCACCGACAACTTCGGGCGCGTTGGAGAGAAGCCCTCGCATCCCGAGTTGCTGGACTACCTGGCCACTCGCTTGACCGAGGACGGCTGGTCGATCCGTCGCCTGATCAAACACATCGTGATGACCGAGGCCTTCCGGCAATCGGGCAAAACGGTGGAAGAGGCCACCCAGATCGACCCGGAGAATCGCCTCATTCATCATCACCCCACGCGCCGTCTCGATGCCGAGTCGATCCGGGATTCCGTGCTGGCGACATCGGGCCAGCTCGATCGCACGCTCTACGGCCCCAGCACTCAGCCCTACCGTGAAAACCCTCAAGAGTATCGCAAACTCTTCTCCGGGCCTCTCGACGGTAACGGCCGCCGCAGCATCTACATCAAGGTCACGCGCCACGAAGGCGACAAGTTCCTCGGGCTGTTCGATTTTCCCGAGCCCGGCCTGACTCGCGGACGCCGCGATGTGACCAACGTCCCGGGCCAGTCGCTGGCGCTGCTCAACGATCCTTTCGTCTACGAACAGGCCGGTCTTTGGGCCGATCGGGTCATGGAGGAAGACAGAACGGAAGACAGGGCGGAAGGCAGCGGGGACCTGGAAGCGCGCATAGCTGAGATGTTTCATGCGGCGCTGGGACGGCAACCCGGCTCGGCCGAGCCGGCACGGCTCGTCGGCCTCGTGCGGGAGGTCGCCAGCTTGCACAACGTCAGCCGGGAAGAGATCCTCGACTCTCACCTTGTGTGGAAAGATCTCGCCCACTCGATTTTCAATATGAAAGAATTCATTTATATTCGATAAGGTAGCTGGAGGCCTGATGGCGGCAAATCGACGGAGTAGTGATCTTTGTCCTGGGTATGGGGGAGCGGCGATGTCGCGGCGCCAAATGCTGACCTACGCCTCGAACGGCTTCGGTCTGCTCGCAGCCTCGACTCTCATGGCGGACGATGCCTATGCGGGCCTGGCGGAACAGCACGGGCCGCACTTCGCCCCCAAGGCGAAGAACATCATTTTCTGCTACATGCCCGGCGCCGTTTCTCACGTCGATACGTTCGACCCGAAACCGAAGCTCGACGAACTGCATGGTCAAAACCAAACTCCCGACGGCACTCGCAAATGGAAAAAATCCCCTTGGAAGTTTAGACAGCATGGCCAATCAGGCATCCCGATCAGCGACGTTTTTCCGCACATCGCCACGGTCGCTGATGAGCTTGCGGTCGTCCGTTCGATGAAGACCGGGTTTCCGCTGCATCCTCGCGGGAACATGATGATGCATACCGGCCGGGGGGTGGGCGGCCACCCCAGCCTGGGGTCGTGGATCAACTACGGCCTGGGCAGTGAAAGCAAGAACTTGCCGGGATACGTCCTGCTGCACGGCGGCACGATTCCTCCGGGCGGGCTCGAGAGTTTCTCGAACGGCTGCCTGCCCGCCAGCCATCAGGCCATGCCGGTCAAGGCCGAGGGCAATCCGATTGACAACATCGTCCCGGCCGATAAGGACCCGCGACTGCAGCGCGCCAAGCTGGACGCCATCTTGCAGCAGGATCAGAGCCTGGCGTCCTCGCTCGGCTCCCACGACGGAATCGAATCGGCTATCCGCAACTATGAACTGGCCTACCGCATGCAATCGCTGGTCCCCGACGTTTTGAACCTGGACCGAGAAAGCGAGGCGACCAAGCGCCTATACGGGCTCCACACGAAAAACAAGAACAAGCGTCTCTACAGCCAGCAGTGTTTGCGGGCGCGGCGGCTGATCGAGGCCGGAGTGCGCTTTGTCGAGATCACTTGCCCGGACATCTTCGGTGGAAACAACGGCACTTGGGATCAGCACACCGAACTCAAGGAGGGCCACGAAGGAAATTCCCTCGTCACCGACCAGGGTGTGACGGCACTGATCAAGGATCTCCGCTCACGCGGCATGCTCGATGAGACGCTGGTTGTTTGGGGCACCGAGTTCGGCCGCACGCCACACACGGGCAACGTACACGGCCGTGATCATCACGAAACGGCCTTCTCGATGTGGCTTGCCGGCGCGGGCATAAAGGGCGGGACGATCCATGGCGCGACCGACGATGTCGGCATGCATTCAGTCGAGAATATCACGTCGGTACACGACATCCACGCAACGATTCTGCACCTGTTCGGTCTCGACCACGAACGTTTGAGCTACCGCTTCGGGGGCCGCGACGTGAGCCTGACCGATGTCCACGGAAAAGTGGTTCAAGAAATCCTGGCCTAAAAACCCTGACCAGCGGCGGCAAAATTTCAAGCGCAACAACAGAGGCGTGGACGGAAGTCCACGCTCACGAGCGGTCGAAGCATTTCCATCCCAGGCCGCGCCGTTCATAGCGGAAGCGTTTCCATCCTGTCCACCTCTCCGGCGGCATCTCGCAGGGGCAAAGCCGTGGCGTTTACCGGCCGGCCTGCGCCGCGAGTTTCCGCTGAAGCTGAGCAAGCGCGTCACGGAACGTCGCATTCTCAGATTCACCTTCGCGGTCAACAGCCTGCTGGTAATAGCCCCGTGCCTTCTCGTCGTTGCCTTGCCATTCGTGGACCTGTCCCAGGAAAAACATTGGGTAGGGATTCTCGAACCCGTTGGACTCGGCGGCGGCCTCCAAGTGCGCTTGCGCCTTCTCCAGTTGACCCCATTCCCAGTAAATGATCCCGGCGGTGAGCCGTTTATGCCAATCGTCGGGGTTCTCGGCGAGTGCGTTACGAATAGGCTTCAAAACGGCGTGCAAGACGAGGTCGGCGTCTGCAATAAGCGCCTCTTCGTGGCTCGAAAGGTTCGATAATTGCTCCCGTGACCACTCGGCAGCCAGGTTGCCTTCTTCATCAAAAGCGAAGGCGCGGTCAAAATCGCTAACAGTGACATTCTCGGGCCGGGCCAAGGTCACGATCGGCTCTTGGATTTCGGCCCGCGATCGTGGCACGGTGACCGTCCATTCGTGTCCGGGGCCGAACTCCCTCCGGACGTAGTGTCTGACGTAGAAGGGATGAACCGGCGTTTTGAGACCACTGACAAGGATCTTCTTCTCCGAGCGGTCGAGGGATTTTAGCCGGGGGTAGGCGGCCATGATGTTGCGATTGATTCGCTCTTGGCCGGTAGCCCAGCGATTCTCGGAATATGCCGTCTGATTGGCTACAACAGTGAGAGGCACAATCACAAGCAGAGACACAGCCAAGGCCGCGGTGGACCGGCTCCAGCCTGGCCGTATGTAAACCGCGAGAAAGAGGAGAGGGCTGAGAACCAGCGCGGCCGGCGTCCAGGCGTACTGGTAGTCCAGGTGCCCCGGCAGCGGAGTCAGTGGCACAAGGGCGCACAGACCCGCCAGGGCGAACGATCCCGCGGTGAATAGCAATTCCTTGCGGCGCCAGAGCAGCGCGAGCGCGGCGAAGGCCGCCACGGCGAGTGTCGGCGTGAACAGGCGCGCCGCGTAGTAGCCAAAGACTTGCAGCAGCGACAGGGGAGCGAAGCTCATGTAGTAAGGATTCGAGGACTCGCTCTCCAATTGAATGAAGGGCTCGGTCGAGTGCAAATTTAAATACAAACCGCTGCTCCCGAGAACGATCAGAGAGGCGAGCAAGCAGGCCGCCGTTTTTCGCAAAGTCCCCCGGCAGAGAAGAACCTGAACCAGCCAGAAGAATCCCGCCGAGACCAAATACGTCTCCTTGGTGAACGCGAGCAGGACGAAAGTCACCGCGCAGATCACCAAGTATCGCCGCAAAGGGTTTCGCCGGAAAGCGTACCAACTGAGCATTCCAACGATCAAATAAAGGTACGACAGCGTGGCCAGTGTGTCGTGAATATAGTTGAGGTAGAACTGCGGATGCGAGAACAAAAGGAAGCAGTAGAGCAGTATCAGCAACGCCGGAATACCGCGATTCGTTACGCGCCTAACCAGCTCGACCGTGAGGGTCGCATTCACGAGGGTTATCAGAATCAGCGACCCGATAAAGCCCTTGAGTCCGAGCCGGCCCAGCAGGTCTGCTGTTAGGTAGCCGATCGGGCGCGGCCAGTCCAGATAAGCCCACAACGAGGGGTTTCGGATGCTGAGACCGGGGGATAAATAGAAGTCGCTATGAAGCGGGTAGAGGGGATCGAAGTAGCCGGGGAAAGCAACCCAAAGGCAGAGAACGTAAGCGGCGGAGGCGGCCGCGAAAGTAAGAACAATTCGCGCTAACGGGGAAGCCCCGACGCCGGAAGCCCCGGCGAAAGACGCGGTCCCGGAAGCCGCGGCCGGGGCAGCGGATTCGGCGGAAGGCTCACTTGTAGGCGGCACAGACTACCCGTTTCCCGCGCTTGTGCTGCTCGTAGGCATCCGGCGGCGGGTCGATAAACTCGGTACGCCGGAAGCCCGCCTGACGCAGCATGAACGTCAGCGCCTTTGGAGAAGGACACGTCGCCACCGGCGATGCACCCGTCTCGGTGTTCTCAGCGTAGTACTCGTTGGACTCATCGATCAAGGCGAGCACGCCTTGGTAGTCGCGGGTCCAGTTTTGCGCGCCCCACTCGGCGCTACCTTCGACCTCGTCAACGACCTGGGTTTCCACCACGCACATCTCTTTGGTGACGGCGCAGATGTTTCGCAGGCAGAGCATGGGATTTTCAAGGTGGTAGAGCAATCCCAGGAAAAGGCAGAGATCATGCTGGCCGGCCGATTCAACCGAAAGCTCTTCGCAGTTGCCCTGATGGTACTCGACGCTGGTCACGCCGAGGGCTTCGGCGACAAAGCGGGCCTTCTCGACATTGCGCTCTCGGACATCATAGCCGGTGACGCGCCGCACGCCCTTTCTCGCCATCGCTATGGAGTAAAAACCCTCGTGACAGCCGACGTCGATGCAATTGATTTCGCTTATCCGCGAGCCAAAATGGCCTTCCACCGCCGCGTTCACCATTTGCAGGCGGGTCTCGAAAATGGCGGTGACCTCGGCGGGAAGCTCCGAACGGGTGCGGCGATTCGCGCCCAGATCGAATTCATAGAACCAGGGGCCAAGCTGCTCGATTTGCTGTTCGATTTGTTGTGATGTCATTGGTTGATGCAGGGGCTGATTCAGGGGCTGATTCAGGACGGTGTCTGGAGGATTAGCCCGCATTTCTCACCACCTGACGGTCGAAGCACGCAATCAGCCCCCGCGGTCCTTCGTTGCGCTTGCTCGCCGTGCTCAACGTACTGTCTGAGGCGATGTCGCCAAGATGGCGACACGGCACGCTAGAAGCGTGCATGGCAGGCAAGGATGCCTGCTCCACTCAGGCAGGGATGCCTGCCCCACGTCAAGCGGCGCGGGCCTCCTGCTGACGCGCCTTGTACGCAGTTCGTCTCGCCACGTGGCGAGAAATGCGGGCTCGTACGAGCGCACTACTACTTTAGCGTGGAGTTGCTGAACCGCGAAATGGAGAAGCCGCTGGAGCTTCCGCATCTCAGAGCCACGCGGTCCTCCGCGATAGATGGAGCTTCACTCACATTCGCCCTCTTTTGGTTCCCAAACGGTCTCATTTGCCACTAAAACGGCCTTATTTCTTCGGCGCTGTTTCGTTGTAAGTTATTGAGTAATAATGGTTTAGTTTTTACAATGAGAGTATTTGCGAGCATTTGAGAGGTTTTCGGATTTTTTGGGTCCCTCCGAGGCCAGGGACTGGTTGACCTTTGCTTTCTGTTGGCGCTGAGTCATGGTTCGTTTGTCGCTTTTAGGATAACATGTAGATCTTGGAATCCAAACGGACAGCAGGAACATGTGTTGAAAACAAAGGGACTAACGACATGTTTTATCCGTGACCGAGTTGGCGGTGTCGCTGTTTTTGAGTTTACGTGACCGAAATTCCCACGGACGGATCCGCGGCGGAAGCGGGCTAGTTCGCTTTCTCACCGGCTGGCGAGGCGAAGTGGACGAGAGGACGAGAGCCTGTCACTACCTGGTTGCGCTTGCTCACCGTGCTCAACGTACCGTGAGAGTACGAGTCTTTGCTCAAACTGGGATCGTCAAGCGGTGAGAAATGTGGGCTACCTTAGCTAGCTCACCCGGCGCAGCCATCCTCCTGGCCAGTACGTTACGTTCTCGGTCAGCTCGCTGTCGTGGAACAGCCACGGGGGCTGCCCGGCTTCAAACTCGGGATGACTCGCGGCGAATTCGGCGGCGGCGGCGGCGGGATTGTCGGTGGCCCACCGCGAATCTCCTCCTGGCACGGCGGGCAGGTCTTTCATGACGCCGTCCGTCGCTACGATGTAGGAGCCCGCGGTCACTAGCGGAGAGTACTGCCGCAGCTCGGCCAGCACGTGGGCCTTGGTGTGGTTGGAATCTAGAATCACCAGCACCGTATCGCTGCCGTTGATTTGTCCGGCAACCTGCTGGACTACGTCTGGCGCGACGGAATCGCCTTCGATCAGCGTGATCAACGGCGCGAGCATGTGGCTTTCGATCAGACCGCGCTCCTCGCCGGGAATCTTTACGTCGATGCCGATGACTCGCCCTTGTTCGGCGGCCTTGCAAAGGGTCGCCAGGAACATGAGCGACCCGCCGCGATAGACCCCGGTCTCGACGATCACGTCCGGTTTGATTTGATAGATGACTTCTTGCAGCCGAATCATGTCTTCGGGAAGCTGCACCACCGGACGGCCGAACCAGCTAAAGGTGAAATACTGTCGCAGACTCCAGCCGACGCGAAGCCACTCGCGCGAGAGTAGATCAAAGGATTCTTTTGTGTATAAACCGTGACTGCGGCTGTTGGGGCCGTCCTCGGTCGTGAGCGTCTGCTCTGTCGTGTCTATTGTAATTTTCACGGCTTGTTATCTTCACAGCATGTCAAATTCATGGCGGCCATGTTGACGGCTATCGACGTTCACGGCCTAATTAGTTTCAATCGCCAGGTCTAAACCCACCGACTTTGAGGCGGTCAGCTTCCAGCGCGCGTTCTGAACAGAGCCGCGCCCGCAAGGGTGCGGTCCCCTCCGGCATGGACCGCATTGCGATGGCGGCCCCAAGGCGCTGGCTACCCTCGACCGCACCCTTGCGGGCGCGGCTCTGTTTCGGCCCTCTCACGCTTCAGGCGACTTTCAGTCGGAAGTGTCAGTTCACAGCCAGTTGCCTTCGCGGGAAATTCCTTCAGCGGCGATCGTCACGATTCCTGGTCCCGACCCTGTAGTAATTTTTGCCACAACTCGGGGTCCACTTGTTGCGGACCGGGGTGAACCGGGCCACCGGGCTTGGCGTATTTTGGGAATACCAGTTTGGAGTAAACCACCTTGCCAAGGGGGTGCTCGGGCTCGGCCACGATCAACTGAGTGTGGGGCCGCGCGACCACTTTGAGGCCGGCGCTGCGAATCATTGGCTCCAGCGCGGTGTGAGTCGGGAACCACCAGTTTGTCGGATCGTCGTTGTAGCGGCGTTCGATGAACTTCATTGCCGGAAAGTCGCTTTGGTCGATCTCCGCATCATCGGCCCGGTCGAGGTCGCGTTCGAGATCCCGTCCCGAGACGCCCTCGGCCTCCACCGAATAGGAATGAAAAACGATGCGGTCCTTGGTCATTTCGGCCAGGCGGTCCAGCACCAGCACAGGGTATTTGAGGTGGTAAAACAACCCCAGAAACAGCACATAATCGAAGCGCTCTTCGGTGGTCAAGCAGTAGGTGTGAACGTCTTCGTTGACGACCTCCAGCTCGACTCCGAATTCCGCGGCGGCGTACCCTGCTTGTGCCGCGAACTCGCGGTAGGGCTCGACAAGCACGCAACGGCCGGCGCCGCGCAACTTCATCTGAATCGAGAAGTAGCCGGCATTGCCGCCGACGTCGAGCACGCTCTTGCCAGACAGGTCTTCCGGCAGGTGGGGCGCAAACACAGCCCAGCGCTCTTCGGGCCGGTAGGACGGTTCCTGCCCGGTTCCCGTGCGCACGCCGCTCGGCAGCTCGAAGTCTTGGTACCACCATCCGAGGTCGCGGACTTCCCATTCAATCTCAGCGCGCGTTTTTTTCGTCGTGTCCCCCACTGCCTATTTATCTCCCGTCTTGGGGAGCACGTGAAGACCCTCATGGACGGGCTCGTGTTCCGGCCAGTCGGAGTCCGTCTTGTGGTCATTTAAAATCCCGCGGACAATGTAACGGGGCCGCTGCTTCACTTCCTCGAAAACGCGGCCCAAGTATTCCGCCACGATGCTGATGCTAAACAGTTGCACGGCTCCCAAAAACAAGATCGTCACAAGCAGCGTCATAAAACCGGCGGGGGCATCGGGGTTCGAAATGTAGCGAGCAATGGCAAGCACGATTGCGATGCCGGCCAGCACGGTCACAATCGAGGCCAGGCCGGATATCATTTCCAGCGGCTTGTAGGAAAATGAAAAGATTCCGCGCTTGGCCCAGCGAATGTTGTCCAGGAACGAATTGGTCGACTCACCCGCAAATCGTTCGGCACGCTCGTAGGCCACGCCGGTTTGCCGAAACCCGACCCAACTCCGCAGACCGCGCAGAAAGCGGTCGCGCTCCGGCATTTCAAGCACGCTGTTGACCACCCGGCGGCTCATCAGCGAAAAGTCACCCGAATCGAGCGGCATGTCGATATACGACAAGCGGCGATAGAGGCGGTAGAAAACTTTGCGGGCGGACTCCATCAACCGGCTCTCGCGGCGGCTCTTCCGCACTCCGTAGACAACGTCGAAGCCCTTCAGCCAACCAGACACAAAATCAGGGATGACTTCGGGAGGATCCTGCAGGTCGCCGTCCATCAGGACAACGGCCTCGCCCAGTGATTGCTGCATTCCACTGGTGAAGGCCATTTGCGAACCGAAGTTACGACTGTGAGAAATGACCGTAACTCGCGGATCGGAAGCCGCGATCTCATTCAGCAGCTCTTCGGCATTGTCGGGGCTGTTGTCGTTGACCCACAGCAATTCATAGTTCGGCGTGACGCGCTTAAAAACCTCGACCAGGCGGCGGTGCATCTCGCACACGCTCCCCGCATCCCGGTAACAGGCAATGACGACGGAGACGTGCTTGTCGGTTAGCAAACGATTATTCTCCGAGCCGTTCGATCACTCGTTGGGCGATCTGCTGGGCACTCAGACCTTGCTGTTGCCTCAGGTATTCTTGGCTGCCAGCGGTGTCGGCGAAGCGATCCTCGGCGGCGAAGCAGGTCAGTTTGCCGACCTCGCCGCTCTCGGACATCCACTCGCCGGCCGCCGACCCGAGGCCGCCGATGCGGCTGTGCTCTTCCAGAGTGAACAGTGCCTTGGTTTCGGTGCAACACGCTTCGAGCGCCGCCGTATCGAGGGGTTTCACTGTATGCATGCTGATGACGCGGCAGGAAATATTTTCTGCTTGCAGTAAGTCAGCCGCGGCCATGGCTACCGGCAGCATGCCGCCCGTCGATACCAGCGCACCGTCGTTCCCTTCCCTCAGTTTGATCGACTTGCCAATTTGCATATCGGGCCGGCCGGTGTGTACGACCGGGTCGCCGGCGCGGCCGAGCCGCAGATAGAGCGGGCCTCCGTGAGAAGCGCCCGCCGCCACCGCGAGTTCCGCCTCGACGGGATCTCCCGGGCAGACGACTGTCATATTGGGAAGGGTTCGCATAATAGCGATGTCTTCGGTCGCGTGATGGGTTGGCCCGTTGGCGCCATAGCTGAAACCGCCGCCCACTCCCACGACGGTGACCGGAACGTCGTTGTAACAAACATCGTCGCGGATCTGCTCGAAACACCGCAAGGTTGCAAAGGTAGCAATCGAATACACAAACGGGCGGAAGCCCTCCAGGGCTAGCCCAGTAGCCACGCCCACCATGTTTTGTTCGGCCACGCCGGCATTGATAAATCGCCCCGGAAAACGTTCCGCGAAATCGTCGAAAATCTTGTAACCCAGGTCTCCGCTGAGCAGGACGACGCGATCGTCGCGCTCGGCGAGTGCGGTCAATCCGCGGATGAAGGCGTTTCTCATGCTGAACTCCGCCCGCTAGGCAAGCCTTGGCCGCCGGCGCCGATCTCTTCCAAGGCGCGTGCCAGATCTTCGGCGCTGGGCGGACGATAGTGCCACTCCAAATCGTCCTCCATGAATGAGACGCCTTTGCCTTTGACCGTGCGGGCAATGATGGCCGTGGGACGGCCTGGCACGGCAGGCACGGATACCAGCGCTTCGACGATATCGCTCAGATTGTGCCCGTCGACCTCCCTGGCTAGCCACCCGAACGCAGTCCATTTAACGGCGAGCGGTTCGAGAAGAGTGTCGGTGCGGTCCATCGCCGACCAGCGATTGAAATCCACGATTACCACGAGATTGTCGAGGTGCCGGGCGGCTGCGAAAATGGCGGCTTCCCAGACACTGCCCTCAAGACATTCGCCGTCGCTTAACAGGGCGTAGGTTCGGTGCGTCTGGCCTCGCATTTTGGCGGAGAGGGCCATGCCGGCGGCGATGGGCAGGCCATGTCCGAGTGAACCCGTGGCTACGTCGATACCAGGGACCGAAGCCCGGCTGGGGTGCTCGGCCAGGCGGCCGCCATCCTGGGCATATTCACTCAAGACGGATTTGGGAAAATAGCCGCGTTCGGCCAGGGCCGCGTAGTGGGCGGTGCAGCCATGACCCTTGCTGAGGACGAAGCGGTCGCGCTCGGGCGCGCTTGGTTCGGCCGGGTCATTCTTCATGGCGTAAAAATAGAGGGCCACCAGCAGGTCGACGCAGGAGAGAGCCGAGCCCACATGGGGTGCTTTGCCGTCGTGGGCCATGCGCACGACCGACGCACGGACGCGGCGGGCGGTGGCGGCTAGCTCAAGTTTGTCGGGCAATTGCAGTGTTGATTCCTTTGTGTGGCTGTTCGAGCCAGCGCTGACCGGTGCGCGCCAGTGGCGTATGTGAACTGGGCGTATGCGATCTGTCGGTCTCGCCGAACTTCTTAAGTTAGCCTATGTTGGGCCTGGGGGCCCAATATATTGTCGCCAGGATGATGTCGCCAGGATGGCGACACGCCACTCTGAAAGCGTGCGACACGCCGATCGGCCAAGCCTTGAAACACCGCGACGCGGCTCATCCTCTAGCTACCCCTTCGCTGGGCCACCATCGTGTAGACAGCGCAGCCGAGCGCCCGCAACCCCGGCGCTGCTTCCAGCAGCGGCTCGATCGCTTTCATCAGGCGCGCCATCGAGTCAGGACAAAACATCGGGACGAAACCCGCGAAGTGCTCGCTGATTGGGACGCCCGACGCTTCGCGGACCCAGCGCCGCAACAGTCGGGGTGAATAGGATTTCTCGCCGTGCTCGATGTGATACCGCGACGTCTTTTCGATAATCTTCAAGCCGAAGTTATTTCCGTTCGGGTCGTGGATCACGATGCGCGGGGCGAGGCGGAATCCCTCGCGAATCAGCCCGGCCGGATCCGCCGCATGATGCAGAATACTTTGCAGCAACACGACATCGAAGCTGTCATCCCGGTAGGGCAGTTGCGTGCCATCAACGACGGTGAAGTCAATCGCCCGGTCCGCGGCTCGTTGCCGGGCGACGCGAACGGCCTCGCCCGCCGCATCCACCGCGGTGTAGCGCCGAGGTTTCCCTTGATCCCAGTAGCGAACGGTATAGAAGCCATCGCCGCATCCCACGTCGAGCACCGAGCGGCCGGCGAACTGATGGGTCCGCAAGATGACGTCGGTCGAGCGCTGGGTCGCCAGGCGGCTGCTGAGCTGATCGTTCGTTGTATAGCCATACCCGTGGTCACGCGCGGCGTCGCGGTTGAATACCTCGACTCCTTCCTGGAGTCTGGCTGGCGTAGTCATTTTCACGAGGAAGCCGTTTTCACGGGACGATCATTTTCACGAGGAGGCCGTTTTCAGCGGACGGTCGTTCTAACTAGACAAATCGAACTAACAAGACAAATCGAATCGCGGCGCCGATCAGGATTAGAGCGCTGCCGGGGCAGTTGAAGCATCCCCCGATGGCTGTTCGGAGCGAGCCCACTCGACGGTTTTCGCGATTCCCTGCCGCAAGCCGGTGGCGGCTGTCCATTTCAGCATGCGGCGAACCTTCGTGCAGTCAGCGACCCAGGTCTCAGTGTCCCATGGCCGATGCGGCATCGCGTCCCAGCTCACTTTCGGACTCGCTCCCGTCGCCTGCACGGACGCCTCGACGACGTCGCGAACCGTCGACTGCACGCCAGTTCCGATATTAAAGACCTCGCCGCAATGCCGGCTCAGCTCGTCAATCCGCAAATAGGCGTCGACAACGTCCTCGACGTAAATGAAATCTCTCGCCGTCTCGGGAGAGACCATCTTCAATTCCCTGCCCTCCAGGCAATTCCGAATGACCGTGGGCACCAGACGCGACGGTTCCTCATACGGGCCATAGACGGAGAACAGGCGAAAGGTGTTGATGGGACGCTGGTCTATCCGCGCGGTGTGGCGGCAAACCAGCGTCTGTGCCGACTTCGCCACGGCGTAGTAGCTATTGGGTTCGAGCACGTCGCTCTCGCGCATGGCGTGGGGCTTGTTGCCGTATTCAGACGAGCTGCCGGTATTGACGAAAACCTTGTAGTCGATGTCGGAGCAAGCCTTGAGCAGATTCCAGGACCCGAATACATTGGTGCGAATCGTCTCGTCGGCGTCGGTCTGAAAGGGATAGGCGCCGTGGACTCCGAGATGATAGATCACGGTTGGCTGAACTTTCGAGACGATCTTGCGAAGGCATTCCAGATCCGTCAGGTCGCCGCGATGAAATGTGAAAGCGTTCTCGACGCCGCGAAGCCGCCAGCGCTTGGCGTTTTCGCGCTCGAGCAGGTGGACCTCGCATCCGAGATCGGCCAGTTTTCTGGCGAGGAAGGCTCCCACGAAGCCCGTCGCGCCAGTGACAAAAAAACGTTCGCCGGAAAGACTCATTTAGAGTACTGGACCAAGGCTGGCGGGAGACCGTCGGCCGCAAAGGGGTAAGCTGCTCACGGGAATCGGAACTCCAATTCTAACCAAAGACATTCGAAATTTCATGGGGGGGGGACATTTTTGGCTCGCCGGTATTCATACTACCCCTGGGCGCACGGCCCGCGTGTCCGGCCCTCAAGGGCCGTGCTGGCAAGCATTCCTGTGCAAAAACTTCGGCACGCAGCAACAGAGAGGCGTGGACGGAAATCCACGCTCCACCCGCGGCTCTACCGTGCCAGGCCCGTAAACGGGCCTTAGCGCGGGTTTCCACCCGCGGCCTGGAGTTTCTACATTTCGCGGGCGACCCGGCAGGGTCGCTACAACGATAGCCCACGGCTTCAGCCGTGGGGAATGGTCAAGACAAAGCCGAGCCCTGGAAAGGGCGGTACAAAGCCGCGGCCAGAGATAGGTCTCGTCGTATTCAATTTCGTGCTTCTGTACATTCGATCTTAGGTCGTCGTCGAGAATGGGCCGCTGATCTTTCGTCGAAAAGAAGAGATGAATCAGCATGTCAGCGATGTCGTGCGGCATGGTTGTATCGCCCTTTCCAGGGCTTATCGCAATGGAACCGGTAACCCACGGCTGAAGCCGTGGGCTATGGCTGTTTCGTCCCTGACGGGACGCGGCGGGTGCTTCTTTTGTCCTGTCGCAGCTCGCCCTGGCCCTGGCCACGCCCCCGACCCCGGCCCACGCCCCGGCCCGGCCACGACCCTGCCACGACCTTGCCACGACCCTGCCACGGCCTTGCCGGCCCGCGGGCGACGCGGCAGGGTCGCTACAACGATAGCCCGCGGTTTCAGGGAAGCGTGCCGGGTCACTTGCGAAATGTAGAGACTCCAGACCGCGGGTTCCCACCCGCGGCTCTGCCCTTCGTGACGTGAGACCTTGGTTGAGGGGGGCGATGTCCTCACCGCTTCCAGCTCCCCATTTTCGCTCGGGCGAGTCGCCGGGAAAGGCCTTAACTCGCAGGCAGCGGCAACGCTTCGCTTTCTTCCTCGCGCGCCGGCGTGAAAGCATTCGGCGGCCCGTCGGAATAGAGCTGTTGCAGCCAAAACACTCCGTCGAGCCCGCCGCTGTTACCGCGGGTCCCAATGAAATCGATATCTCCGTCGTCATCGATGTCCAGTGGGACGAAGCCGCCGAACATGCCTCGCTGGCGGCGGGAGATGTCGTGGCGGGGCCAGGCCTTGGCCGCGTCCTCGGGGTTGGCGAACCAGGCGATCCGTGCGACCGGATCCGCCGGGGTCACTTCGTCACTGTCTTCTTCGCTTGGCCCGCGGCTGTTGCCTCCGACGATCACGTCGGGCCTCTCGTCAGCGTTGATATCGGCTAGCGCTATTCCGGCGGCATGATCGGGAGCGATCGTACCTATGTGATGGACAATCCAGGGTTGCGCGGGATCGCTTGGCTGTTCGAGCCAAAAGATCGCGCCCTTCGGTTCCAGCGCTAGGGTGATGATGTCGAGCCGGCCGTCGGCATTGAAATCGGCGAAGTCGAGGCTGGATCCCGATGTGCGCAACGCCCCCTGGGCGCCCGAGTCCGCCGCCGCGAGGGTGATCGGGTGCTGCTGGAAGGTGGGCTGGGCGTCGGCGTCTTCTCCGGCGTCTTCCCCGCCCTCTTTCCCGCCCTCTTTCCGGCCAGTGTTTTCGAACCAGAAGATGCGCTCTTCGCCTTCTGAGCCGCCCACGATGTCGGTGTCGCCGTCGCCATCCAAGTCCACGGGCTGGGAATTAATGGGGGTGTCCACCTCGGCCAATACGTGCTCTTGCCAGGCGGCGCCGTCGAGCGGGTCGCCGGGAACTTCGAACCAGGAGATCTCGGTTAGCGGTTTCGCCGCGGCCGCTTCGTCATCACGATTCGTGGCATTGTTGCTGGCGATGACCTCCAGCTTGCCGTCACCGTTCAGATCAGCGAAGAAAACGCGATTGAATCCGCCGCGTCCGGTCGCAATTCCCGGGATGACACGGGGCCAGCGCCAGCCCCGGACAATGCCGCCAGGATTCTGTAAGTAGAGAAGATGGCCGTTCTCGCAAGCCACGATGGCATCGGGGAATCCGTCGCGGTTCAAGTCGCCGATCGCGACGTCGGCGGGCTCGCTGGCTTCAGCGCCCTCGGCGAGCGAGATCCGAAACCACTCGTCGGGGTCTTCGAAACCGAACATCGCGCGGACATGGGTACTTTCTTTGTGGACGGAGATGATGTCGATATGGCCGTCCTTATCGAGGTCCGCGATCTTCAACCCATCTCCGCCGCGCAGGCGAATTCCGCCGCCCAGTACCTCGTCATCGATGGTGTGCTCGCGCCAGGAAACGTAACGTCCGTTGGGCAATTGGGCTTTGGACATCGTATCGGCGACAGTGGCGGGTCCGCTGGCCGGGCCGGTGCAACTTGACCACGAAAGGACCGAAAGCATGCCAGACGAAACAATGCAAAAGGCGATCAGAAAAGATTTGAGATTCGAACGCACCGCTACCTCGTTATGGAACCCTTCTATTTAAATCTAGTTTTATTGCATCGGGGACGCAACCTTACACAGGATCGACTCTACCCTAGGCAGGCGATAGTGGAAACCCTACAACTCATCTTATGAACCCCGCATCCGGTTGGGACTGGGCGAGGCCGGGTATCGCATCCAGGGTTGAGCTTCGCTATTGAGATCGTAAACTTCGCCGTCTTCCAAACCTTCAGCTAGAACCCGCTCGGCCGGATCCAGTAACTCTCTTCCCACGTCTGGCCCGCTGGAATCGTTTGCAAGTCTTTGTAGATCCCGCGATGAGCCAGATTGAAGGCGTTCGTGATGCCGCTCATGGGCTCGAAGCAAATGAAATCTTGGTCCTTACCCGTGGGCGCGTAAACGACTGCGGTGCGGTATTTCGGCCCGTAGGCGACTTCGATTTTTTGACGGGCCCCCTGGACCGAGAACGAGGCGAGTCCATCACCGTCACGCACGAGCCCGCCGAAAACGTGATCGAGGAAGAGCCCCTTCAGCGGCAGATTACCGGGATCGCCCAGCACGTCGCTGACCGGCTTGGTCTCGCCCGTCGGGATCAGCTTGTCATTGAGTGTCCATACGTTCTCGGCCGCCAGATGAACCGTCCAGTCATCGCGCGGTGCATCGTGAAGCTGGAAGTAGGGATGGTAGCCGACCGACAGCGGCATCGTTTGCGCGCCGATGTTGTCGATGCGGGTATGCACTTCGAGCGCACCGCCGCGCAATCGGTAGGTCATCTCAATCGTGTGCGCGAAGGGAAACTGCGCCATCCAATCGGCGTACCGCCAAAATTCCAGGCGGCTGGTCACATGAGCGCCGCCGTCATCGGAAGTCATCGAGACGACTTCCCAAGCGGATGCGTAAATCAGCAGACCATGAATCGGCTGGTTATTCGGATCTTTTCCAAAGTTGCCCAGCGCCGGGTTCAGTAGATATTTTTTGCCATTGGCATGGAAGGCGTCTTCGTCAAGCCGGTTCGCCCAGGGCGCAAGAAACGGGTTCCCGGAGAGCTTGGGATCGGCAGCAAAACCCTTGACCGAGTCGAAAGGGAACCAGAAGACGTTCTTCCCGTTGACGTCCATGCGGTAGGCGATGTTGCCCACCGAGGGAATGATCGAGACGCTCGTGTTGCGAGAGGCGTCGGACAACTCGACGACCGAGACGCCGTCCACGGATGTGTTTCGAGCAGAGTAGGGTTGCGCCGAGGCAGTCATAGCGATCAAGGTGAGCAGCCAGACGGCATGGCGGCGGAGCTGCTTCATTCGTCGAGAATTTCCTGTAGTTCGGTCTCGTCCTGGCAACACATGCACAGGCCGGGTTCGTGGGTGTAGATATGGCAAATCTCGCAATAGTAGGTGACGCGGTGCCGTTTGCCTTCTTTCATGGTGAACAGCTTATAAATCGTGAAGCTGGCATCGGCGGTGAACTTTCCTTCGAACTCCCACTCGCGGCCGGCCAGGCGGGGGTCGCGCAACTGGCCCTCGGAGAACTCGTCCCCGGCGAGAGTGATTTTCTTTTTTTGCGAGGTGATCAGAACCAGCGGCTGGCCCTCGGCCGCGGGCTGGCCGGTCTCGGCTTCGAGATGGCCTCGGATTGTCTCGACCGCTTCGGCTTGACCCTGGGTGGACGCGATTGCCAGCAGCAGGCCGGCTAGGCAGGTCCGAGTGAGAAGCCGCGTCAGTGTGGGTGCAAGAAGTGTGGGTGCAAGAGACGACAACATCGCGGTGGGTGAAAGAAACGTCAACATGCGCTCCGCGAGACCGGCGAGCCGCTGCCAAAAAGGGGCCACGGGGTGGACCGGACCGAGACGCGGCGGCAATGAGGAGCGCGGACTTGCGTCCG
>Ga0114996_10002682_pt1 | contig 22837 bp, 22 predicted proteins | sample ArcticOcean_MG_C_4_FD_87039 | JGI IMG/M metagenome (GOLD analysis project Ga0114996, IMG submission 87039) | Marine microbial communities from western Arctic Ocean - ArcticOcean_MG_CB4_134 | ecosystem: Environmental > Aquatic > Marine > Oceanic | place: Arctic Ocean: Canada Basin | collected... | reverse complement strand
GGAAGGTTTTCCTCGGACTGCGATTGAGGCGATGGCTGCCGGGAAGCCCGTGATTGCTACAAATGTCGGCGGCACGCCTGAGGCTGTGATTGACGGCGAGACCGGAATACTTGTTCCGGCGAGAGACTCTGACGCGTTATCAGCGGCGATTGTTCGCTTGGTGGGCGATACTGATTTGCAGGCACGGCTGGCTCAGGCTGGTCGTAAGCGTGCCGAGAAAAATTATTCGGTCGACCGATACGTTTCGCGCCTCGACGAGTTGTATCGACGGTTTTCGAGAACTGAAGTTGATGGTTCAACAGGGGTTACTACATTGGAATCGCAAAACTAATGCTTTCAGCGCTTTTACGAACGGCTAAATTTTTCAAGACACCCCGGTTAGCGTCGGCATGGGCTGCCGAGTTCGTCGATGATCGGATTACAACGCCTCGACACCGGAAGCACCTTGCCTTTTACGCCGAGAGGCAGTTGCCGGTCGCTGAAGGTATTGCTGATGCACTCATATTCGATCTTATAACTGTCAACATGCAGCTTTCGAGCTTGCCTGATTTTCTTGTTGATGAGAACAAAGATCCCGGGATGACGATCAAGTGGTCGGCGACATCGGAGTTAGCTGCGATTACATATACGCTCATCAGGCTACTTCGCCCGGAAACGGTAGTCGAGACGGGTGTTGGAGCCGGTGTAAGTTCATGGACGATTCTTAAGGCGATGGAAGATAACGACCGCGGTCGATTGATCAGTATCGACCTTCCTACTCCGAATACAGAGCTACTTCCAGAAGTAGGGTATCTCGTGCCAAGCGATCTGCGTCACCGCTGGGATTTGCGGATAGGTCCTTCACAACGCGTGCTTCCTGAGACGCTCAAAGAACTTGGCGAAATCGATATTTTCCAGCACGATTCTCGGCATTCATATTCAAATCAGCTCCGTGAATATCAAACTGCCTGGCCATTTATTAGGTCGGGCGGCATGTTGGTATCTGATGATGTTAGTAATGATGCTTTGCACGATGCCAGCCGTTCTTGGAACAGGGAACCAACGATCATTGGGCAGAGCAAAGAATCGCCGATTGGTCTGATTCGTAAACAGTAGTTTGCTCCACCGTTAGTTCATTGCCTTCCAACTCACATAAATCAAAACCGACCTCGATAGCAATCGTTGTCAATCAGAACGAGATTTTTTATCGGCTGCGTATGCCGTGGGTTCGATTGTTGCGTGAGAACGGATACAAGATTTACGCCGTGGTGGCGAGCGGCGCTTGGAACGACCGAATCGAAGAGGGTGGAGCGGAATTTGTTGAGTGGAAACTGAGCAGGAGCGGTAGGAATCCGTTCAGTGAGTTTGGGGCGGTTCTGGGATTGACCCGAATTTTACGTCGAATCAAACCGGATATCGTTCAGAACTTTCACACCAAGCCGAATATCTATGCGCCGATTGCGGCTAAATTGGCACGTGTGCCTGTGACTATTTCGACTGTGACGGGTCTTGGATACACATTTGTTGAGCGTTCGGGTCTTGGTGAGAAGCTCGCTAGACGACTTAATATCAGGATGTATTCGATCGCAAATCGGCTCGCCAGCCAGGTGGCTTTTCAAAATCCCGACGATATGAACTTACTTCGAAGTATGGGCGGTCTACCAGTTTACAAAGGTGCGTACATCACCGGCGGTTCTGGAGTGGATGTAGCCGAGTACAGTCCGGGTACGCGTGATTCGGCTGAATCGCTTGGCTTAAGAAAATCGCTTGGAATACCTAGCGATGCGTTCGTTGCGATGTTTGTGGGTCGACTCCAGCTCGATAAAGGACTTGTGGAATTTGTTGAGGCGGCTCGTGCGTTGAAAAAGAAACGCCAGGACGTTGTATTTGTGATGGTTGGTGCCCCTGACCCCGGGAATAAACGTTCGGTTTCGGAGGATGTTATCTCGCAGTGGAAATCAGAGGGCGACGTGGTTTTTACGGGGCGTCGAGAGGATGTTCCGAAGCTTATGGCGATGGCGAATACGATTACTACGCCGACTTTTTATCGCGAAGGTCTGCCTCGAACATTGCTTGAAGCGGCCGCGAGTGGCTTACCGCTTATTGGAACCGACATGCCGGGTGTTCGTGAAGCTATTAATGACGGTGTGAACGGTGTGCTGATTCCAACGAGAGATTCCGTGGCCCTGGCGGATGCGGTTGAAGAGTTGGCAGATGATCCTGCAAAGGCGCAGCGGTATGGCGACGCTTCACTGTATAGAGCGAAGAACGAGTTCGATCATCGGCGGGTGATTGGCGAGTATCTGCAAATGTACGATGAGCTTTGGGCAGGTAGAGGGTAGTCATCTGGCAGATCTGGAAGCAAATAAGAAACCCACAGTTGTTTTAGTTTTTTCGCACGGTATCGGTCTGTGTACTTGGCACAGGGCGGGATTTTTCGCACGCGAGATTGACTATTATCGAGATGTTGCAGATTCGATAGGCAATGTCACATTTCTTACCTATGACACGGTCGATCCGACAGCATCTACCGAGATACCTGACGTCAGTCCAATTCAGGTAGTTTTCAACAATAGGCGAGTAAATTATCGATTGTTCGGGTTGTTGGCACCGTTCTTGAAGTATCGAGCGCTGAAGAGCGTCGACGTCATCAAGACCAACCAGTTTTTCGGATCATGGACCGGGTTGATTTTGAAATGGGTACATCGAAAACCACTGCTGGCGCGTTGTGGATATGTATGGTCGTTGAACGCGCGTCGATCTGGTGCAGGGGCAGTGCGGAACTGGATGACCAGGCGAGTAGAACGATTTGTATTGAAGCGGGCAGATGCTATCGCGGTGCCGGATCAGTTTGCTCTGAATTATCTTTCGAAATTACATGACATCACGTCCGAGAAATTCACGATATTGCCTAACTTTGTGGACACAGATCGGTTCAAGCCCGGGGATGTTTCGGGAAGAAGCAAGAATACGTTTTTATATGTTGGGCGGTTGAGCGAAGAGAAAAGACCAGCACTTGCTGTGGCAGCTGCAGGTTATGTTGAAGATGCTCGATTGGATGTTGTGGGGGATGGCAAAGAATTCGAAAATCTGCGGTTAACCGCAGAAGATTTACCTAATGTCGTATTGCTTGGTTCTCTTCCTCATTCGGAAGTATCTGAGAAGATGAGGTCCGCTTTGGGTCTGGTGATCACATCACGATATGAAGGCAGTCCGAAAGCGGTAATCGAAGCGATGGCGTCGGGGCTTCCCGTGATAGCGGTGAAAGCGCCAGGGCTTACTGAGATCGTGGAGGATGGCGTTAATGGGTTGTTAGTCGATCCTGAGCCAGAGGCGATTGCGGTGGCTATGCGCTCGCTGATCGACGATCCGAAGTTGTGGCTTAAGATGTCTGAAAACGGTCGACAGATGGCAGTGGATGTTTATTCAAAAACTAGCGTGTTAGAAAAAGAAATTTCGCTGCTTTCACGATTGATCGCCAGTTAATTAGAGCCTGATCGTAAGCGTTTTGAGTTCTTACTGAATTATTTATGGCAGCCAAGCTTAGTGTGATCATGTCGGCCTATAACTCGTCAGAGACTATTGAACGGGCGATAACGAGCATCCTCGATCAGACGTTTAGTGACTTCGAGTTGATCGTTCTTAACGACGGTTCAACCGACGATACCGAAGAGAAAGTTCTTGCATTTTCGGACGAGCGGATCATGTATCAACGGCTAGAACATGCTGGTTTGACGAAGGCGCTTAATTTGGGAATAGCGCAAGCGCACGCAAACATCATTGTCAGACATGATTCGGACGACTGGTCAGAGAGTGATCGATTCACTAAGCAGGTTCAGTGTTTTGAAAACGATGAGGATCTATCGCTCGTGGCATCGTGGCACAACGTTGTTGATGATGAAGGTAGATATCTAGGATTGAAGTCAACGGCGGCTGACGACGAGTCTCTTAAAGCAATGATGAGATGGCGGAATCCGTTCTGCCATGGCAGTGTCGCCGTTCGTAAGTCTGCGCTTGAGACTGTAGGCGGGTACAACGAGCAATTGCTGTTTTCCCAAGATTACGATCTGTGGTTGCGGATGGCGGCAAGAGGGATGAAGTTTGCTTGCATTGCGGAGCCGCTCTACAACTATTCGATTACGCCGGATTCGATTGCCAAAGGTTGGTTGAAGCTGAGCTATGCGAAGAATATTCGGCAGAATGTGCTTCGGTTAGAGGGTGAGCAGAGTTTTTCGGTTAATGAATTGCCAGTTCTAGGCAGTAGGCGAAAAGACTCGTTGTGGTACCACGCTTTGGGTTCATTGGCGCTCGATGATGGGAAGCGCGTGCGGGCGTTTGTCTATTTCGTTAAAAGTCTGTTGAAGAATCCGTTCCATTGGCATGCCTACTTTAAGGCCGGAACGGCATTACTCCCAACTGTGGTTGCAAGAGCCATAGTTGGTAGAGTGAAGAAATTGCTTGAATCGTAAAACGACTAGTTGGGTGCTGGTAGTTTTTCGAGATCCGGCACAAGGAATGTGGTCAGAAAGCTCGGTCACCTGAGCTGTGGTGCTACCTATTTGCGGAACATGGGAACTTAACTTGGCTCAATCGAACAACACGGGTAGCGGTGTGATCAAAGTTCAGGAATTCATTTCTGGGATCTTTCCGGAAGAATCGGAACATGATTGGTCCGATTTGAACGCGATCGCCAAGTTAACTGCATTGCGCCGTGAGAGAAGCGGTGAGTACTACATCAGTAATTTCTGGCGCGGTCCGATGCTTTATTCATTGGTTCGTGCTCTTAAGCCCGCATCGATTCTTGAGCTGGGAACAGGTCGTGGCTACGGGGCGTTCTGCATTGCAAAAGCATTAGTAGATGGAGAGATCGACGGAAAGTTGATCACTGTGGATCGAACTCCAGGCGATGAGGCGTACGACTGGGCTTACGTAAACGATGCTCAGGAAAATGTAAGCAAAAATATTTCATTGAACGATTTTTGGAGTCAACATCTTCCGGTTGATCTGAACGAGCGTATCGAATTTCGTTGCGGCGACACGGCCTCTGTTCACAAGTTGCTTGCAGACCAGACACAGAAGGTCAATTTGGTATTTATTGACGGCGACCACACCTACAACGGAGTGTCGCTAGATTTTCTTTCATCGCATTCAGTGTCAGCACCTAACGCTGTGTTCGTATTTGATGACTACAGCGCGGCGAGCGGATATGGCATTCGAAAGCTTATCAATGAGGAGTTAGCGCGTTTCTATTCGGTGAAAGTGATCGATATGGAATTGACGGCTGCACACGACGTTTCTGTCGATCACATGATGGCAATTTGCAACAATGAAGCGTCTGACATCGATAGTAATTTCACGAGTCCTTCTGACTTGCGGTTTAAATACTTGCTATTGAGGAGATGGGTACGCAGCCAGATAATCCAAGTCGCGAGAGTTCTGAAGCGCCGTTAGTGATTGCCATGTTTCCACGCCGCATCACACGATTTCTAAAACGAGTATCCAGAAGACTGCGGAAAAAGTTTCTCTGGAAGACTGTCATTTTCAACGTGTATGACCGCCCAAATGAGTGGCCACTGGCTCTTGTTCACTACGTTACTGAGCCATTTTTTGATGTTGGATCTGAGCACCAATACATCCACACGACCGCGTGGGAATCAGTTCAGTTGACTCGAATATTGGATGACTTGGGATACCGAGTGGACGTTGTAGATCGGTCAGAACGATCTTGGCTGCCGGACGACACATACGAACTGGTGGTTGGGAATGCCGCGGGCAATTCCGGACAGCGATACCCGGAATATTGTAGGCGCACACCATCCGCTCACCACATGTTTTATTCAAGGGGTCCGCACACAGATGTAGCGAACCAGCTTGTAATAGATCGTTACATAGCGCTCCGCAAGCGAACTGGTCTTAGCGGTGAAACAATGAGGGTTATGGACAAGGTGGATACCACCTTGAGTATGTCGATGACCGACTCGATTCTGACGATCGACAGTGATGGATTTACAAAGTCAACCTACGAGTCGACGGGAAAATTGGTGAAAACATGGTTTCCACCCACAAGTCCGATGGCGAAACTCGACCGAGAGTCGTTAAGGGATCGGAATAAAAGTAATTTTCTCTGTTTTGCAGGGAACGGATTTATCGCAAAAGGTGTGGATTTGCTGGTTGAGGCATTTTTGGTGATGCCCGAACTCAATCTGACCATAGCGGGACCGCCAGGGGATGAGCTGTTCTGGCAAATATATGGCGCACGGATTGAGCAGTCATCCAACATTAAATTTGTAGGTTTTCTCGATGTTGGTGGTAAAGAATATTCGGATATTTGCAAAACTCACGCATGGACGATATTGCCGTCGGCCGCCGAAGGTGTGTGCACGTCTGTTGCCACCACAATGCAGAGTGGTTTAGTGCCAGTAGTTACGCTTGGAACGTCTGTACATGTAGGTGATTTTGGTTTTTTGCTGCCATCTGATCCTGATGAGATTATCGAGAGCCTGAAAGAGTTGTGTCCGAAATTGAGCGTCTGGAATGATGCAGATTACGAAGAACGCGTTGATAAAACGATTGATGCTGCCGGTGACTATAGTGAAGACTCGTACATAAGTTCAGTAACCAGTGCGATTAAAGATATCTTGGAACTAGAGTCGGCCTGAAAATGATGAGTCCAGATCATATCGAACAATCGAAAGGTCCCCAAGATGAGATTTCAAAGAACTGGTTGATGCGGTCTGCAGCCACTCTCTTTGCCTCTAAGGTGATAGCCAGTGCTGCAGTGCTTCTTGCTGGAATGTTGCTTCTGCGGTATCTGGACCCCGCTGAGTACGGTTTTTACCAGGTCATTATTTCTATCTCTATGTTCACCACGATGGTGTTCGGACTGGGATTTTCCCCCATTGTCTCAAGATTTGTACCGGAGTTACTTGAGCGGGGAAATTCAAGAGCTGCTGCCAAATTTACAGTAATTTCCTTCTCGATTCGTGTCGCGATGATGGCCGTGTTACTACCGCTCGGATTATTGTTTTTCGATTCGATCGAACGTCTGTTTGGTTTGGAAGAGATCAATGGCTACGGGCCGGTGTTAACCGTCGGTATCGTGCTCGGTACTTACCTCGGATCAAGTGCGGGGCCGGTGTTACTCGGCGCGTATGCTAGGCAAGTTGAGATTGGGCTAGCTGCGGTGGTTGGCGCAGTACTTCGGATCCTAGCGATCATATTCGTCATTGGCCAAGACTACGGTTTGGTCGGAGTTCTTGTAGGCATTTCGATTGTCGAGATCGCAATGATGCTTGGCTATTTGGTACGTGTTTTCTTTGTTGTCAGTTCACGAACCAATAAAACGGACCTTAGTAGTTCGAGTTCTCTGAAAGGGCGGGTTTTTCGCTATTCAGGGCCGAATTCGGTAATGTCCGCTTTCAGTTTTTTCGAGGGTAGATTTGGCATGATTTTCGTCATATCGAGTTCCCTCGGAACGGCGGCGGTCGGTAACTATGCGTTCGTATTTGCGATGTTGCAATTCGGAGCAGTTATAAATCCTATCTACACCTTAAATACATTGATCGACAATGTCATTGTCCGCAAATCTGTCCATGTTGATCAGAGGGTCATCTTGGCACGCGGTCAACGGATGTTTCTCGCAATGGCTGCCTATACCGGAATTCCGGTCGCTTTCTATCTGCTATTGATACGTGAACCACTGTCTCAGGCATTCGGGTTCGAGCAGACTGGCACCGGCTGGCTGTTTTTGTGGGCAGGTATATTTTTCGTAGCTAATTCTATGAAATTGGCCTATGGAAATATCTTCACCCAGCTCGAAGTTCCTAAGTACCGAATATTGTTCGGAGCGATGAGCATGGTGGGGGTTGCCATAGCTTTCGGTGTTATCGATCGGTACGGGATAGTGGGTGTCGCTGGAGTTGCAGCAGCCACTTCTTCGGTGGTGCTATTAGTTCAGCACTGGATATCTAGGATAAAGCTGAATATTCCAGTTGGGATTTACCCTGTAATGCTCCTGAAGATATTCGTTATAAATGCGATTGCAGGGGCGGCTACTTCAACCGTTATATTTACGAGTGATCGATTTGTACCAATGGCATTGATGACTTCTGTTGTGTTTCTATTGGTGTATCTCGTGCTGACTTTCGTGCTGAGACCGTTTCCTGATGAAGATGCAAGGTTGATTCGTTCGATCCTGCCGAATTGGGTGCCCGAGTCAGTTAAATCTGCTTTTTCCTAAAAATATTCGCTTTGATCCACATCTAAGCTTCGTCGTGTTCATGCTCGATTATTCCGGTAAACAACAAATCAAATGTCCCAGCCAATAGCTCGACTTACAAATTCCCTTAAAGCCCATGGTCTGAGTGGAACTATCGGATTGTCTGGAGCGCTGCTGAAACGCGTCGTGAAAGAAACACCTGACATGATTCGATTTTCGTGGATCAAATTCAGGAAAGGGTCTGGTGAGGCAATCGTTCAGACTCAAGTTGGCCCTATGTATGTCGATCTCAAGGACCAAGGGATCGGGAAGAAGCTTGCGCTAACGGGCATTCACGAAAAGGCGAGTTCAGAACAGCTGATGCAAGAACTCGACCTAGGTATGAAAGTTCTGGAGGTTGGGGCTAATATCGGCTACTACGTGAAGCTGGTTGCCAATAAAATCGGACCCGAGGGTCGTATTCTGGCGTTCGAGCCGTCACGGGTGAACATGAAGGTTCTCCGAAAGAACATCGAGCTTAGTTCGCTGGAAGATATTGTTAAGGTGGAGAACGTAGCGGTTGGCGAAACTTCTGGAACTGCTGAATTGTTCATGATGGATAAGGCGAATGCATCGAGTTTGATCAAACGAACCGATAGTGCCCTGACGCAGGTCGACAGTGAGATGGTTCCCGTTGTATCGATTGACGATTACCTAAGTTCTTACGACTTTGACTTCGACTGGTTCAGGATGGACGTTGAAGGATACGAATTCGAGATTGTTAATGGAATGAAGGAATCGATCAAGAAATCGAATCCAAAAGGCTGTTTCATTGAAGTTCACTCAAGCCTGTTTCCTGAGTTGGGTCACACCACGATGGAGTTTCTAGAGTTAATGCAATCTGTTGGATTTAGATTAAAAATTGCCCGGTATCGTGGCAGGACAGATGTTGTTGTAAATGGAGACGATGAGTGGAAGAATCACCCCTGGTTTGAAGAAGGCTATTGGGAGGCGTTTTTCACTAATTCGGAACTCAATTAGTGCGAATCCTACTTACAACTGAATTTGTTGATGCACCATCCACGGAGATATATCGACGTCTACTACAGGAGATGAATGAAAGCACCGGCTCTTCATTTCATTTCGGCGGCAGGGACTATGAAAATTACGACGTAATTATCTTCATGGGTTACGACCCAGATTTCGTGCAAGCAAGGAAAGTCAATCCGAAAGCGACGATCGGGATCATTGATGTTCGACCAGCAAGCGGAATTCCACTGGCTGGGGCTGATTTCTTATTGGCCAATGGTGTCGAAATGAAGGATTTTTGGGCTGGCTCGATCCCTCATATATTGGTTTACGAACCGTCATGGCTGGTTTCAGACGGCAGGGCGGATCAGGATACGGATGACTCAACGTTACGAATTGGGTATCACGGGAATCTTGTACACCTGAACGAGATGTACCCCCGAATTACCAAGGCGATAGAAGCCGTTGCCAAGGACCGTTCGGTTGAATTCACCGCTGTTTACAACGTTAAAAATTTAGGACGATGGACGATTGGTCTGCCTGATCCTAATATCGTGAAAACTCAGCATATTCAATGGGGTGAATCGGTTTTCAACGACTATTTACGGAACGTTGACATCGGAATCACTCCGAACATGACGCCATTTCGAAACCCTTTGTCAGCGAAACGATCTCATCGAGTGTCGAGACGTGCTTATCTAGATGACGATACGGACACAATTATTCGTTACAAATCAAACTCGAATGCTGGTCGTATGATGGTTTTTGCACAGTATGCAATTCCAGTGGTATCAGATCCGTTTCCGTCGGCGGCAAAGTTCATCGGTGATGAAGTTGGCGGGCTGATGTCGACCACTGCAGGCGGGTGGTACAGCGCGTTGAATCAACTTGCAGAGTCCAAGGAATATCGATTACGGATGGGCGATGCGCTCAGAGAGAAGTGGGTTAGGGAAGCTTCGCCAACCGTACTGAACAAGCGGCTGCTGACGCTGTTGGAGAAGATCCGACAGGGTGATGTACCCAGTAGTGTTTCTTTGGCTGAGTATCGAGATTTCAAATGGACCCGCTGGACTATCATAAAGATGAGAGTTTCAACTTTTACGGATCGAGTAAAACGCAAGATTCGTGGACGTGTGAACAAGGCATGACAATGGAACTAGTAGAAATAATCACCAGAGTGCCCAATGAATAAGAGTGAATTGATTGCCAAGCAGGGCACACGGCTCGCTTACTACCGCGTGGACGACCGCTCGACGTCTGAGGAGCTTTGGTCATCACATTGGGAAAGCCTGAATCCCTCATCTGATTTTTACCGGCGTTACGAGGGCGGATATCTTGGAGTCTGCAAAAGTATTTTCCCGAAACATCTGCCGAGTGAGGGCAAGATAATTGAAGCCGGTTGTGGTCGTGCGCAGTATGTAGTGGCACTTCGGGCGCTTGGGTACGACTGTGATGGAATCGATTTTGCAGTGAGTACCGTTGATGAGATAAATAAGAGCTACCCTGAGCTGCCTGTGTCGCAGGGAAATGTGCTCGATTTGGAGTACGAAACATCTTCCATCGCTGCTTACATTTCGCTTGGTGTGGTTGAACACTTTCACGAAGGCCCCTGGCAAGCGCTTGATGAAGCTTTCCGTGTGCTCGAACCAGGTGGAATGGGTATTATCGCTGTGCCGGTGAATAACCCGCTACGACAGCGGTTCGCTGCCGATACGGAGAGTGATCTTGCTGAGGGATCACGGTTCTACCAATACGCTTTTTCGAGAGTCGAATTCGAGCAATTTTTAACTTCGACCGGATTCATCATCGAAAAATACTATGGTCAAGGGCTGTACTACTCGATGAATGCTGGAATCCCACTGTTCAAATCGATCTCAAAAAAGATACCGCTGTTACGGGCTATCGACAGGGTGGCTAATCTGACACCGCTAGTCAGAAAGTTTGGGCGCACTGGGATTTGGATAGTTCGAAAGCCGACTGCCTAGCCGTCTCCGGTCAGAATCTTCATGGAATCGGATCCATGGTTGAAGATCAGGTCGAGCGTTGACATGTAGGGCATGTGAGCGCCATGAATCTGCGAATATTCGGGATGTTGGAATTCGTGGTATTCGACTTTAATTCCATGGCTTTCGAATTCCGATTCGTCTAGATAATCTCGTCCGTGCGGCCCGGAAAGATAGGCGTCAGCTCCGAGTTTTTCGCAGATCTCAAGTAGTAGTTCTGATCCATTGAGGTGGGTTTCTAGATCTGAAGCGAGCGTCAGTGGTGTTTGAATCGCAAGAATATCTCTGAAAGTTGATATCAGTCTCAAGTTGGTGTCGATAATTTTTTTTGGTTCCTGATTAAGTAGAACTTCCTTGAAGGCCCCTTCATACATCTCGAAGTACGGAGCTTTTTGGTAACTTTGCTCTATCGACTTCCAGTTCTTCTTTTGTTGTCTGGCAATAACGTTTTGATCTATTTCGACATCTTGGATCAACTGTGTTGATCGATCTTTTTTAAGGACGGGGATGGTGATCCAGTTCCATCCATCCGCACTAGATGTTCGGATTTTGTTGCGGTTTTGAAAGTAGTTTTTTTCGTATTGAACCGAGTCGAGAACCACGTACTGATCCGCTAGGTTCATTTTGTGGAAGAAGCCTAGCCATGGCAGAAATTCTGGTTGATGGATCGTGAGAATCATTTGGCTGGATAGCGGGAACTGCCTTCTGTTAGAAGGTTAGATCCCATCGAAGAACTTCAAAGCATTCGGCGAATCCGGCACCGACTTCGAATCCTCGAAGTACGCCTCTCGCTTCGACTGCACTGACCCATGTTTCTTCACCGAATTTATCATGTTCTGATCTGTGCGCCCTGAGGGCATCACTTTTATTTTCTCGCGCCTTTTCAGTTACTTGAAAATAAGCCTGCCCTCTGAATGCTTCGTAGGACCTGCCAGAGGGCGTAAATGGCTCGAACATCAGGAGTTTATTGTGGCGTCTCGCTGCGGTGATGGTAGACAGTGCTGTGGCGCGGTGATCCTGATGCGTATCGTGTGGCCAGTGTCCAAGAATCATTTCTGGATTGATCTTGTTGATTTGCTTTTCAATTGCCGTGACGCTGGCACCGTTGTACGGCATTTCCAAGGTTTCGAAGTCAAAAGTTATTAGATCTTTTGCCCCGATAATCTTTGCAGCTGTTTCCGCCTCAGATTGCGCCACGTCGTTTCCTCGGCCCAGATTACCGTCGAGATCCTGATAGCCCGAGACTGTGGTGATGACCATATAGACTTCGTGCCCGGCGTCTGATGCGTCGCTGAGCATGCCACCAGCGGCAATTTCAATATCATCCGCGTGGGCACCAACTGCGAGTATTTTCATTTTATGTGTGGGAGTCTTTTACTATTGTTAATCAGATGGAATGCGGGAGCCAGAGCAATCGCAATTATCAAGCAGTATAAGCACATCACACTACATGCTGCCCCAAAAATTAGCTTGGGGAGTCAGTTAGCGTGGAAGTGTTCAAGTAAATCGAGATAACGAATGACCAAAGGTCCGGGAATGGCAAAGCTTTGCGAAATGCTCGAGGGGGTAGGTTTCCCACTATCCAAGGCGCACGCAGTAGAAGTATTCGCTCGGCAGGGTGATTGGCATACGCTCGATTACTACCAGAAAGTTGCATCGGTAGAGGCGTGGGAGATCGACGATTCTCACTTAGCGGGTCTTCGTGAGAATCTGCCCAAGGCCGAGATAAAGCAGGTCGATTCAATTCACTATATTCGGCAAGAAGATAATTTCAGTTCGGCAGATTTAGTCGTGATCGACAATCCACAGAATACGTTCGGACCGAACAACGAATATTGCGAGCACTTTGATGTGATAGATCCGGCTCTGAAGATGCTAAGGCCCGGTGGAGTGATCGTATTCAACGTTAACATCGAACCGTTTAACTACCAGCAGTTTCCAGATTGGCGAGTGCGCCGTGAATTGTTCTATGGACCAATGAACACCGCAAAACTGTCCATGGACGAGTTGGTTGAATTCTATCGACGAAGATTTGAGGCGTCTGGGCGAGTCGTGACGGATAAACTGCAGTCATTTAGGACGGACTATCTGCATTACATGGCTTATAGACTTCTGTAGCCGAGTCATCGGTGGAGCGAATGTATTTATCGGGCTTGATTTACGCTGTTGGAACGACGAACAGTATTTTCCTGATTATTAGAGTGAAGGACGAATATATTGGACCGCACGAAGCTGTCATCGGACCCGCTTGATCCTGGGGTCATTTCTGCGGTAGTGAGCTATCTCACCTCGCACCGGCGACCATTGCCCGGTAACGATTACACCCGTTATTTAGCCGATTCTGTAAAAGATCTTTCCGTTCTGGATATCGGCGTGGTTGAGCATACTCGTGACCGAATGAGCTCTGAGGATTGGAAGCACAAAATAATTTCCGATTCATCTAGCCGTACTGTCGGAATAGATGTGATTCCGGAGCTCGTAGATGAGCTGAATTCGAAAGGCTACGACGTACGGCTGTGCGATGCGACCTCCGACGCAGACCTAGGGGAACAGTTCGACGCAGTCCATATCGGGGATGTGATCGAGCACGTCAATTCACCAGTCGACATGATGAAATTTGCTAAGAGACATCTCGCTGACGGTGGGAAAATTATTGTTCGAACGCCAAACCCATTTTGTTTCGACTATGTTCACTCGATAGGAGTCAACGGCACCGACGTTTCTAATCTTGAGCACATGTTTTACATCGCCCCAATTCACATGATGGAGATTGCGAGACGATCAGGGCTCGAGTTGACCGGATATCTAACGTTGTACCCCGGAAGGCTTACTTATCGCGGAATACGGCGAATGGCAGGTCGAATTCTTCGAGGGTTTAAATTGCGTCACGCTTTCGCTGAAATTTTTGCATCTCCCGAAAGCTACTCGACCATCTATGTGTATGAGTTGACACACGCAGATAGTTAATCGGCTCGAGTATGGTTCGGCGTGAAGTCAGGACATCTGAGGATGGAGAGCATCTTTAGAATGCAAATTCATGAACAGGTGACGGCTGTTCACCCCGGTTCGTTTGATCTGGCTGCACTGGCCTTATTTTTCCAATAGGCGATGGTGTTTTCAAGTCCGACTCTCAGATCGGTCTTCGCTTGAAATCCGAAAAGCTGGGCCGCTTTTGTGACGTCGAGTGATCTTTTTGGTTGTCCGTCTGGCATATCGGTGTTGAGCGTGATTTCACCGGTGAACCCGACAAGCTCTGAGATCATGTTTGCGAGATCTATTATCGATATCTCGTTTCCTGATCCTAGATTAATGGGTTCCTTGTCATCGTAATTATCGGTCGCTAGCACAATGCCGCGGGCTGCATCGTCGACGTAAAGGAACTCGCGTGTCGCTGTACCTGATCCCCAGATTTCAACGGTGTCTGCATTCTCGTTTACCGCTTCAGAGAATTTCCTGATCAGTGCCGGGATCACGTGAGAACTTTCCGTTTTGAAGTTATCACCCGGACCATACAGATTCGCTGGCATCAGATAGATGATGTTCATCCCGTACTGATCTCGGTAAGCCTGCGCCTGAACCAATTGCATCTTCTTGGCTAGTCCGTAGGGTGCGTTGGTCTCTTCAGGGTAGCCATCCCACAGATCTTCCTCTTTGAACGGAACGGGGGTGAACTTTGGGTACGAGCAAATTGTCCCGATCATGACGAGTTTTTCGATGTTTGCCTTTCGACACTCTTCGATGATGTGGATGCCCATCAACGCGTTGTCGTAAAAATATTCCCCGGGCCAAGTTCTGTTAGCACCGATCCCGCCAGCTTTTGCTGCCAGATGAATTACCTGATTGGCTGGCTGGTCGTTAAGAAGCTTTTGGACCTGTGACGGGTCTTTCAGATCGTAGTCAGCGCTTCTGGGCACGAATATATCGGTGTACCCCGCTCCTTTGAGTTCGCTTACGACGTTGCTGCCTAAGAAACCGTTTCCACCGGTAACAATTATTTTTTTATCAAACGGAGACACAGATTGTTCCTTCAGGCTCATGATTGCCGGCTTTCGCTGTCACCGAACGTAAGTTGGAATTAGTTTTGAGCGACAGATTTTGCAATCTCATTGCCTTCGCCAATGGGATCTAGACCAATCAGTTCCATGTCGGAATCAACCATGATTTTGGCCAGTTCGGCGATTCGGATTTTTGGGCTCCAGCCTAGTTTGGAAACGGCTTTACGGTTGTCGGCCTGGAGATGATTTACCTCGAGCGGACGTACGTAGCGCTGGTCGATCTCAACGTACTTGTTCCAATCGAGATTTGCGTATGAGAATGCAAGTTCGAGAAACTCACGTATTGTGTTGGATTGCCCGGTCCCGACGACATAGTCGTCGGCTTCGGGCTGCTGGAGTGCCCTCCACATTACATCGACGTATTCTGGGGAGTAGCCCCAGTCACGTTTAGCGTCGAGGTTTCCGAGGAATAGCTTGTCTTGCTTTCCTGCCAGTATGTTCGCAATTGCGACAGTAATTTTCCTGGTTACAAAGGTTTGTCCGCGTCGTGGGCTCTCATGATTGAAAAGAATTCCGTTTGAAGCGTATAGGCCGTACCCTTCGCGGTAATTACGTGTCATCCAGTAGGCATAGAGCTTTGCGACTGCGTATGGGCTCTGTGGTTGGAACGGCGTCGTTTCGCTCTGTGGGGCGGAGGCACTGCCAAACATTTCGCTGGATGATGCTTGGTAGAAACGAGCCTTCTTGTCGCTGCGACGCAAGGCTTCAAGAATGGTTGTTGTGCCGAGTCCAGTAATCGCACCAGTGTAGCCGGGTGAATCGAAGCTGACGGCGACATGAGATTGCGCGGCCAGGTGATACACCTCATCCGGTTGCACAGTGTGAATTACGTTGGTGATCTCCTCGCCATTCGACAGATCACCGTAGTGCAGGAACAAGCTGCGATCAGGCATGTGCGGATCTTGGTACAGGTGATCGATACGACCTGTGTTGAATGTGCTGCTTCGTCGAATGATTCCGTGAACTTCATAGTTCTTCCGCAGCAACAGCTCGGCCAGATATGAGCCGTCTTGACCGGTTATTCCGGTGATTAGCGCGATTGGGCGATTGTTCATATTTGTATTTTAATACCGATGTTATGAATTAGGATCGGGAATTGCTAGCGGGCAGAGTTGTTGTGGAGTTACTTACGGTTTAGTACTGCGGCAAACGTCAGAAATATAAGTTTCAGATCGACGATGAACGAACGCTCCTGAACATACTTCATTCTCAATTCCATTTTTTTGTCCCAAACCTTTTCAAAATATAGTTTGTCTGGGTCATCGCCCTTGAGTAGAGTTCCGAGATCTGCGAACTCAATGGAGGCGAAGTCGGTTATCCCTGGGCGGAGGTCGAGTATGGCTTTTTGCTCGTCCGTATAGAGCTTGGTGTAGTCAAGAGACTCAGGACGAGGGCCCACAAAGCTCATCTCACCTTTTAGGATGTTCCAAAGTTGGGGGAGTTCATCGAGCTTAAACGTGCGGATTATTCGGCCAACTTTTGTAACTCTTGGATCATCGTCACCGGAGTGATGGGATGTTGGTCCTTCTGCAATTTTCATACTGCGGAATTTTCGCATCGTAAAGCTCTTATCAGATCTTCCGGCTCGTTTTGGTGCGTAGAGCACAGGCCAACCCAATGTGAACAGAATAGCGACCCCAGTTATGAGCAGCAACGGTGAAAAAACGATCAGCCCTATGATGCTGAATACGAGATCGAATGTTCGTTTGGCCAAGCTGTATTCCTCGAATTATTGCGCTAACCTTTACCCGTATAACACTATCTAGATTAGCGTACCTAACTTTAGCCGAATTATCGGCTGCGATATCAACTGACTATGGTTACAAATCCCTCTATGAGCATCAAGCGTGCTTTTGTCACCGGTGCTACTGGAATAGTTGGATTACCACTTTGTCGCGAGCTAGTTTCGGCGGGAATTCGGGTTACCGCATACTCAAGATCTGCAGCGGAATTTGAATTTCCCGACGAAGTCGACGCTGTATCTGGCGATATTCTCGACGTGGGTTCGATGGTTTCGGCGGCTGACGGATGTGATGTTATTTTTCACGTTGCCGCAGCCGTTCATGGATCGGCATCGGATTACTCTGAGTTCCAAAAAGTCAATGTCACCGGGACAGAGAACGCAATTCAGGCTGCCCGGGCTAACGGGGCAAAGTTGGTTCATGTATCGACTGTAAATGTTGAGGCGTTTCGGTCGGGTGACCTGAAGGATGATTACGCCTCGACGAAGGCAAGAGCTGAGGAGTTGGTCTCTGAAGCTGTGGATGCCGGTCTTGAAGCAGTGATCGTTCGCCCGGCTTCCGTTTTTGGGAATGAACAAGGTAAGGCTGGATTGCTTGTCGATCGCTTGCTCGTTGGAACGCTAAAAGTTCTTCCTGCTCCGTCAAGAAACATCAGCCCTGTCTGGTCCGGGGATCTCGCGAGGGCGCTAGTGAGCGCAGCTCGGGTTGGCGAGTCGGGCAGGGTGTATACGATTGCTGGGCCGACGGTATCGACAGGTGACTTTGTGAAGAAGGTCTGCGATACCGGCGGATTTCAAGAGCCATATATGTCGCTACCGGCGTGGATTTTTGCCGTACCGCTGCAGGCTGCATGGTGGTTGCGAAAGGTAACTCGCTGGACCCCACCAGTTTCAGTCGAATCGCTGTTGAGCGGATCGGTGCACGATGGCTCGGAGTCGGCTCTAGCTCTTAACTTCGAGTACAGCTCGATAGAACAGATATTTCGCTCAGCGGCTAGTTAGTCGTCAATTCCGCTGATCGTGTAGTCGGAGACGATGCGGCGGATACCTTCTTTTACTTCGTCATCGGTCAAGTTGCGGGCCGATTGGATGAACTCGTCGATCTGACCAAGATCTGAGATACCTGGTCCGGTGTTGCGAACTAGGTTGATTTTCTCACTGGAGGTTGCGCTGAGTTCTTCTTCCGATGAAGACAGAATTTCGGTGAGTTTCTCTCCAGTTTTTAGTCCGGTGTACTCAACTGAGATGTCTCGGTCGGGGACCATTCCTGATAGTTCGATCATGGTTCGAGCGAGCGAGTCGATATTTACCGGGGTTCCCATATCGAGCAGGTATATTTCTTGATTGTCACCGATTGATGCTGCCGTCAAAATAAGACCTGCTGCCTCATGCGCTGTCATGAAATAACGCTCTGCCTCCGGGTGCGTGACCGTGACTGGACCACCTGATTCGATCTGTTGCTGGAAGATAGGAATTACGCTTCCGTTGCTGCCTAGTACGTTTCCGAATCGCACCGCGGCAAAGTGAGTGCTTTCATCGGCTCCAAGCTCTCGAATGGCCAGTTCTGCCATACGTTTTGTAGCACCCATTACGCTAGTGGGTGAAACCGCTTTATCGGTTGATACGAGCACGAAGGTTGACGCTCCACACTCTCGAGCGGCACGAGCGACGTTGAGGACTCCTCCAACGTTGTTGATGACGGCATCGGCTGGGGCGTCTTCCATGAGATAGACGTGTTTGTGCGCGGCTGCGTGCAGAACAACGTCGACACCGTGACGGTTCATTACGTTTCTGATGGCCACTGAGTCGGTCACATCTGCGATGCGAGCGACTAGCTCGACACCTTTGGCACCACGTTGTTTGAATTGTGTGCGTAGCTCGTACTCGAGCATCACAAGAGGGTTTTCGGCACGGTCAACGAGGATTAATTTGGATGGCCCGAACGCGATAACGCGGCGAGCCAGTTCCGATCCGATAGTTCCCGCACCACCGGTGATTAACACGGTCTTATCGGCAAAAGACTGGCGAAGTGCGGCCTCGTCAAGGTGTGCCTCGGGTCGGCCAAGTAGGTCTGCTACATCCACTTTACGAAGTTTTGAGATCGAGACGTTTCCGTCAAGAAGTTCGTCTGTTCCCGGGAGAATTCTGAATTCGACCTGAGATTCCCTACACCGTTCGATGATGCGTGCACGTTGTTCAGTCGTCGCCGCAGGAATAGCCATGACGACGAGGTCGGCCCCGTACTTCTCGACCACAGATTTAAGGTTGTCGATATTGCCGGTAACAGGAACTCCGATAAGGCTTTGCCCAATTTTTGCAGGGTCATCGTCGAGCACTGCCACTGGGGCTAGCCGGAACTCTGGGGTCGATATGAGCTGAGCGCAAAACGCCGCTCCGGCGTCACCCGCACCGATCACGACGACTTTACGTTTTGGGATCTGTTCGCTCCCAGCGTCTTTGATTCGTTCGCGGATTACACGGACCGCGACACGAAGACCACCGGTGATGAAAATATAGACACCCCAGTCAATGAAGTAGACCGACCGGGGAATTTCAAATGGCTCGATCAAGAAGAATCCTATGATTCCAAAAATGATTGTTGAGACGGTGCTGGCCTTCGCCATAGCGATGAGATCAGGCATCGATACGTATCGCCATAACCCGGTGTGGGCTTGGAAATAGACAAGCGAAATTAGCCTTAGCGCGACCAGAACGGGTACCCACATCATGAGTGCCGAGGCGGAAATTCGGCTCTGGTCGAGGTCGAGTCTGAGTAGCAATGCTATGTAGATCGAGAGAACTGGCAGAATCGACTGGATCAGAAGACCGAAAAGCAGTCGACGTCTATAAGGGATACGTGGAACGGCTCTTTGTATTGCGGCGCTGAATGACATGAATCAGATGGTACTTTTCGGATCGGTCAGTGAATTGGATATGTGTCGAAGAATACTCGAATCCCTGCGGTAATTAAACCTATTGAGCAAGGAAGTCGTTGAGGATTTGAAGTCGCTCTTTAGCCAGATTGTCAGAAGGAATTATCTCAGTCAGAATTTCATAGAGCCGGATGGTTTCCTGTTGAAGCTCAGGATGTCCTTGTCGCCCAGACTCCCAGGCTGAGAACGCCAGTTTGTAGATGCTGTTCACCTCGAGCGGGTTGGCTTCGTAAGCTTTTAGATCATATTTGTAGGCTCTGTACAGGGCTTCCGCTTTTCGTTGAGGATTATCGGTGGCACCGGCACGGCCGTGTTCCAATTCGGCGAGATCGTTCAAGTAGCGTGGTACATCAGGAGCGTGATCTGCTGTCTGCTCAAGGCGGTCGATCGCATCTTCGATGGTGACAACTGTAGGGCGGTGTTGGAAAGACGCCATCTGATTAGCGATTAGATAGTTGGCTCCCTTATCCCATGCAAGTACGATCGATCCAATGGTGATTATTCCGACCACGATGTAAGACGAGTACTGGGTCAAAGAGGATGATGCATTGGCAGAATCCTGTTTTCGAGGTTCCACTCCCGGTTTCAACAACATGGCCGCTAGCCCACCAATGAGAATCCAGAAAATAAGCACTCCGCCTGGTGTTGGTGACCCGAACAACTGCTCAACGAATCTGGCAACAAATGCTGCGGTAATTGTTATTGATAACCAAGCCATCGGATTCGAAGTTGTTGATCCGGTACGACGTACAAGCATCAAGCAGCCATAGGCAATTGAAAACCACAATGAAATCCATGCGAGGAGCCCGATGATTCCTTGTTCTACGAGGCGGTTTATTGGATCGTTGTGGGCTGCGGTTAAGCGGCGCGTGAATGTGGTGTTGTCGGCGAAATACGTGCCGGCGAACCGGAACATGTCGGGTCCATAACCGAAGAGAAGTCGGACGAACTTTGGTGCATCGTTCATATGAGGGACTGGATCACGATCTGCTGAGATGTTTGCTGACAGCTATGACCGTCACGACTATCGGCATCAGATTTATCAGTGATCGACCGTATATGACGAGTAACGTAATGGCCGTGACGCCGCCTGCAAATCCGCCGAGCCACGGGCCACGGCTTGCCGTTCCAAACAAACTGATTGCTAAGACGAATGCAGCAATCGAGAGGGCTGCCAACCAATAACGCTGATTTTGCAACGAACTCATTTGGTGCCGAGAAATTAGATAGCCGAGCGCAGTAGGGGCGAGAACTACCAGCATGGCTCCGAAGAAGATCGGATTTCCGTTTGTACCAGTGAGTCGGATGCTATGGGTTGTCGAAATATCTAGTGGTGCCCAGCCTAGGTATTGGAAGAATCCGATGAGACCGGCGAGTATTGCGGTTGCCGCAAGTGCGTTCCAGAGAAAGTTACCGCGGTTGAATTCTCTGTAAGAAACATAAGTGCTGATCGAGAGAATGACGTACATAAGGGCGGTGAATTCACGAGACTCGAACGCAGCCGGAACTCGACCCCACCAGCTTTGCGCAGGCAACAATGAGAACAGTGTGGAGATGACTGAAACGCCCGTGACAGCAGCAACGGAGCCAAGGATCAGTAGAACTGGTCCGTTCGACTTGATCCGTTGGAGCGATTCGATGACTGTGTTCGAGTCAGCGGAGGCGAACGACAGGACTAGGCGGGAAAGAAGAACGCCCCCTTGGAGAGTGCCAAGCATTCTGAGGATCGTCGTCTTGGGTGTAGACGTGATGTCGATGAAGTTACTCTCTGGAAGAACGACCAGAGGAACGATCACGATCGCCGTGAGCAGAATTCCGAGCTGAATCTTCGAAAGAAGATGATCGAGGTACGTGATGCTGAACGACGGGTCTGATTTTGTTTTGCTACTGCGGAAGCGTGCCAAAAGCTAAATTCTGTGTGCTTGTTCACTGAGATTCGCATTCCTAGATTCAGATGCGATGACCGTATTGTCTCAAGGATAGATTCAGTTCGTCCGTTCCGATTGACAACGGATCTCAGTGAAACGGGGTAGGCAGCGCGGCGAGGTGATCGATGCCTTCGCGAACGGTCGAGGCAGGGCTCCCGAGAATGGTTTCGAGAAGTTGGACGTTGAGTGAAGTGTCTCGGGGTCTGTTGGCGTTCAGGCCGGCGTCATCGACACTGATCGGTCGAAGCAGTGACATATCGCAGCCATACCGTTCCATCACCAGTCGGGCAAATTCAAATTTCGAAATCGAATCCTTCGAGCCTATATGAAGTAAGCCGGATGATTTTGAATCGATTGTGGCGTCGAGCGCTGTGGCGAAATCTGTAGCGCTGATTGGAGTGATGTACGAGTCCGTGAAACCCGGAACTTCATTCCCGGATTGCGCTCGTGTAAGTACCCATTCGAGAAGCGACCTTGTGCCTGCTGGGCTGTATCCGTAGAAATAGCTGCGAATGATAAGAGCTTCGGGATTGACACTTGCCACAACCGATTCCATCCGAACTTTGCCGGCTGCGTAAGAATTTAGCGGTTGAGGGGGGTCATTCTCAGAGTAGTTACCTGAGATTCCATCGAAAACGCTATCGGTGGATGTGAAAACGAATTTCGAGCCAATCGCGGCTGTGGTCTCGGCCAAAAACTCTGTTGCATCTTCATTGATTGTTTTGGCAAGTTCTGGGTTTCTCTCGCACCATTCGACATCTGTTGCTGCGGCGCAGTGGATGATTAGATTCGGTCGATCGGCTTGAATGGCACGTGAAACTGAAGATCGATCTGTGATGTCCATGCTCAGCGTAGTCGCGCCGGCAATATTCACCGGATTTCTTCCATACCAACCTGTGCAGTGGGTTAAGGGCGCGTAGTGCCGAACTAGGTTTGAACCTAGAAGCCCGCTGGCGCCAGTTATTAAAACTT
>Ga0114996_10002679_pt1 | contig 22848 bp, 25 predicted proteins | sample ArcticOcean_MG_C_4_FD_87039 | JGI IMG/M metagenome (GOLD analysis project Ga0114996, IMG submission 87039) | Marine microbial communities from western Arctic Ocean - ArcticOcean_MG_CB4_134 | ecosystem: Environmental > Aquatic > Marine > Oceanic | place: Arctic Ocean: Canada Basin | collected... | reverse complement strand
TGAGCCTGTCCACAATTTGCGTTGCCAGTTTCTCTGTGTCGGCATCACTCATCATATCGCAATCTGCGATGACACGCACTTCCTGGCCGGCCTTGATGGCATACACCGATTCGACACCATCGATGAGGTTTGCAATGGCCTCGAGGCGTTCCAACCTGCGCACATAGTTTTCGATTTGTTCCCTCTGGGCACCAGGTCTGGAACGAGAAATGGTATCGGCCGCATCCACAAGGACCGCAATGGCCGATGTGGCGTCGGACTCCCCGTGATGGGATTCGATGGCGTTAATCACGAGGGGAACTTCACCAAACTTTCTGGCCAGATCCGCCCCGGTTTCCCCGTAAGTTCCTTCTGCCTCGTGCGAAAGTCCCTTGCCTATATCATGGATCAGGCCCGCCCGTTTGGCGATCTGTGCGTCCAGCCCCAGCGACGTTGCCATCATTCCGGTGAGGAATGCAACTTCCGTGCTGTGTTTGAGCACATTTTGACCATAGCTCGTTCGGAATTTCAACCGACCGAGACACTCGATAATTCTGTCGTGAAGGCCCGGGACACTGGCATCGAACGCGGCCTGCTCACCCGCCTCACGGATGACTTCCTGGATCGAGTTACGGGATTTCTCTACGACTTCCTCAATTCGGCCCGGGTGAATACGCCCGTCCAGGATGAGCTGCTCCAGGGCCATCTGGGCCGTTGCCCTGCGAATGGGATCGAATCCGGACAGGATCACGGCTTCAGGCGTATCATCGATGGTTACATCGACCCCCGTGGCCATTTCGAATGCACGAATGTTTCGACCTTCTCTGCCGATGATGCGACCCTTCATTTCATCGGACGGCAGCCGGACCATTGCTACGGTGGATTCGATGGTATGGTCTGCAGCAAGTCGCTGGATGGCCCCCGCGATAATTTCTCTGGCTTCGTCGTTCGCCCGGCTCAATGCATCGTCCCGGATCTCTTTCATCCGCCATTCCGCGTCCTGCTTCGCCTCTTCCTCGAGGTTGTCCATCAGAACCTGTTTGGCTTCGATCTTTGTGAGACCTGCGATCTGTTCCAATCTCTGATTCTGCTGGAGAAGTTTTTCCTCAAGTTCCGTGGATTTCGATGTCAGCTGGTTTTCCAGAGACGATAGTTCCTGCTCTTTGGTGGTTGCCAGTTTTTCTTTGTGATTCAAGAGATCTGCACGCTTGTCTAGCTGGCGAGTCAGGCTGTTGAGTTGGATCTCAACGCTGCTTGTCTCATCGCGCTTGTCCTCCAGTTCCTTTTCAAACTGCAGCCGTTCCTGATGCATCTGGTCGTTGGCTTCCAGGACAGCCGTACGCTTCATAGCTTCGGCTTCGTTCTGCGCATCGTCCAGTATCTTTTCGGCCGATAGTTCAGCTCTGTGGATCTTGCTGTGAGATACCTTGCTGCTCAGCAGCCAACCCAGGATGAAGCCCACCACGAGCAGACCGGCCGAGACAATCATAACCGGTATGGTTCCCATTGTAGTTTCCATGGGCACAGTCATATGGCACTCCTTGGGATTAAGTGTATGACAATCAGGTCAAGCGCCTGCAAGTTCCGCCCAGTAGATGCGGCGGGTAAAAAGTCAGTTCAAGATGAATTCATACCATTAGTATGGTTATAAAGATATTATAAAAAAAATCCCGCGTGCATTGAAGGAGTCCTGAGCATGACAACATGCCACCACGACCAGGATCTCGGTAAAACGCAGCGGGAAACTCTACCTGTCGGATATTACAAAGTCTGAATGATCTTATTCCCCGGGGGCTGTGCCAGTTTTCCCATCAGGGATTGGATTTTCACCCAGTTGCAGACTTTGCAAGACGTACGGCACTTTCGGTTGCGGCCTGATCAAGCTGACGTCCCAGCGCTTCCTCTTTTAGAAGTTCGTCGGCCAGATTTACGGCAGTCAGGACAGCGATCTTCGCCACTGACCGGAGTGAAAGCGTATTTGCGATCTCACGCATTTTCTGATCCACATACCGGGCCACATTTCGGGTGTGATCCGGATCTGCATCAGAGGCAATTTTATATTCGGTCCCAAAAATATGTGCATGTACTACGGGTGCATCCGACATTGGGGTAATTCCCCTGGTAAGAACTCAGGCTGTGTTCACAGTATCCAGACGCGACAACATCGCCTCGATCTTGCGTTGGATTTCCTCCTTATGATCGATCAGGGATGCATTCTCATTATAGATGGCCTGCAACCGATCCCTTTCGGACCGCAGGTCAGACAACTCTCGATCCCGGTCTGCCAAGGCGGACTGAAGATCTTTGTTTTTCTGGCCCAATTCCGCAGCCTGATTCCTCAATTGACCAATCAGTACGACTGCTTTTTCGATTTCATTTACCAGGCGATCAACGCCCTCATTCGCCACACCTTCCACATTCGCCTCGGTGACCATCAGAATCTCCCCAAATGATGGTTTCCACAGATATCCAATTGTAATAACAGGCTCATAGCGTGAACCAGAACCCTATGGCAATTTAACACCTCCGGGTATTAAAGTCAAGCTTGGCCAGTAAATCATGGCGGGACGTAGAGGATGCCGCCAAGAGGCTTCAGGAAGTTACCCCGCCGTGGGATCGTCCGCTCATCCAAATCATTATTTAACAACAGGTACAAAAAAGGGGCTCACGAATCGGATGTACAATCCGATTCGTGAGCCCCTTAGGTGTAATCGAAGATTTAAAGGTGCTGTTTGGCGCGATCTGCCAAAATAGAAAAGGCGCCCGCATCACTGATTGCCAGGTTCGCCAATACCTTCCGATTCAGCTCGATGCCCGCTTTTTTGAGTCCATTTATCATGGTGCTGTAAGACACCCCGTTCAGACGTGCGGCCGCATTGATTCTCGTGATCCAGAGCGCACGGAAGTTCCTTTTTTTCTGTCGACGGTCCCGATAGGCGTATGCCAGGCCCTTGTTTACCGTATCGTCTGCGGTACGGTAGAGCTTGCTCCGTCCGCCGCGGTTTCCCTTGGCAGCCTTCAGTACCTTTTTTCTTCTTTTCCGGGATGCAACGCTGTTTGTAGCTCTTGGCATGAACCTATCTCCTAAGTGGCAAGCATGCGATTGACCCGTCCAGTGTCGGCACGGGAGATGCCGGCGGATTTGCGCAAATGCATTTTTCGTTTACTGGATTTAGAGGTGAGATTGTGCGTGGCAGTAGCTTTGCCACGACCAAACGTTCCACCCTTGCGAGGCTTGATTCGTTTCGCAGCCCCGCGATGAGATTTCATTTTGGGCACTGTAGACTCCTTTTTTGATTGCTTTGGCGCCAGGCTTTCAGGGCTTGGGCACCAGGATGATCACTACATTTCTAGCTTCGTCTCTCATCGGCACTTCGGGTGTGCCAAATTCTTTCAGATCCACTTCCACGCGTTTCAACAATTCTCTGCCCTGTTGGCGATACATATTCTGTCTGCCGCGAAATTCTACAGTTACACGGACTTTGTGGTGTCCTTCAAGGAACTTCTGGGCGTGCTTCATCTTGAATGCATAATCGTGATCGCTGATCATGGGACCCAGTCTTATTTCCTTCAACTGGGCGCCGCCCTTTTTTCCTTTTTTCTGCTTTTTGCTCTGTTCGTACCGGTATTTGCCGTAGTTCATGATGCGACATACGGGCGGTCTGGCGTTCGGTGCAACTTCCACGAGGTCGAGATCGGCCTCCATAGCCATTTCAAGGGCCTGTTTGGTCTCCACAATTCCCACTTGTTCACCATCCTCGGCTACCAGCCGAACCTGTGGGATGCGAATCAATTCGTTCACACGCGGCGCGTTTTCCTGCTTGCGATCTCTTAAACCTCTTGGGCCTCTGTTAATACCGATCACCTCCGGATTGTGTTCGGCCTCTCCGGGCCGAAACGATTGTGGGCTCGCAGCCCTTTCAGGAAGTTGTTTTCTCGTCGATCTCCTGGCGCAAACGTGCAGCCAGATCTTCGATGGACATCTTCCCCAGATCCCCTTCGCCGTGTTTCCGAACCGAAAGGGTTCGACTTTCCACTTCCTGATTGCCAACAATCAGCATGTATGGAACCTTCTGAACTTCGGCTTCACGAATCTTGTGCCCTAGTTTGGCATCCTGGTTATCGACCTCTACTCTGATGCCTTTTCCGTCGAGTTCGGAACCCACCTGATCGGCATAATCCAGGAACTTGTCCGATACCGGCAAGACGATCGCCTGAACCGGCGCAAGCCACACTGGCAGGTTGCCGGCATAGTGTTCGAGGAGCACACCGAAGAACCTTTCCATGGAGCCGAGCAGGGCACGATGAACCATGTAAGGTCTATGGTATTTGCCGTCCTGGCCGACAAAAGTCAAGTCGAATCGTTCGGGCAGGTTGAAGTCGAATTGAATCGTTGTGCACTGCCACTCGCGATCGAGCGCGTCTTTTATGGTGACATCGATTTTTGGCCCATAAAATGCACCGGATCCTTTATCTATTCTGTAGGTCAATCCCTGGGCATCCACCGCTCTCTGGAGGGCATCTGTTGCGAGGTCCCAGTCTTTTTCGTCACCCACATACTTGTCGGGGCGTGTGGAAACATAAACATTAAAGTTTTCAAAGCCAAAAGACCGAAGGATAAACAAGGTAAAATCTATGACTCGCTTGATCTCATCCTCGACCTGATCGGGGCGGCAGAAGATGTGGGCGTCATCCTGGGTGAAGCCCCGGACCCTCATCAACCCGTGCAGCACGCCTGCCATTTCATACCGGTAGACTGTGCCTAACTCCGCCCACCGAAATGGCAAATCCCGGTAGCTTCTTCGGCGGCTCTTGTAAATCATACTGTGGAAAGGACAATTCATGGGTTTGGCGTAATACTCCTGCCCATCGATGTCCATCGGGGCGTACATATTCTCTCGATAAAAATCGAGGTGCCCGCTTGTTTCCCACAGCCTGGATCGCCCCACGTGAGGGGAGCCAACCAGCTCATATTTTCCAGCGTAGTGGGACTCTCTCCAGAAATCTTCGATCTGGTTACGGACCCTGGCACCTTTGGGATGCCAGAGCACAAGACCAGGCCCCACCATTTCATTAATTGAATAAAGGTCGAGCTGCGTGCCCAGCACGCGATGGTCCCTCTTTTTCGCTTCTTCCAGACGGTCCAGATAAACCTTCAGGTCCTTTTTGTCCGGGAAAGAGATGCCGTAGATGCGCTGGAGCATCTTGTTCTTTTCATTTCCCCGCCAGTAGGCACCGGAGGAACTGAGCAACTTTACCGACTTGATTTTACCCGTTGAAGGAACGTGCGGGCCTCTGCACAGGTCGCGCCACTTGTCGGCATTCCGGTAGATGCTGATTGTTTCGTCTGCACCGATTTCTGAAAGAATCTCCAGTTTGTAAGACTCGGCCAAGTCCGAAAAAATCTTTACTGCCTCATCGCGTGTGGCCTCTTCCCGAAGGAACGGCTGATTTTCGGCGATGATCGCCAGCATTTGCTTTTCGATTTTTTCGAGTTCGTCGGGTGTAAAGGGCTGATCCCGATCGAAGTCGTAATAGAACCCATTCTCAATGGGTGGGCCGATGGTCACTCTTGTGTCAGGAAACAAGTCCTGAACGGCCTGGGCCATAATGTGAGCCGTGCTGTGCCAATAGACCTGCTTGCCGTCATCATTGCTGAACGTGAGCAGTTCAACACTGGCATCTTCGTTCAGGGTGTGACCCAGGTCGACCGGATTGCCATCAACCTTTCCCGCCAGGGCAGCTCTCGCAAGGCCCGATCCAATGGACTCCGCCACCTGCAGTATGGTGATTCCCGTGTCGAATTCTTTTGTGGATCCATCCGGCAATGTGACCGTGATGGCGCCGTTCTGGCTGTCTGACATTGTGAATTCTCTGAGTGGCCTATTCCAGACGAATGGACGCAGGCACAAAAATGAAAAAAACGCGCCTCCTGTCTACTTGCGCGTTTGGTAAAGCAAAGTATCAGGGGGATATTTCTTCGTACAGCGTGAACTCCTCGGTTAGAAAGGGTCTGAGGACTTACGTGTATAGTCCTTAAAATTATATATAAGAGATTGTTATGTCAAGAGAAAACTCCATTTCGGAGGGCTCGAGAGATCCCCAGGAAATATGGGATAAGTATCATTAAATATAGCATATTATACGTGTTGGACTCGAGGGTATTGCCCGCTCACCTGAACAGGTAGAAAGATTCGCCCGGGAATGCCAGTTTCTGCATTGTACGGCCAAGTCCCGCTGCAAGTGAGGTGGCAATTGATTCGTAATGCTCAACCATTCCTTTGGTTTTTCCCCCAAGAGACTGAGCCGGAAACGATACAACAATAGTTTCCGCATGAAATTTTCGCAACAATGGGAGACTCGCTCCTTTTTGCTGCTGTTCGATGCAGGGCAGCGTTTTTAGCAAGAAAATCACATCGGCTACATAAACCGCTTCATTTGAAAGGAGATCGTGACGTGCTGCCTCGCCGTTCACCTTCAGATGTCTGAAGAGCATCTGGATTGCATCTAAAAGTCGACTATCGATGTCGCGAGCTTCGTATTCGACCCCATCCGGCAAATTCATCCATGGCAGTGTAAAAGGGTTCAATCCGCAGGCCAGGTCCAGTATCCGGTTCGGAAGACCCGTTACTTCGAACAGTTTCGCGTAAAATTCCGTGGTAAAGGACAGTCGCTCTGCTGAGGAAGTGTGACTTTCCAGCACCTCCAAACATAGCTTTCGAAGGTCCTCTTCCGGCATTGGTTTGCCCAATTGGCACTTCACACTTTCCAGATGTGTGAAATCCAGGTTTTCGACAAAGGCGCCGTATACCTGGTGTAATTTGGATTTCGCGTTTTTGACTGCCAATTTCCGATTCGGGTATCTGGACAGAGCCCAAGCCGCCATCCGATTCAGGGTCTGGTCACAGAGATGGCCATATTTACGTGAGGCTTTCAGCTCAGATACTATTTCCTCAGCAGTGACTGGAAGGCTCAATGGTCTGCCTCCCCCTGTGAGAGCGCGGAGATCAGCCGGGTGTAGAACCTGAGGTTGTGCAGGGTTGCGAGCCGGTATGCCGACCCCTCACCAATTTGAAAGAGGTGGTGCAGATATGCCCGGGAATATCTCTGGCAGCAGGCGCAATCGCAACCGGGGTCGATTGGCGAGGTATCTCTGGCAAATGGTTCATCTTCGATATAAAGGTATCGGTAGAAATCGGTTCCTCGCATACCCGCGTGTGGTTCCTCTTCGAACACATACAGTCGTTTTTTTCGGGCATCCCGTGTGGGCAGCACACAGTCGAATGTGTGATATCCCAGATGGAACGCCTCGATCAGATTTTCCGGTTTGCCGATGCCCAGCGCGTGTCTGGGAAGTTCCTGTGGAATCAGTTCTGCGACATACGCGACTGCATCGACCAACCCACCGGCGTCATCGACCGGCCAGCCGCCGAATCCGAATCCGTCGAAACCGATTTCCAGGAGTTCTGCGGCACATTGTTCCCGGAGTTCCCGGTTTTCGCCACCCTGTATGATGCCGTACAGGAGCGGTAGATCCCCTTCCAGGTTCTTTTGCTCAACCTGCCTGGAAAACTCAGCCTTGCACTTTCGTGCCCACTCTACCGTGTGTTTCACACTTTGCAGCTGCGTTTCTTCGCCGTCGTCGGGGTGTGTGCAATGATCCAGACAGAACATGATGTCTGCTCCTATCATAAACTGTTTCTGGATGCACTTTTCGGGTGTTAGTGTGCGCTTTTTGTGACCCCGATCCAGCCTATAGTTGAAGCCTTTGTTGGTGATTGTGCCGGCATTCGAAGATTCTTTTATGAGGGAATACACCTGGAAGCCACCAGAATCCGAGGCCACGGGATGCGGCCACCCCATAAAGTCGTGGATGCCGCCGTGCGAAGCCACAAGGGACGTGCCCGGATGCGTGGAAAGGTGCAGGGCGTTTACCATCAATCCGGTGATTCCAGAACGCTCCAGATCGGCAGAATCCAGTGTTCGAACGACACCGCGAGTTCCATCGGGCAGGAATGCCGGAAGTTTCAAGGCTCCGTGCCGGGTCGAGAGGCTGTGTGGTTGGGTCATGGGTTGGATGTTTTTTAGTTGTGGTCGGCGGGAATCAGGGAAGGTGGAGCATTTTGTGTATGCGGCAGGACAGGCGCCAATTTGGGTGGCGGGCGAGAATTTCCAGGCATTTATGGACGTACTCCGGCTTGCTGGACTCCGGCTGAAGATAGATATATTCCGCACGATCTTCCTCGACGACATCCTCCCGAAATGCCTTCCCCACGATGTATTTAAGCTCCGTTATGCGGCGCAGGCCGGGGGCGATGGTCGCTCTCTTGGGAGATACCGTCCAGTGTTCGATGAGTTCGTCGAGTTCTTTCGGAGGATCGAGCGTGCCGCTGGTTTCGATGTGAATTCTATAACCGTTATCGATGAGGGCCCGACTCAGAGGTGCAATGTTCTGTCCAAGCGGCTCTCCTCCGGTCAGGCTGACCCAGGGCGCGGTATGGTGGTTTACTTCCTGAAGAACCTGCTCGATGGACATCTCGGTGAAGGTGTCAAATTCCGTGTCGCAAAAGAAGCAGCGCAGATGGCACTTTGCGAGTCGGATAAAGGTGGTCGGCTGGCCCACACGCAGGCCTTCTCCCTCGATCGAGTAGAAGATCTCGTTGATTTCCAGCGACTCGCCGGAGTCACGCCAGTTGGGGAGGAGGGCGAGAGGGGCGGATGGGATGAGATCAGGCATGATAGAAAGTTTCGAGTTTCGAGTGACGAGTGACGAGAGTGTCGCCAGAGGAGCGGTCCAGAGTTGAGATTTCGGGGTCAGCGGCTGAGGACCAGTCGTCAGTAAAAATACAGTCAAAAGCTGAAGACTTAATATATGCGGTTGAAGGTTTCATAGCAAGAAGGATAAGATTAACAGCGAGTTAAGGGTGGTTCAAAGGGCTTGACAATCGGCTGGAATGGCAAGACCTTGAGTGGGCAGAATCAACCATATATTCAGGGGCCTGAAGTTCCGCCAACGGGAAAAGGAGATCGGTCATGCACCCTTTTGAGGCACTAGAAGTCAATCACGGACGTGTGGGAATTCACTGGTTCGGTCAGAGTTCGTTCGCCTTCAAGGATTCCGAAGGGATCGTGACCCAGGTGGATCCGTATTTTCCGGAAGATCGACCCCCGGAGCGGTTTATTTACCCTGAATCTCCGCTGGACGAAACGACTCTGAGGACGGATTTCGTTCTGTTGACACACGATCACGGAGATCACACCTGTATGGAATCTCTGTTGAGAATCCACGAGGCGTTTCCCGAAGCCAAGTACGTGGGACCTGCAGAAAGCATCATGAGGATGGGCGACCAGGGCATTCCGGACCGACTACTGACGGAGGTTATCGCGGGCGAATCCGCGCCATTGGCGACGATGACGGCGACAGCGGTATGGGCGAAACCACCCCAGGGGGCTCCGGAGGATGGGATCAAGGCGCCCGATGTTCAGCACCTGGGTTATGTGCTGGAGGCGGGACGGCTGCGGATTTACATCTCGGGCGATCCGATCAATACGTTTGCCGATCATGAGGAGTTGATCCAGCCGATCGCTGCGCTTACGCCCCATATCGGACTCCTGACGACGCATCCGGACGAAGGAGAGTTTCCGTTTTTCGGCGGTTCGGTCGAGATGGCGCTGAAGCTGGGCCTGGAGGCGGTGGTACCGGCGCATTACAGCTGTTTTGTGACCAGAGATTATGACCCGCGAGAGTGGGCGGGGTCGTTTCCCGAAGTGGGACCTGAGCCGATTGTTATTCCCTATAATGAATCGATTGTGTTTCCGGACTAAACAGCTAATCTCAGAAAGCGAAATCGGACTCCGGCGAGGACGGCAACATCGGGTTCAGAGATTTTCTGATTTTTGCGCAGAACTACGGCAGCTAAACGGGTGAAGGAGGACGTGTGAGCGAGGGGAAGTTCGAGGCAGTGATATTCGATGTAGATGGACTGATCGTAGATTCGGAGGCGTTGTATTGCGAGACGTTCAGTGAAACGCTTGGTGATTATGGCGCATCGATGTCGAGAGAGGACTATACGGTATGCGTAGGGCACCCGGTGGAGGAGAACTGTGTCTACGCAGTCAACAAGTACAATGTGGACACGACTCCAGAGGTGTTCAACAAGATCTGGATGGACAGGTTCGAGGAGGCGGTATCTCATCCAGAGCGCGTGGTGCTGATGCCCGGATTTATGGGTTTGCTGGATGATCTCAGGAAAGGATCGCTGAAGCTCGGGATCGCGTCTTCGACGAAGCGACTTCGGATGGAGAAGACGCTGAGGAACGGCCTGCTCTCACGTCTGGACGGTGTAGAGAGCCTTGACGAGATCTTTGGCGCGATCCTGTCCGGGAGTGATGTTAAACAGGTCAAACCCGATCCGGAGATCTATCTGCTTGCGGCCAGGGGGCTTGGTGTGGCGCCCGTGAAGTGTGTGGTTTTCGAGGATAGCGAAGCAGGTGTGAGGGCAGCAAAGGCGGCCGGGATGATGGCGATTGCGGTGCCGAATTTCTTTACCGCTCACCAGGATCACAGTATGGCGGATGAGGTGGTGGAGAGTCTGGAGGAGATTCGAGTTACGCAGGAGGGGATAGAGTAAAGGAAGGGATGAGAAGAGCGTCCGATGTACGAGGTCCGAAGTCCGGGGGGATAAGTAGCAAGTTTCGAGTTTCGAGTTACGAGAAGAATCAGAGAATCAGAGAATCAAAGAATCAGGGGCAAGTTTCGAGTAAAAGCAGGCAGCGTCAAAGGCGGAAATCGACTGCGCCAGGATCAGACGTGGTGTTCGGAGTTGTCCTCCGGGGCGTAGCCGAGTTCTTCCCGGGCGTTCGTGAGGTCCCAGTAGGCGCGTGTGTTGCCTGAGATTCCAAAGTAGATTCCGAATTGAATATCTGTTTCGATGGATCGCCATACGAGTTGGACCGTGTCTCGATGGCTTAGCCAGGAGGAAAGGATTCTGTCGCTGCCGCGATTGATGACTGCTTCGTCGGGCTGAAAAGATCCGATGCGGAGGCAGATGACGGAGAGTCCGAATGCGTCCGAATAGTATCGCCCCAGGTCCTCCCCGTAGGCTTTGCTTGCGCCGTAGAAGCTGTCGGGTCTCGCGTTCATTTCCGTGGTTGTGTACAGGCCGTTCTTTTCGTAATAGCCGATGACGTGGTTCGTGCTGGCGAATACCACACGGCGGACGCCAGTTCGTTTGGCGGCTTCGTAGACGGTATACGTACCCCGGATGTTGGCTTCCAGAAGTTCTTCGAAATTACCTCCGCCTGGATTACCCGCCATGTGAACCACCGTATGCACCCCGTCGCAGGCTTCGGTTATCTTGTCCAAATCTGTGATGGAGGAGATGTGGACTTCCTCACCTTGTTCTGCCGGATGCACCGTGTTGTGATATAGCAATCGGAGTTGATAGCGGTCTCTCAAGCCATTTCGCAGGACTGTGCCAATTCTTCCCGCTGCTCCGGTAATCAAGATCTTCTTGTCTTTCATTTCCACACTCACAATTAGAATAAATGGAATCGGGTCGAACGTCCTCGTTCGACAGAAAAGTAATACATTAGTCAGGCAAGTTCAAGCGATCGGAATTTGCCTCAAACCAATCAGCGTTTAATTGGAGCGCCACCGATGGCAGACGAAATGGATCACGTGGTGACAGTACTGAATGTGAGCAATCCTGCGGACATCATGCTTGCCCAATCCATTCTGGATGATGCCGAGATCCGGCATATGGTGAAGGGGGACCGTGCACTCCAGGACCTTTACGGAATGGGACAGGTCGAGATCCAGGTATTTGCGTCCGAGGCCGAGCGTGCTCGGTCCCTTCTGGCCGATATATGATCTGGCGGAGCGCTTCGTGTTAATCTCTTTTTTCGATGGTCGAGGTACATCGTTCAAAGCTAATGGTATTGGAAACGTCTTATGATCAAAGGTGTCTTTTTCGATCTGTATGGTACACTGCTGGTTTATGGTGATATGACGTCGGCATGGAAGGACTGGTTGGCGGCTTTCCACCGGTCCTTCCTAAGGCTGGGGCTAAAGGAAAGCGAGTCTGAATTCGCTCTGTTGTGTGACGGATTTTTTGCAAGAACGGAGCCTCCTTTTCAGCACGATGGGCTGACCGTTCTGGAGCGGCGAATTCAGGAATTCGCGCTCGAGCTTGGTGTTGAGGTCACAACCATCGAACTTGCAGAAGTCGCCTCAGAAATGATCCTTGCCTGGCAGTCTCATGTGACCCTTGATCCTGAGGCGATACCAGTTTTGGAAAAGTTGCGAGATAGGTTCAAGACTGCCCTGATTACCAATTTTGACCATCCTCCCCACGTTCACACGCTGTTGGATCACCACAATTTGGTTCGATTGTTCGATGATATCGTTATTTCGGCCGAGGCTGGGGTGAGTAAGCCGGATCCGGGGATCTTTGACTCTGCGCTCAAGCGAACAGGACTGACACAAGAAGCAGTGGCCTATGTGGGAGATTCGATCGAAGATGATGTCGCCGGCGCTCTGGCTGCGGGTCTGTATCCCGTTCACCTCCACCGGATCAGAGAAGATGGCAGCACGGTCGATTTCGATTACCGCCGGTCCGGGAATGAAGGGTCCGGTGCAGAGCGGCAGCAGGCTGGTATTGAAGGTGGATGCGTGATCCACAGGCTGAGCGAATTGCTCGACCTTTTTGGTTGAGTCCGGAAGCTTGCACAGGTCCAACTCCGCACGTTGATGAAGACGTTTCAGGATATTTGCACCGACTGAATGAATTCGAGGCATATATGAACATTGCAGTATTTCAACCCCCATATCCGGCCGAGGGATCTGTTGCCAGCGCCGAGGCGTGTCTGGACTGGATGCGGATGCATCTCGAAGGTCTGAAACCGGGACAGCAGGATCTGGTTCTGCTGCCGGAATATGCGAATGTTCCCGGACTCGGTGATGGCGAGGCCATGCGGGAGTTCGCAGTTCGACAGGGGGCCCATTTCCTGGAAGCGGTCGCCGCTTCTGCCAGACGATTGGGTTGCCTGGTTGTGTTGAGCGCTCTTACATGCGACGGCTCCAGGTGGTTCAATCGCAGTTTGGGATATGATGCCAAGGGTCTCACGGATCTCATCTATGACAAGATTCACCTGACGGATTTCGAGCGAGAGGATTGTGGTTTGACACCCGGGGGTGCGTTGAGGGTTTTCGAATACGCAGGGACACGGATATCCTTCGCCACTTGTTTCGATCTTTATTTTCCTGAGCATTTTGCGGCGTTGGGGGCCCTTGGAGCAGATCTGGTGCTTTGCTCCAGCTATCAACGGAGCGAATCTGCGGATCGCATTCGGATCCAGGCTCAGTCGAGAGCTCTTGACAGCGGTACCTATGTGATTCGCAGCTCGTATACCAGGGGGCTCGACGAAGTGGCCGGGCGATCCCTTGTTGTCGCTCCGGACGGGACGATTCTTTCAGATGCCGGGAAAGCGGCCTGCGTGATCGAGGTGAAAATTAATCCCGGGCAGAAATTCATGAAGCCGGCCTGCCACGGTTTTCCTGATGTTGAGCACCGGACGTTGATCGAGGAGGTTCGCAGGCCTGCTGTTCGTCGCGAGGCTATCGATAGGGTTCGGAAGTTGGCGGAGAGACCGTTTCCCTGGTTGTGTGCTCACCGGGGGCTGAGTTTGGCGTGTCCCGAAAACACGATCCCTGCCTTCGCTGCTGCACTGGCTGCGGGCGCGCACGAGATCGAGTTCGATGTTCAGACGAGTCGAGATGGCGTCCCGGTGGTCTGTCACGACGACACTGTGGATCGCACAACGGATGGCAGTGGGAAAGTGGCTGATTTATCCTGGGATGAGATTCGTGATTTGGACGCTGGATCGTATCTCGGAGAGGTCTGGTCTGGTGTTCGGATGCCCAGGTTGGAGGACGTCCTGGCGTTTCTGGGCGGGCGAGTGATCCTGAATGTTCATATCCGGGATGCGGAGGGCAGTTTGACCACGCTGGTCTGTGATCTCCTTCGTGAGCGCGTCAATCTAGATCTGGTATATCTGGCTCTGGGATCGGAAGCTGCGATGGTCGCCGCTATGGATCACGCACCAGACATTTCTCGTGCGTGTTTGATCAATCAGGGGAATGCTTCGCAGCTTCTTGCGGCGGCGGCGGCGTTCGATTGTCAACGTGTTCAGTTCTTTCGTCAGGTTGATGAGGCGGAGATCAGGGCGGCTCACGAGGCAGGATATGTTTGCAATCTGTTCTGGTCAGACGAGCCGGAGGATGCCAGAAGGTATGTGGATATGGGGATCGATGTTGTGTTGACCAATTGTGCCAACAAGATGGTGGGTGGATTCGAGGGGAGAGGGGATTAAGGCGAATGCAATCTGAGGTAAGGAATATTGAGGCGAAGAGGGTCAAAGGCGAGGGGGATCCAGGGTCAGGGGTTCGATGTCAGGGTTCAGGTACCAGGGGTCAGGTACCAGGGGTCCAAGGACCCCTGGCTAAGATGCGGTACCCTTTCAGGGTATTGGATGGGTTGTAGTGATCGGGTTGGGTGAGTTATGAGTAGGTGGGATGGTCAGTATGGGATTGTGGATGAGGACCAGGACTAAAGGTCCAATACCAGGGGTCAGGTACCAGGGGTCCAAGGACCCCTGGCTAAGATGCGATACCCTTTCAGGGTATTGGATGGGATGTAGTGATCGGATGGGTGATTCTGATAAAATTAGGATGACGCAGGAACGCAGATCGATCGAGTTGGCCAAGAACCGCGCATTCGACCGAGTGGAGGAGATTAATTCGGCGCTCGCATCGGGTGAGATCGATGAAGCAGGATGGTATGAGGAAATCGCGGGGTTTATCACACCTGCGTATCTGGCTGGAGATAATCCGAGATCACAGTCGGGTCATAGCGGAGATGAGGCACATTGGGAGTGGGCGCGAAGCCACATCTTAGATGGTATAGACAAGGATGGGACCTTCTTGGATGTGGGTTGCGCAAGCGGTCACCTTATGGAATCCGTTCGGTGCTGGGCCGAGGAGAGAGGGTTCGATGTTGAACCCTATGGGGTCGATATATCTCCTGAATTGGCCAACTTAGCCCGGACGAGGTTGCCAGATTGGGCAGACAGGATATTCACAGGAAATGCATTTCACTGGAAGCCTCCTTTCAAGTTCAATTTTGTCCGAACAGGCCTGGAGTATGTTCCGGAGAAACTGAGGCGAGCATTCGTGGCGCACGTTCTGGAAGAGATGGTGGTTCCGGGAGGACGACTGATTGTTGGAAGCAATAATGAAGAGATTGAAGAGATCCGAGAAGGGATGACGACCGAAGAGATGGTGGCTTCGTGGGGCTACGAGATATGTGGGCGGAGTGAGCGGATGCATTTCCACGACGAGCGTTTGAGGTATTGTTCGTTCTGGGTTGAGAAGAAGAAAGTATAAGACATGCGTCCGGTGTCCGGTGTCCGGGGGGCGTGGCGGGTGGGCGCGAGGGGATTTCAGGGACCTCGACCAAGGCGGACCCGTTTCCCTTGTGCTGGTGAAGTGGAAGAGGCAACGGAGACTCTGCGGTTCAGAGAGGTCGAGATCGTGATGGAGCACACTTCAAGCGGCAGCTGCACTATGTCCTGGGTGCGTGATCCTTGGGGCAATTTGTTTTGCATTCACAGGTGGAATGATGGCTCAGTCGGGTAAATTTCCGGATCGGAGGATGGGCGGCATCCCTCCCGTGACGCATGCTCCCTGTGTGAGCAAGATGCGGAAGGTGATGGTGATCGGGTCCGCCGGGGCGGGCAAGTCCACCTTTTCGACAAGACTTGGCAAAATCCTGGAACTTCCTGTTTACCATCTGGATTCCATTTTCTGGCGGCCGGGATGGGTTAGGCCTGAGCGGGAAGTCTGGACGCAGGCTCAGGAAGCGCTCGTGGCAGGTGATGAATGGATTCTGGATGGGAATTATGGGAGCACGCTTGAGATCAGAGTACGGGCGTGTGATACGGTCATTTTTCTGGCCTTCCCAAGGCTTGTGTGCCTGGGTCGGGTGATCAAGCGATGGCTCAGATATAGAGGGAGAACACGTCCAGACCTGAATCCCGGTTGTGTTGAACATATGCCGGATCGGGAGTTTCTCAGCTGGATATGGGGATTTCCGAAGCGGAAAGCGCCCGGGGTGTTCGCGCTCCTGGAGCAGTATCGTGAGGGACGGCAGGTGTTTGTGATTGAATCGCCAAGGGCGTTGGAGCATTTTGCCAGGAAGTTGGAGGGGAGTGCGAGACGAAGGAGGCTTGAGGAAGAAGGAATGGATGTGGGGTGAGATCAAGGGGGTCAGGTACGAGGGGGCAATACGAGGGTTCAGTACCAGGGGTTCGGTACCAGGGGTCCAAGGACCCCTGGCTAAAGAGCGATACCCTTTCAGGGTATTGGATGGATTTGGGTGATGAGTTGTGTGGGCAATCCATGAGGGGGGCACCACACGTGGTGCCCGTACGGGGAGAATGGTGAGCGTTGGGGGAAAAGACCCCTGGCTAAGATGCGATACCCTTTCAGGGTATCAGATGTGGAGATCGAGATGAGCGATAGGCCGAATATTTTGGTTATTCAGGGTGATCAACATCGGTGGGATTGTCTTGGAGCGTATGGAAATGTGGATGTGAAGACGCCTCATATCGATGGGTTGGCAGGTGATGGGGTGCGGTATGACAATTCGTATTGTCCGTTTCCGTCGTGTACGCCGTCGCGGTATTCGTTTTTGACGAGTCTGTATCCTCACCAGCATTGCGGCTTGACGAATCATTCGACGATTCCGCAGGGTCTGGCCACGTTTCCAAAAATCCTCAGGTCGGCAGGCTATCGGACAAAGGCAGTTGGGAAGATGCATTTTACGCCGACTTACGCGGACCTGGGATTTTCAGAAATGGTTCTGGCGGAGCAGAATGGGGCCGGGAGATATGACGACGATTACCACCGATGGCTTCGTGACGAGGGCTTGGAAAATTTTGTGGATCTGATGGATCAGGAGCGGGAGTACAGGAAGGATGCGCCGCAGGAGTATTGGGATCGAGTAGGTGCGATGGTGTCGGATCTGGACGAAGCACACCATTCCACGACCTGGATTGGAGATCGGGCGGTGGAGGAGCTCGAGACGTGGGAAGGCGGTGGAAATCTGTTGATGACGAGTTTCATCAAGCCGCACCATCCCCTGGATCCACCCGCTCCCTGGGACGAGATGTATGACCCTGAGTCGCTCACCCTACTCCCCGGATATACACCAGAGCCACTGGCGCGAGATCTGGCTCATTCACCCGGATACTTCCCAAATGCAGAAATGACGGAGGAGAAAATCCGTGGCGCGATGGGCATGTACTACGGGACGATTTCGCAGATCGATCACCACGTAGGACGAATGGTAGCGGCGCTAAAAGCAAGAGGGTTGTATGACAACACGTTGATTCTGTATAACAGCGATCACGGCGATTATATGGGGTATCACCACCTGTTGCTGAAGGGCAATTACATGTACGAGTCGGTGATCCGCGTGCCTTTGATTATCAAGTATCCCGGTCAGACGAATGGGGGAACGGCCTCGGACGCGCTCGTCAATTCCATCGATGCAGCACCCACTTTGCTAAACGTGACCGGATGCGAGGTTCCATCGGAGATGGTCGGCGCAGATCTGAGATCCGGGGTTCAGGATCGAGAGGTGATCTTCGCAGAAGTGGGACGCGACTATATGGTACGCTCGAGAAGGCACAAGCTGCTGCTGTGCCAAAATGACGACCGATCTCTGTTTTTCGATCTGGAAGCCGATCCGTTCGAGATAGAAAATCGATACACCGACCCGGATTACGCTGAGGCAATTTCAGAGCTGAAGGAAGCTCTGGCGAAGTGGATGCTTTTCGATACGAAAGCGCCTGTGCATTTGGACGAAGATGCACCCATCATTTCTACTCCAAATGCGCAGCGACAGAATGACGGGCACCGTAAGGAAATCTATGGGTATTTCCAGGACCGGATGCAAGCGGGTTTGAGGTGATCGTTGCTGGTGGTGGGTGCAGGGCGTTCGTTTGCCATCTCTTGAGCAGCCATCGGGAATTCCACCATTGATCTGGTTGCGCTTTAGTTCAGGCTTGGACGCGTGAAATTGCTGCAAGAGAAGTCGAGAGCTGGCTGACACGGATAAGGAAGAAATAACGCGGGTACATCCGTACAACGATTGAATTTGAGATGTCTATACCCTTCGGTGAGGCGGAACAGGTTGCCTCACCGAAGTATCATTTGTGAGTGCGGGGTGATGGTGAAGGAGTATCTGGCTTTCGATCAGGACCTCCTTGTGGCGGACGTGCTCCGCGATATGGAACAGAAGGCAGAGGAGTATGGGGACTACGATGTGCAGTATACCTATGCGATCGACACGGTCGGAAATCTGACCGGTGTGCTGAGGCTTCGGGATCTGGTTCTGGCGCCCCGGCAAAAACCGATATCCGAGTTGATCATCAAGGATCCTGTGTCTGTCTTTGGAGACGAACCCCTGCAGGCATTACACGACTTGTTCGAGGATCATGCCTTCATCGGTATCCCTGTTGTGGATGGGGGCGGCAGACTCCTGGGTATTGTTCTCCGTGATGCCGTTCGCCGAGCTGAGAACCGCGTGGCAGAGGAGACCTTTCTGGAGTCGACCGGCATCATTGGAGGAGAAGAACTGCGATCGATGAGTTTTTTCAGACGGGCCGGGAGGCGGCTTTCGTGGTTGAGTATCAATATTTTACTCAATGTGGCGGCCGCGAGCGTGATCGCGCTCTATCAGGATACCCTGTCGGCTGTGATCGTGCTGGCCGTTTTCCTTCCAATTATTTCCGATATGAGCGGATGCTCGGGCAACCAGGCGGTGGCCGTGAGTATCCGTGAGCTTACTCTCGGTGTGATCCGTCCACGAGATGTGATGCGCGTGTTCTGGAAGGAAGGTGTGATTGGTGTGATAAACGGCTTTGTCCTCGGATTGTTGCTGGGCGGTATTGCGTTCGTCTGGAAAGGTAATATATCTCTGGGTATGGTGGTTTGTGCCGCATTGATGGCCAACACGCTGCTCGCGGTTCTGTTGGGTGGTGCAATCCCCCTGGTTCTGCGCGGTCTGAAGCAGGATCCGGCGCTCGCCTCTGGACCCATTCTCACGACGGTGACGGATATGTGTGGATTCTTTCTGGTACTGAGCCTGGCAACGGCCTACCTTTCCAAACTGACAGCAGGTTAGGAGATCGAATCGAGGTCGCACTGAGCAGGCTGAGAGGCAAGCACGTCGGTCTGGTGGCCAATCAGACATCAGTCACGGATGGGATGGTGCATCTGGATGGAATCGTCAGAAGCGGCATACCGGCAGATACACCAGGAGGGAGATGTGGCACGAGTTGAGATCGAAGAGGAAGTCGCACGCTTCGAGAATCCGAATAACGGTGGGAGCCCGCTCTGGTGCTACGGCGCCCCGCTGATGGTGCGCCATGGAGATGAGGTGTATCTCGTGGCGATGGAGACAGGAGCGGGCGTGAAACCGCTGTGCAACACAAAGTGGCGACTGATGCGGAGAGATGCTACCGGGTGGTCGGAGGTGTTCACCGGTGAGGATTACAACGAGCGGGAACCCTGTCCGATCTTGCAACTTCCGGATGGTGACATGGTGATGTCGGTCAATCCAATTCATACTCCCGGGGAGAGCAAAGGGCGTTGCGATCCGATGTTGCTCAGGTTCGACGGAGCGCATAAAAGTGATCCGCCCGAGGTGATCGCGCCTGTTTGGGATGAAGGCACCTTCTTTACGGAACATTCCTATCGCGGGATCGGTGTGGATGGGGCGAGCGGTGAGATCCTCCTGCTGAACATCCATTCGAAGACAGGGGACCCGTGGTGGAGCTACAGAACGGCAGGCGGAGAATGGACCACGCGAGGGAAGATCGCGTTTCCAATTCGGTCGTGTTATCCCCAGGTGGGTCTAGGGAATGGAGCCGCACACGTGATGGCGATTGGGGATATCGTGGAGCCGGTTGAGGAATGGCGAGCTTTCAAGTATGAGCAGACCCAGCGGGATTGGGATTATGTATTCCGCAGATTGTTCTACGCCTCCACTCGGGATATTCAAACGGAGGACTTTTCTGTACCCATCGAGATCGACACTGTGGAAGAAACGGCCGGACACATCCTGAATCTCGATCTGATCCTCGACGATAGTGGCGATGTACACCTGCTCTATCTGAAGTCGAGCATCCAATACGAATCGATGAGAGACCGATTCTTCCCGGGAGAGGAAATAGAAACTTCGCTCGAATACGTTCGGATTGTGGAGGGGCAAGTTGAGGAACGAAGAACGCGGATGCGGAAAACCGCAGACTCGGTAAATCTTAAACCCACGTATGGGCGGTTTCACCGGAAGAAAGACGGGACACTCCTGACAGTTATGACGGCTCTGGGCAGCAATGGTAAGGCAGGAACCTACCTGCTGGGACTGGGGGAAGACGAGGCGCCGGAAAGTCTGGGACTCGCACAGGGGCTAAGGCCGTTCTTCACCGCGACCGAGCGTGGGGGATCGCCCCCTTCTGACACCGTGGATTTGTTCGGATTTGGTAGCGAGCCAGGTTCTCTGAGGTATGCCAAGATTACGTTGTGACCTGATCCTGCCATACTCCCTATGCACTGAGCGTGTAAGGACTTGACAGAATCTGAATCTGGAGACCGGAGGATCATCTCGAATTCGACTAACAGTGGCGGGCTTATAATAGATCCATACGGCGACATAGTGTTCGAAGCCGATGGGAATCCAGTTGTCTCACACAACGGGCGATTGGCTCTCCTAGAAATCCAGAAGATGGCGGCTTGTTAATCAAGTAGTACTATTTAATACACTTCGATTATCATTGAAATAGATCGAGTATAAATTATAAAACATTGATAATAAAGGATATATAAATATTTTGAATCAGCAGTAAAAATTCCACACGTCTGGAAAATAAACTCAAATAAAAATGGACGAACTGCTTCTCACGGTGTCAAGAGACAGAATTACGCAGAGAAACGAGCTGGCCGACCGTGAACGCCCAGCCGATCCGAGTGTCCGGCGTGTCGTCTGTGATCCCAGGGGTGTGGTCTGGGTCCAATAGACCAGAATATTCGACTTCTTTGAAGGCTTTCATACAGGCTTGAATATCGCAGTCACCCTCGTCGAGGAAGGTTTCTACGTACTTGTAGCGTGGCGTTTCTACACGGACGTTGCGGAAGTGGACGTGGGCTATTCTGTTGCGAGAGCCAAAAAAGCGAATGGCTTCGGCTGCATCTTGACCGATTTCGGTGGTCACTCCGGTGTCGAAGAAGAGACTGTTCGAGGGGCTGTCCACGATTTCGATGAGGCGCTTCAGGCCGTCCAGCGTACTCAGCGGCTGGGCGACGCCTCTGTATTCTGGAACCGGTGGATCGTTAGGGTGAACGGCGAGTCGGATCCCAGCCGATTCTGCGACAGGCACCACAGTTTTCAGGAACCATTCGATCCTTTTCCACAGCTGCTCCTCGGTGTGGCGCCCAACCGAATCCAGTGGCGGAAGCTTCGTAATTCGATCGTTGTCGAAGTCACGCAAGTCAGAACCTCCCCGGCCTCCCGCAACCCGCGCTGCGTATCCTTCTGAAGCTCTTAGTGCGGTAAAGTTGTAAGTGAGGACTTCCAACCCGATCTCTCCAGCGATTTCAATACAGGCGATCACCTTCTCGAGATCCTGATCCCTTCCTTCCTTGCCAAGGAGAATATTTCCTGAAAGCGGGAGTCCTGCCACGCTCGGGATCAGACCGAAGGATTCGATTCGTTCCCGAATTCGAATAAGCTCACTCCTGTCCCAGGGGTCTGGCTGCTTGCCCGAGGGACCGGTCTGGGTTTTCGGAACGAGCAATCGCGTGCCCGGGGCCTTCCCTGTTTGCTTGGACCATTTCGTTGGCATCGAAACTGCCTCGACACCGATCTGTCGGTAAAACCGGAGTGTGGATTCGGAGACGTCTCCCAGACCTTTTCCGATTCTGATCGACGGTCCACTGCTTGCGTCACTCATCTGCCAGCTTTCCTCTTCGAATTTTTGTTGTGAATCCCTTGCTGCACCTAAGTTGATACTTCGACGATCGAGACAGCGGCCTCGCCGACCGGGCGACCGTTGATCGTGACGTCCGCCGCGATCAGGTATTGGCCAGGCGCAGCCTTGCGCGGAACTCTGAAGGTGAAGGCCGCGCGCCTTGTTTTGCCAGGAGGCACCGTGAACCTGCGCTGTTTACCGGGTGATCGCCAGCCCCCGGGTGCTACCGCTTCAACAATGACTGCGATTTCTGAACGCGTCTGGTTGCAGAAAGTGAAGCTGCTCGTAAAGCTCTCCCCAGGGCGAGTCTCAGTGCGGTACGGGTCCCAAGTCATCTGGCGACAGTCGTAGTCGTGACGCCAGTGGCTCGTGGGACAAAGGTCCTTGACCGCCTTTTCCGCCCGGGTGGACCAGGTGATGAGTTTGCGGTAGTGCGGTGCGTGAAAATGGTAGATGCACCCGTGGCCGTTGGCGATGAGGTCCGGCGCGATTTCCAGGGCGGTCTCGGCAGACCGGGTGAACCCCTCGGTAAATTGACAGCCGTTGTAGGCGCAGAACCCGCCGGTCCCGTTCCACCTGGAGGGCGGTTGAAAGTTGTCTCCCGAAAATAGCACGTGGCGATCGTTTATGGTGGTGTCGAACGCACAGTGCCACCAGGTCTGTCCGGGAAACGGTCGGATCTGAAATCGGTATTTGTTCCACCTGAAGGTTCCAGCTTCGGGGAGCACTCGATCGGCCTGGACAGATTCAACAGGGAGCCACGGCAGGTCGTAG
>Ga0114996_10002677_pt1 | contig 22850 bp, 15 predicted proteins | sample ArcticOcean_MG_C_4_FD_87039 | JGI IMG/M metagenome (GOLD analysis project Ga0114996, IMG submission 87039) | Marine microbial communities from western Arctic Ocean - ArcticOcean_MG_CB4_134 | ecosystem: Environmental > Aquatic > Marine > Oceanic | place: Arctic Ocean: Canada Basin | collected... | reverse complement strand
TGATCACGCCCACGGAACCCAGGTTTTGGGCCATGGCCAGCAGGCTGGCCACTCTTCCCCGCAAATGCTCAGGGGTCGCCTTCATCACTGTGGTCTGGGTGGTGGGCTGGTACTGGGAACTGAAGGCCGCGAACACCGCAACCCCCAGCATGGCCGTCCACACCATGCTGGTCTGGCTCAGGATGACCGCCGCCGTCGCCGGAGAGGAGACCGCCAAGAACAGCATGAGCCCCTTGCGTCGATAATCCCCTGCGCTTGCGGCAATCAAGCCCCCGATAAGGGTCAGGAATCCCGGAATCGCGATGATCAATCCCAGGGTGCCGGCATCGGCCTGGAGCACCTCCTCCACATAGACGGGCAGCAGTTGCAAGAAGGGCATGGCAATGGTTACCACGGTAATACCCACCAGGAGCACGACCCGCACCGACGGCTCGTGGATGGCGAACTGGAAGCCCTCCTTGAAACTCTTGAAAAAGGACAGATGGGGCTGGTCGCGTTGCAACCGCACCGGCCGCATGAAAAAGTAAAGGACGACCGGGAAGATCACAAAGGCAGCGGTCATGAGGTAAGCGCCTTCAAGCCCCATGTACACGACCATGAACCCAGTCATAGCCGGGCCGATGATACGGCTGCTGCCCATGAGCGTAGAGCTCAGGGCAATCCCATTCATAATCCCCTCGCGAGGCACGAGGCTGGGAATCATGGCCTGACGGGATGTCAGGTCCATGGTCTGGGCCGCGCCGGCCACGGTGGCGCTGATCACCACGTGCCACAATGCGACCTGGTCGGTGATGATGAGCAACGCCACGAGGAGGAAGAAACCGCCGTTGACCAGATTTGCAGTGATGAGCAGATAGCGCCGGTCGACGCGGTCGGCCAACACGCCCATGACGGGTGTTAAGGCCAGGCCCCCAATGAACCGGGTGGCATGGACAAGCCCAATGAAAAGCGCAGCGTTGCCCATTCCCCCACCCTCTTCTCGGGTAATCTCGATCACTAGCAAGCTGCGGGTGAGCATCTCCGACTGTTGGGTCAGGGCGGCACCGATCTGGGCGAACCAGAGCAACCGGTAATCGCGGTATTTAAGGGCGGCAAAGGTTTGCAGCCTGAAGCGGGAACGCTTGCGCGTCTCTTGCTGTTGGGTGGGCTCCGTCACAATTACCCCTTACGTTACGTCAGCCGTCGGAAGGCCGGCATTAAGATGAAGTAGCTGGTCTGCAAGCCTACCAAGGTGACTCCGGCAATCAAGTACGCACCCTGAATCCCGAACTGGGAGGCCAGAAGGCCGTAGATAAGCACTCCCACCGAGCCCGCCTGGGAGCTGAGCGAAAGCGCGCTGGCCACCCGTCCCCGGAGATGATCCGGCGTGGCTTTCATCGCGCCTGTCTGGCTCGTTGGCTGATACTGGGAACGCCCAATACCGAAGATACTGGTGGCGATGATGGCCAACCAGAGCACGTTCACCTGGCTGAGGATGATGGCCGCCGTAGCCGGGGAGAGCACGGCCAAATAGAGCATGAGCCCCTTTCTTTTGTAGTCGCCCAACGAGGCCGCTATCAGGCCTCCAAAGATGGACAGGATGCCCGGAATCGCAAGCCATGCCAGTGCCCGAGCATCTTGCCCCAGCACCTCTTTAAAATAAACGGGAAGCAGCAGGAAATGCGGAGCGCCGAACATAACGACGGTGAAACCCACCAAGAGAATGGCCCTGACCGCCGGCGTCCGGAAGGCAAAAACGTAACCATCCTTCAGACTTGTGAAGAAAGACACGCCCGTTACAGGGGCGCGCACCTTCAGTGGCTGAATGAATAACAAAAATGCCGTGGACACCACGAGAAAGATGCTCATAGCGAAGTACGACCCCTCAGTCCCCACAAAGGCAATCATAAACCCGGCAATGGCAGGCCCGACGGTATTGCCCACTCCCATCAGCACCGCGCTCAGGGAGATGGCATTCATAATGCCTTCCCGCGGTACGATGGAGGAGATGGCGGCCTGTCGCGAAGTCTCGTCCACCGATTGGGCGGCACCAGCGACGATGGCACTCACCACCACATGCCACATCGTCACGATATCAAAGAGGATGAGCACGGCCAACACGGTGAAAAACGAGGCGTTGATGAGATTGGCGACGATGAGAATATACCGACGGTCCATCCGATCGGACAGCACACCACCGACGAGCATGGCAGCCGCACCAATGAAACGGGTCAGGTGAACCAGTCCGATGAACAGGGCGGAACTGGCCGGGGTGTCGGTTAGTTGGATCACCAGCCACGCCCGAGTGTAGGTCTCGGTCTGCTGGGTAAGGGTGGAGCCGACCTGCGAGGCCCAGAGGAATCGGAAATCCCGATACTGCAGCGCATCGAAGGTCGTGAACTTGAAAATGCGCCGGGCAGGCTGGACCGCTTTTGATGTCTTTGCCAAGAATGACGTCCTGCACCAAAATGGCGTGGCCGACCTGTCTGACGAAAACCGTCGCCGGGCGGGGGTACGAAAACTGATGTTACGTTACCGCGCTAGAAAAGCAAGGGACATGATACTGAGCGCCACTCCACACTTAGAAAACCCTTAACCATCCGCGACCTACCGCGCGACCTACCGTTTGTTATAAACACGGCGGAAAATGCATGGGAAGCAGCCGCCAACATGCATCCTGTGCCGGTGCCGCTTGGGTGATGGGCGTTGTATCATGGCCGTGCTATGAGCATCGCCACAGGCTATCCTGTTCGGGTCTATCCCATGGACCACCAGAAGCTCAGCGAAGAGCAGATTGCGGTCATCTTCGCCATGACCTCCCGGCGTCCCGAGCCCTTCGACGAAATTCAAGAGATGGTAACCCAAGAGAAGGCGGCCGCTTTCCACGAGCGCTGGGTACTCAACTACGGCCACGCCTCGGTGGCCGAACATGCCGTGATTCACATGGCGGTTGAAAACATCTCTCGGCTGGCCTGCGACACCCTGGAGGACAACCGGCTAGGCTCATATACCGAAAAATCAAGCCGCTATCAGGTGCTCCCGAGCGGCTATTACCATGTCCCGGAGGAGGTCAAGGACGGCGGGGCACTGGAAAAGTACTATACGGCCACGTGCCAACGGCTATTCGAAAGGTACGAGCAAGCGACTCAAGCGTTGCAAACGTATCTGCGTACCGTGAGGCCACAACAGGAGGGCGAGCGCGACTCCACCTACGGGTTGCGACTGCGCAGAGAGGCGACCGATTCAACCCGTTTCATTCTCCCGGCGGCGACACTCAGCAACGTGGGGGTGACCATGAACGCCCGGAGTTTGGAGCATGCCATCCGGAAGCTGCTCTCCGCCGAACTTGCCGAGGAGCAGACGCTGGGCGAGCACCTCAAGGAGCAGGGCCGCCGAGTGACGCCAACCCTTATCAAATACACTGATCGTAACGACTATCTCGTGGAAACGCGCGAAGCTCAGCTTCAGGCCACCGGTGGGCTTCAGGTGCCCATGGCTTCCACATCCGACGCTTCGCTGGTCCACTTCGACCCGGAGGCCGAGGAAAAAGTGGCCACCGCTTTCCTGTACCACCAGGCCCATCTCCCCTACTCCGAGGTACGCCGCCGCATACGGGATATGAGCACTGAAGAGCGCGGCCAACTCATTGACGAAGCCTTGGAACGAATGGGTCCCCATGACGCACCCATCCGCGAGATGGAAATGCCCTACTACACCTTCGAATTCGTGCTCGACTACGGCGCGTACCGGGAGTTCAAGCGTCACCGCATGCAGACCTACATCGCTCAGCCCGCGACCACGGCACTCGGCTATATCGCCCCACCCTTATTCCAGGAGGCGGGGCTGGAAAGCCTGTTTCAAAAATCCATGCTCATTTCGGCTAAAGGCTTCAGCGCGGTGGCCCAGGCATCCGCACCGGCAGCCCAATACCTCATCACCCACGCCCACCAGCGGCGGATGGTCGCGACCATGAACCTCAGGGAGTGCTATCACCTGTTCAAGCTGCGGACCCAACCTTCCGCTCATTTCTCCTTAGTAGCGGTTATGGAACGTGCTCTGGAACAGGCCCGTGCCGTGCACCCCACCCTCTTCAAACACCTGCACCGCCGGTCTTAGGGACAAGCAGCACTACCCACCGTGAGGGTTGCCTTGACATAATGAACGGCAATTCGCTATGCTTCGCCCGGGAGACAAATGCCTCCGGCTTACAAATTGGACAGACACAACACCGGTCCCGCTTAGAAATCGGGATATAAATGTCGAGGTCTAGCTTTAGCTAGGCCCTTTTCGCGTCCTTGCCCAACCCGCCCCCTTTTGGAGGAGACCTATTATGACATCATTGGCGTCGCGCGCCCCAGCCCCCCTTACCAAAAAGTCCTATGCGCACACTGAGCGGCTGCTGGAACCCTCCAGCCTGGTCCAGATCCAGGTCGGCTCCTTCGAATGGCTCCTTACCGAAGGGATCCGCGAATTGCTGGAAGAGGTGAACCCCATTGCGGATGTGACGGGGAACCGGTTTGAATTGCAATTCATCGAGCACAAGTTCCGCCCCGCCCCGTTCACTGCAGAACAAAGCAGGGAAAGAGAAAGCACCTACGAAGCCCCTCTCTATGTGACTGTACGCCTGGTGGTGAAAGAGACCGGAGAGGTTAAAGAGCAAACCCTGTTCTTTGGCGATATTCCCATGATGACCAGCACCGGCACCTTTGTCATTAATGGCGCGGAGCGGGTGGTGGTAAGTCAGTTGGTCCGCTCACCCGGCGCCTACTTCACCAGGGTCCAGGACATGGGCACGGGGCGTCAACTCTGTTACTCCAAGTTGATCCCCTATCGGGGCGCTTGGCTGGAATTCGAGACCAGCGCCAAAGACGTCATCTCCATCAAGGTGGACCGCAAGCGGAAGGTCCCGGTGAGCACCTTCCTGAGGGCGCTGGGCGTTGGCTCCGACGAGGAGCTACTGGCGTTGTTCGCCGAAGTGGATACAGACCCTGCCCACCCTTACATGCAGACGAGTATTGACCGCGACTCAGGTATACGCGACCAGGAGCAGGCGCTGCTGGAAATGTACCGGCGTCTGCGGCCCGGTGAGCCGGCCAGCGCGGAGAGTGCGCGAACACTTCTCGATAACTTCTTCTTCAACCCGCGGCGGTACGACCTAGGCAGGGTGGGACGCTACAAGATGAACCGGCGCATGGGACTGGACCTGCCCAAAGACGTACGGACTTTGACCCGGGAAGACCTCATTTCCATGGTCCGAATGATTATCCGGATTAATAACAACCAAACCCATGCCGACGACATCGACCACTTGGGCAATCGCCGGGTGCGTGCCGTGGGCGAGTTGATCCAGAACCAACTTAGGGTGGGTCTGCTGCGCATGGAACGAGTGGTCCGCGAACGTATGACTATTCTTGACCAAGAGCAAGCGACGCCCAGCGCGCTGGTGAACATCCGCCCGATTGTGGCGGCGGTGCGCGCCTTTTTTGGCGGGTCGCAGCTCTCACAATTCATGGATCAGACCAACCCTCTCGCGGAGCTCACGCACAAGCGTCGGCTCTCCGCGCTGGGCCCCGGTGGACTGTCCAGGGAACGGGCGGGGTTCGACGTTCGGGACGTGCACTACACCCACTACGGGCGCATATGTCCCATTGAGACCCCTGAAGGGCCCAATATTGGCCTGCTCGGCTCTCTGGCCACGTACGCACGAATCAACCCGTACGGCTTCATCGAGACCCCATACCGCCGCGTCCACAAGGAGATCTCCAGCACGGACCCTGACCTCGAAGGCCGGACCGTCTTGCAGGAGGTGCTTGACGACGAGGGCACGCGCATCTCCCGATCGGGCCAGGTAATCAGCTCCCCCTTGGCGAAGCGGATTGCTGCCTTGAAGGAACAGACGCTGATGGTGCAACCCTACGTTTCCAATAACTTGGATGACATCATCTATCTACCCGCCGATGAGGAAGATAGCTACGTGGTAGCCCAGGCCAACACGGACTCGGGCAGAAAATCCCAGCTCATTGGCGATCGAATCGAGTGCCGGGTCGCTGCGGAATACTCCATGGAACCCCCTCTCCGGGTGGATTTCATGGACGTGTCCCCCATGCAGACCGTCAGCGTGTCCACTGCGCTCATTCCCTTCTTGGAGCATGACGACGCAAACCGTGCCTTGATGGGTTCCAACATGCAGCGACAGGCAGTTCCACTCGTACGTCCAGAGTCCCCGCTGGTGGGCACGGGCATGGAGGGACGGGTGGCCAGAGACAGCGGCCAGATGGTGCTCTCCAGCGTGGCGGGCGTGGTCTCTTCGGTAACGAGCAGGTCGATTGTTGTAACCGATGACAAGGGCACCAATCACGCACACAGCCTCATCAAGTTCACACGTTCCAATCAGGGCACCTGTCTCACGCAGCACCCCATCGTTTACAAGGGCGACGTGATAAGCGCGGGCACTCCCCTGGCGGACAGCTCCTCCACCGACCAGGGCGACCTTGCCCTGGGCCAAAATGTCTTGGTAGCGTTCATGGCCATGGAGGGCTACAACTTTGAAGACGCCATCATCGTCTCGGAACGGCTGATAGAAGACGCGAAGTTCACCTCAATCCACATCGAGAAGTATGAAGTAGAGTCCCGCGATACCAAGTTGGGACCCAACGAGATTACCCGGGACATCCCAAATGTCGGCGAGGACGCCCTCCGCGACCTCGATGAGGAGGGCATCATCCGCATCGGTGCGGAGGTTGGCCCCGGCGATATTCTGGTGGGGAAAATTACGCCCAAGGGTGAAACGGAACTGACCGCAGAAGAGAAGCTTCTGCGGGCAATATTCGGCGAGAAGGCGCGGGATGTGAAGGACACCTCCTTACGCGTGCCCCACGGTGAGCGGGGCAAGGTGACTGAGGTAAAGGTTCTAACCCGCGAGAACAGCGCCGGTCTCCCGCCCGGCGTCAACAAGATGGTCCGCGTGTGGGTTGCCCAGACCAGGACTCTATCGGTGGGCGATAAGATGGCCGGGCGTCACGGCAACAAGGGTGTTATCTCCCGTATTATGCCGGTGGAAGACATGCCTTACCTGCCCGACGGCACTCCTGTGGACATCATCTTAAACCCCATTGGCGTACCCTCCCGCATGAATCTGGGCCAGGTGCTGGAAACACACCTAGGCCTCGCCGCTCACAAGCTGCACTTCCGCGCCCAGACTCCGGTATTCGATGGGGCCGACGACACGTCCATTCGCGATGCCCTCAGCCGGGCCTGGCTTGCAGAAAAAGCAGGAGCGCTATCAACAGCGGAAGAAGTGAACGGCAACGGCTCCCCGCCGGATTGGGCCAAGGCCCGCAAGTGGCTTACCGCGCAGGGGTATGACGCCACCAAGGCATTCAGCGACCGGGATACCGGCTATGCATCGGAGGTCTGCCTACGGCTCTGGCTCCAGGAGATGGCGGCAGCGAACCAGGCTGTGAACGGCCAGCAGCCGCCTGCGGCTTCAGACGGAGTGGACGAACTCTTCCAGCAAGCTCTCGCCGTCTCGAAAGTCACCGGCATCGCATCCCCCTTAGTGGGAAAAACGCTGATGTACGATGGCCGCACCGGAGAGACATTCGACAGCCCGGTGACAGTTGGCTACATTTACATGCTGAAGCTCATCCACATGGTTGAGGATAAGATTCACGCCCGTTCCACGGGCCCCTATTCACTCATCACCCAGCAACCTCTGGGTGGTAAGGCCCAGTTCGGAGGCCAGCGCTTCGGCGAAATGGAGGTATGGGCTCTTGAGGCTTATAGCGCTGCCTTCAACTTGCAGGAGATGCTGACGGTGAAATCGGACGATGTTGTCGGCAGGGTGAAGACCTACGAAGCCATCGTGAAGGGCGAAGAAGTCGTCCAGCCCGGCGTTCCGGAATCGTTCCACGTCCTCGTCAAAGAACTCCAGAGCCTTGGGTTGGCAGTGGAATTACGGTACGAAGAGGACCACGCATCTCCTCCCCCGTCCATGTTTACTTATGCCATCGAGGATGAGGAGTTAGGGCAAGAAGCCCTGGTAGTAGCCGACCCCGGAGGAACGTGGGAAACGAGCTTTGAGGGGATGGAGGAGCATGAAGCCGAAGTATCCGGCGATGCCCGCGTCGATTTGGGGCAGTTCCGTCCATCCACCAGTGAAATCGCTGAAGATTCACAAAACGGAGAGTAGGCGCCACACAACGGCTTCTGCTCTCCGCAAGTCCCGTCTATGCAGCTACAGGGTAAGCCTTGTAAGGAGATTCACCTCATGCCGACGGCAACCGAATTCAATGCCATCCGAATTTCTCTGGCCTCTCCAGAACAGATCAAACAGTGGTCTTACGGGGAGGTGACGAAACCAGAAACCATCAACTACCGGACTCTCCGCCCGGAGAAGGATGGCCTGTTTTGCGAACGAATTTTTGGCCCCACCAAGGACTGGGAATGCTATTGCGGTAAGTACAAAAAGATCCGCTATAAGGGGGTCATCTGCGATCGCTGTGGCGTGGAAGTCGCCAGGGCGAAGGTTCGCCGCGAGCGCATGGGCCACATCAAGTTGGCCGCTCCCGTAGCCCACATATGGTTCGCCAAGGGAATTCCCAGCCGCCTGGGCCTGTTAATGGACCTCTCGCCGCGGAACTTAGAGCGGGTTCTCTACTTCGCTCAGTCCATCATCATCTCAGTGGACCCGCTGATGCGGACCCGCGCCGTAGAAACGTTGCAAGGGCAACTAGAGGAAAATACCCTCGCGCTGGATGAGCAGTTGGAGCGAGACATCGCTGAACTCCGCAACACGTTCGAAGCGGAAGGCAGCGGCAACGGACAGAAAGAGATTGAAGAGTCCATCACGAAGCTGCAAGCCCAAGGCGATGCAGGCAAGGCGAAGCTGGAAGAGGATACGCAGACGCAAGTAGACGACGTGGAGAGCCTGCGGCCACTGCAGCTTCTGACCGAGTCCCGCTACCGCGATATCACCGAGCGATACGGCGAGGTGTTCAAGGCTGGCATGGGCGCTGAGGCCATCCTTGATATCCTCCGTACCGTGAACCTCGACGACCTCGTCGCCGACCTTGGAAACGACGTCCGGACGACCTCTGGGCACCGGCGGAAACAGGCCGTGAAGCGCATCCGTGTGGTCGATTCCTTCCGCCGTAGCGGCAACAAACCCGAATGGATGATTCAGACTATGCTTCCCGTGCTGCCGCCTGATTTGCGCCCCATGGTGCAGTTGGACGGCGGACGATTCGCGACCAGCGACCTCAACGACCTTTACCGCCGGACCATCAACCGCAACAACCGGTTGCGCCGGCTGCTGGACCTAGGCGCGCCGGAGATCATCATCCGCAACGAGAAGCGGATGCTCCAAGAGGCGGTGGACGACCTCATCGACAACGGTCGCCGGGGCCGGGCCATCGTGGGCAGCCACAACCACAAACTGAAGAGCCTGTCGGACCTGCTGCGGGGCAAACAGGGACGGTTCCGCCAGAACCTGCTGGGCAAGCGGGTGGACTACGGTGGACGTTCGGTCATCGTGGTCGGGCCTAAACTGAAGCTCCACCAGTGCGGACTGCCCAAGAAAATGGCACTGGAACTGTTCAAGCCATTCGTTATGAACCGGCTGGTCGTTCAGGGCATGGCCCACAACATCAAAAGCGCCAAGCGCCTGGTGGAACGGGCGCGTCCCGAGGTTTGGGACATCTTAGAAGAGGTCATCAAAGGCCGCCCGGTGCTCCTCAACCGTGCACCAACGCTCCACCGGTTGGGCATTCAGGCATTCATGCCGGTGCTCGTTGAGGGCAGCGCAATTCAGCTGCACCCACTAGTGTGTACCGCGTTCAACGCTGACTTCGACGGGGACCAAATGGCTGTGCACGTTCCCCTATCCAGAGAAGCGGTGCGCGAGGCCCGTTACGCCATGCTAAGCGTCCACAACATGCTCTCACCCGCGTCTGGAGAGCCGCTGGTCGCGCCCACCTACGAAATCGTCTTGGGGTGCTACTACCTGACCAGCGTCAAACAAGATGCGAAGGGCACGGGCGGGTACTACCGGGACATGGACGATGTCATGGTAGCCTACGATGCACGGCAACTGCCGCTCCAATCCCTGGTCGAGGTTCGCAAAACCGGCAACGGAACCGGCTCAATGCAGGTCACGCCCGGCCGGATTATTTTCAATGCGGTCCTTCCTGAAGATATCCGCAGGTACGACCAGGTCATCGACAAGAAGGCCCTTAAAGAGATCGTCACCCAACTGTACCGGACCGTTGGTAATGAACAGACAGCCGAGGTGCTGGACAAGATTAAGGAACTCGGTTTCCACTACGCCACGGTCTCTGGCACCACCATTGGAATCACCGATATCCAGGTGCCCCCGGAGAAGGAGGCGATGCTTGCAGCGGCCGACAAGCAGGTCGATGCCTTGGAAGAGCAATTTGAGCAGGGCCTGATTACAGAGTTAGAACAGCACAACCGCACCATCGGCGTCTGGCAGGGCGTCAGCAACGAGATGGATAAGGTCATCGCAAAGCACCTGCCGGAGTTCGGCGGTATCTACGTAATGGCCCACTCGGGCGCCCGGGGTAACGAGGCCCAGATTAAGCAGATGGCGGGCATGCGTGGTCTGATGAGCAACCCCCGTGGTGACATTATCGATTTGCCCATAAAATCGAGCTTCCGCGAAGGATTGTCGGTGCTGGAGTACTTCATCTCCACCCACGGTGCCCGCAAAGGACTCGCCGATACGGCCCTGCGTACGGCCGACTCGGGTTATCTAACCCGCAGGCTCATCGACGTGGCCCAGGAAATGCTTGTCATCGAACACGACTGCGGCACTGATAGGGGTACGTGGCTCTACGCCGAGCCTTCCGAGGAAGACGTGATGCTGGGCCGCTTCTCAGACCGGATAGCTGGCCGCACGGCCGCCTCCCCCATCGCGCACCCCGACACGGGAGAGGTGCTGGTAGATATGGGGCAGGAGATGGACGACTCGGCTGCCCTTCGCGTAGAAGAGGCAGGTATCAAAGAGGTACATCTACGGAGTCCTCTAAACTGCGAGGTAGTCCGCGGAATGTGCCAGGTGTGCTACGGGCGGAGCCCGGCGACCGGCAGCGCGCCGTTGTTGGGCGAGGCGGTGGGAATCATCGCCGCCCAGTCCATTGGAGAGCCGGGCACACAGCTCACCATGCGTACCTTTCACACTGGTGGAGTGGCCGGGAAGGACATAACCTCCGGTCTCCCCAGGGTAGAGGAGCTCTTCGAAGCTCGCGTCCCCAAAGGCAGGGCAAAACTTTCTGAGATTGATGGCGACGTGCTGGTATTCGAAGCTGGGCGGCTGGTGGGCGATTACCCAGAAAAAGGGGACCGCCCCGCCATCACCACGCCTCCGTCGGCCATGGGTTTCGTTATCCGCGTGGTCAACCTCGTGCCCTTCACCGACCAATATTCCATTCCGGAGGGCTATAAGCCGACGGTGAAGACGGGTCAGCAGGTCGAAGCTGGAGCGAGCCTGGCAAGAGCGGCCAAGACCCGCGCGAAGAAACCCGTCAAAGGGGAAGCCGCCCTAGCGGAATTGCCCGACGTGCTGGCCAGGACCGCGGGAAAGGTACAACTGCAGGACGGACATGTGGCAATTGAACTGGTCGAGGTGGAGGCTCGTGACCACCTCGTGGACGCGACTGACCGCCGTCTGGTACGCACTGGCGACCATGTGGACGCGGGACAGAAGCTGACAACAGGTGTAAAAGACCCTCACGATACGCTGCGCATCGAGGGGATGGAATCGACACAACGATACCTGATTGAGCAGGTACAGACGGTGTACCGCAACCAGGGCGTGACCATCAACGACAAACACATCGAGGTCATTGCACGTCAAATCCTCCGTTGGGTACGCGTGGAAAACACCGGCGATACGGATCTTTTACCCAATCAGCTTCTTGACCGCCTGCACTTCCAGGCCGCCAACTCCCGGGTGATAGCAGAGGGCGGAGAACCGGCCACGAGCAGGCCTGAGATTCTTGGAGTGACCAGAGCTTCGTTAAATACAGACAGCTTCCTTGCCAAAGCCTCTTTCCAAGAGACCGCCCGCGTGCTCACCGAGGCGGCCATCATGGGCGAAGTGGACTACCTACAGGGGCTGAAGGAAAACGTGATTATTGGTCGTCTTATCCCAGCGCGGCTGGATATATCGGAAGCAGGCAGGGATATTTTGGGTATACCCCATCCCCCAGTGCTGACCGCGAAGGGCAACGGAGCGGAGATTGCCGACCTCCTTCTCGACTCTCCCCCGGATGACAGCAGCACTATGGCGGATGTCACCGTTGAAAGCATCGCGGGCATCGAGGGAGACCAGACCCCGGCCGACAATGAAGAACATGAAGAAGATGAAGAAGATTTACTAGCCGACGATCCAGAGGAAGAGGAAGAGTTGCTGGTTCCCGATGAAGAAAATGCGGATGATTCAACGGTCGATAGTGCCCCGGCGTCCGAGACTCCTGAGGAGTTCTCGAACGATATGACCTCGCTGGATGAAGCGCTCGCCGAAGAAGAGAGTAAAGCAGGTGATGCAGATGACGAAGGTGAAGAGACACCCTAGTCAAACGGACACATCTTTCTCACGGAAGAAAAACTCTGCCTTATCGGGCGCCCCCGCTGGGGGCGCCCTTTTTTGACTCGAGTCCTTGGGCGATAACGAATTTCCGGACGCGGTCCTTCGCCGCAGCTAGCCGACCTTCGCGCACAAGGGCCTATATCACCTGGCCAACAATTTCGGTATTCTTCACGAGGTTCAGGTTGTATTGGAGAACCAGCGCCTCCCAGCTTCCGAACCAGTCATGGGAACAAGACTAATGTAGAGACAACAGGGGAAGGCCGCTGCATTTTCGCTTACGCCCCGAATAACGATGGTACATAGCCTATCAAGAATGCCGTCCACCTGGTCTGTCTCCGCGAGGTTGGATGGAGGAGGGACCTCCGACTTGCCAATCCTCCAGGAGTTGCAAGGCGAGTTTCTACGTGCGTGGGTATTCAGATAAAGACCGCCCTTGGCAATGCCAACCCGTTTGGCGACATCGTCTATGGTCAGCCACTGACAATCACTCTCCATGAGCAAGGTACCTGCTGCTTGGCGAATAGACTCCTCACACCACTGGCGGACTCAGTACTTACACCGTCCGGAGCCTTCCCGTTGACGGGGATTCCTGTTGTGGCAGCATCCGAGGCTTTGATTCGAACAATCCCTCCCCTCAGTCCATTATCCACAATGCTGCCCATGGAGAAACGCTCGGATCGGCGCTGTGTGCAACCTAGTCACCGAGTAGATACTCTCCCATTTTCTGCCTGCTCATACGCGCAGAAGTGTATGAGCGAAGGATAGGGAGTACGGGACTAATACCAGGGGAGCAACGGCTCCACGGCCAGCACGGCGAAAATTACGTAAAGCCACAGGATGGAGAACTTGTAGCTGCTGAGAGCGGTCTCTCTCGATTCATTACGCAACATTGCCATAGAGCGGCGAAGCCACTCGATGGTGAGGAGCGCGGCGGTAATACCGTAAAAGAGGCCTGCATAGCCTCCGGCGACCGGCACCCAGACCATGACTCCAAGCAAAATGATGTACAGCACAATCTGGGTACTGGTCGCGCGTCGGCTGGCAACAACTGACAGCATGGGAACCCTGGCCGCCGCATAGTCGTCTTTAATCATTAGTGACAGTGCCCAGAAGTGCGGCGGGGTCCAAAAGAAAACGAGACCAAACATGTACAGGCCTGTAGCGTCGATGACCCCCGTCACAGCAGCCGCACCAATGAGGGGAGGCAACGCGCCGGCAGCCCCTCCAATGACGATATTATTCCAAGACCGTCGCTTCATAAGGATGGTGTAGATAAACACATAGATAGCCGCTGCGCTCAACGTCAGGAGGGCGCTCAGCCAATTCGCTAGCAGTCCCATGAAAACCACCGCAGCCCCAACAGCAATGGCCCCGCCCAGCAAGACTGCGTTCCTACCGACTTGACGGCTGGGGACAGGTCGGCCCTTGGTTCTGGTCATCATCGCGTCAAGATCCGAATCGAGGCCTTGGTTGATGGCGTTGGACCCGGCAGCCGCCAAGGCCCCACCCAGGAGAACCGCGATGACCACGGGCCACGACGGCAGACCTTCCGCCGCCTTGACCATACCGGCCCCGGCCACAAGAACCAGTAGCGAGAGGATTCGCAATTTCGAGAGCGCGACAATAGTACGGACCATTGCAAGCATCCTACGTCCTCCTCCCAATGAAGGCGAGCGTCCACGACGCTGTAATCGCCCACCAGAGCCCTGTGGCAAGCCCCAGGTGCAACACCCTCAGTCCCGTAGGCAAAATTTGCAACACGCTGACGAGGCCCACCACGATCTGCGCGGCCATCAAGAGCAATACGCCGTGGTACAGCGCTTTCAGCATCCTAGTGCCACGGTTTCGGCGAAGCTGCACGGCCACCATCACCAGCAGCACCATGAGAAAGCCGGTGGCCAACCGGTGGGCGCCGTGGAGGAGCGAAGGTCTCCAGCTGACTGTGCGCTCGTCGCACAGGGGTACCCCGGGACAAGCAGCACTCAACCCGGTGCCGACCAGGCTACCGCCCAAGACGATGACCACCGCGGCCAACACAACTGAGGCGCTGGTAAGACCGATACCTAGGCCCACTCCCCCCGGTGGGCAAAGGGCCCAAATCGCCGCAGCCGTGAGCAGGGCCAGGGTGATCATGGCCAGGATGAGGTGGGCAACGACGGCCATGCCGTGCAGCTCTGTAAGCACGGTCACTCCGCCCAATCCCGCTTGCACAAGAATCAATGCCAACGAACCCACCAGCAACCGGTAGACCGCCGGGGCCATGCTCCGGGCCCTAAACGCAAGCAGGGCTGCCAACGCGACGGTCAGCATAGTAACGCCTGCGAACATGCGATGGCCAAACTCGATAGCGGTCGCCCCTTGAAACTCTGGCAACACATCGCCTTGGCACAGCGGCCAATCGGGACAGCCCAAGCCCGACCCTGAAGCCCGCACCCACCCCCCGTAGGTCATAAGGCCCACGGTCAGGAGCGCCGCAACCACCGCAGCCCATCCAGCCCACCGCACCCGATTCTGCGTTGGCAAAAAACTCGTTGCCCTCACCCTCTCCCCTTCCACTCCACCCTTTTCCAGCTACCCCCGCTCCTCGTAGAACCCCACCAGGCCTGCACTCGCCTCGACCTGAGTGGTAACGCTGGATTCAGCTTCTTCCCTGAGCGATTGGAAGGACAGCACCGCCACGAAGATGAGAATCAAAACCGGCAAAAGTACCCACACGACCTCGATGCGAGGGTCTCCAACCAGTCCTCGGGAGGGGTCGTATTGGACACGAGTCCTGAGAGCCGTGATGATGATAATCAGCTCCACAAGGGCCATTGCGCCAATTATTGCCCAGAACACCAGCATCACCGTGCCCACGGTATCCAGTCTCCGCTTCCCATGCTACAAACCATCAGGCCTTCACCCCACCGCTCCCATAAACTCTTATTTTGTTAGCAGCAATACATGGTACATGAACGCAGCTATGGGCGTCATCCATAGCATCACGGATATCCCCCCCCCCCTGGCCCTTCATTGACAGTCATGCGAGAATGCCGCTCATCCACCATAGAGGAGGAGGTTCGAAATGGAGACTGTTTCGGAAACCGTAGACCTACAAACCCCGGAAGGGACCATGGCCACTGTGGTCCACAAACCAGCAGGCGGCGGCCCGCACCCTGCCATCATCGTTATCCAGGAGGTCTTTGGCGTCAACGCCAACATCGACTCCATCGCCCGCCGTTTCGCGTCCGAAGGCTATGTGGCGGCAGCTCCGGACATGTTTTACCGGACAGGCAAGGGCCAGATCATTAAGTATGGAGACATGGAGTCGGTGGGCAAGGCACGAGAGGGAATAACCGACGATGGGCTCGTGAACGACGTGGAGGCCGTGCGAGCCTACCTGACCAGCAGCCCCGGAGTCGCCAACAGCCCCATCGGCATCACCGGCTACTGTTTTGGAGGGCGTGTCTCGTTCCTGGCGGCGTGCCGGGTACGTGGACTCAGCGCTGCCGCGGTGTACTACGGCGGCGGTATTGTGCCCAACCCCAACCGGCCCCAACCGGGTCCGGCGCCGATTGAATCTGCCGACCAGATTTCATGCCCTGTGATTGGGTTCTTCGGAGACCAGGACCAGGGAATACCCAAGGAACATGTGGACCAAATCCGGGACACCCTGAACGGGCTTGGCAAGCAATCAGAGATTATCTATTACCCCGGCGCTGGGCACGGGTTCTTCTGCGATGACCGCGAAAGCTTCCACCAGACATCTGCCGATGATTCGTGGGGCCGGGTCCTCGCCTTCTTTGAGCAAAATCTGAAGGGTGCCGTAACCGCCGGCTAGGTTCGTATTATGCCACTCTGGATAAGCCATTCAGAAGAGCCTCATCCCTTTTGGGATGAGGCTCTTACCGCCACCCGCCCAGTCCAGCATAAGATGCCGCTGTGGAACTAGAAGAACTTGAGAGTTTCATTGCGGTTGCAAGGTTGGGCAGCTTCACCAAAGCTGCGAAAGAGCGTCACCTGGCACAGCCTGGGATAAGTCGCCACATCCAGCGATTAGAGCAGGAATTGGGGGTCATCCTCCTCGAACGCCGCCGCGGCAGCTCCCTAACGGGCCCCGGTTATCAGCTTTTGGCTTACGCGAAAGACGCTCTCGAGAGGCATCGCCGGTTCTTCAAGCGAATCAACTCCGCTGTCCCTCAAGTAACCGGCAGTCTGCGCATTGCCGCCAGCAGCACTCCAGGGGAATTCCTACTGCCTGACTGGCTCACCACGTTCAGCGCATTGAACGCTGACGTCCAGCCTGAAGTTTTCATCGCAGACCCCCTTGAGGTCGTCAAAGAGATCCAGGAACAACGCTCGGATATCGGCTTCGTGGGCATCCCTGTATCAGTCCGTGACCTCAACTGCGAGGAGGTAGCGTTCGACCAGGTCGTCCTAATCGCCCCTGCCGGTCACGCCTTCGCCCGCAGGCGTAACGTGGATATCGAAGAGCTTCAGGGACAGATCTTCGTTGAACGCGAAGGGAAGCCGGGAACCCTAACGACCTTCCTCAATCACATCACCCAGTTCGGAATACCCATGCCTGAGTATCGTTCGGTCATGACCGTGAGCTCAACCCAGGCTCTCCTCTCAGCCGTGCAGCAGGGACACGGCATAGCTTTCGTCTCAGCGATGGCCCTCGACGCGCAGGATTTCAACGGAATCGTCCCAATAACCATCGCAGGCTTACCGTTGCGCCGCTCCTTGTACATGCTTATGGACCGGAACCGGTCTCTCCCCGCTGCCCCCTCAGCCTTTGCCGAATGGGTGCGCGAAGAACGCTCCAGCACGAACCACTTCCTTACATCCCGTACGATACTAGGAACCGCAACCAGACCTCTGTAAAGGTGGGGAAGGTTGGAACGGCATGCCACAGAGTATCTCAGAACACCTGAAGCCATCCGGCCCGAAACGCTTTTACCACCGGCGGTCTCGCACCGATGATAATGCCATCGTACTCGTCCGCCATGTATTCTCCGCCAAGCTAGTAGTCCGTTGGCTCGTGACTTGCTATCCCTACCACAACCGGGTTAAATGCAACCCACTGATATCAAGGCGCAGAGAAGCACTCCGCTTTCACACATCTGCTGTTTGACGCTATCCCACGGCTTGCTTAGAATTGGAGGGGAACAGACCGAATGGTCGGTCTGTTCCCCTCCAATCGGATCCGTGGTGAACGAGCATGCCGAACATTCCAGTAACCGAAACAGCCTCTCCGCGAACCAAGACACCCCGAAGCACCCGGGATCGGATCCTGGAAGCCGCTGTCAGCGTGCTTGCCAGCCGGGGCTACCACGACACCAAGATTGGCGAAATCGTCAGTAGGTCCGGCACCTCCAAGGGCGGGTTCTATTTCCATTTCCCCAGCAAAGAACGCATGGTCTTCGCGCTGGTGGACCAGCTTGCGGAGAAGCTCGTCCACAGCGTCGAACGGTCCATGGGAACGGAAACCCGGCCCGAGTACCGGCTGGCCATCTCCGTAGAATCATTGATGCTGACCTTTACCAAACGACGAAAGCTGGCCCAGGTCATTCTTATCAATGCAGTCGGCCACGGCAGAAGCCACGATAAAAAGTTCCTCCCCATCCGGAACCGGTTCTCCACGCTTATTCAACAGGAGCTGGACCTAGCAGTACGGGACGAGCTGGTGGAGCCGCTGGACACCGGACTTGCCTCCCATCTCTGGCTGGGTGCGTTCCACCAGGTGCTGCTTGCATGGCTCATGGCCGACTCACCCGCCTCCTCGGAGGTGTTCATCCCTAACCTGCAGCGTATGTTGCTCCTGAGCATCGGGCTTCCCCGTGAGCGCCTACCCGAGCCGTTGAGGAAGTAATGATGTCCAAACGACGGGAAGGAAGCAGCCGTGAGTTGCACCGTGTCCTCGCAGATGCTCAACGAAAGGCTATCGAGAAAGGCGGCCCCGTGCTGGGCAGCAACGTCCGTCCTTGGGCTGAAATCCTCAACCCCGCTTTCCTCTTCCAGGCGGGGGCAGCAACGAGCCAGACACGAATGCTCTGGGCTTGGCCTGCCCAAGGAACGTGGTCGGTGGGCATTGGGACGGCCGCTGATTTTTATGGGACCGGCCCGGGACGCATCAGAGAGGTAAAACAAGAGCTGGTGCAGCTCCTCCAAGATGCGCTTACCGAGGGTCCCCAAGGGCAGGGAATGGGGCCAGTAGCCTTCGGCGGCTTCCGCTTTCAGGAGCATGGCTCCCGGGATGAACGGTGGCAATACTTCGATGATGCTCAGTTAACTATCCCTGCGTTGCTATTCACCCACACTCCCTCGGCAAACTGGCTCACCACCAACGTCTTGGTGAAACCCGATACCGACCTGCCAGCGATTGAGTCCGCCCTCCATGCCACTCTCGATGGCCTTCCCACCAACAATGAGTCGGAGCCTTTTTCGGAGACAGAGGTCCGTTCCCGCGAGGAGACCTCCCCAGAGGTCTGGCGCGCAGAGGTGGAACAGGCCATGGGGCTCATTGCTCGAAGACGGTTGGACAAAGTGGTTTTGGCACGGCGGCTCACCCTGGAGATGGAAAAAGAACCCCGCGTTGCCACGATGCTATCTCGCCTCATGGAAGCAAACCCAAGCTGTATGGTCTTCGCCATGGGTATCGGCCCCGACACCTTTGTGGGCGCCACACCGGAACGGCTGGTGTCCCTGAAAGAGGGCCGGATGATGGTGGACTGCCTCGCAGGCTCTGCGCCCCGGGGCGCCACACCGGAGCAGGACGAGGAGGTGGGCCAGAGGCTGCTCCACTCTGCCAAAGACCTTCGAGAACACGCTTTTGTCGTCGAATCCGTCCGCGATGCGCTGCTCCCCAGCTGCTCCAACCTCCGATGGGATCAGACCCCTACGCTGTCGCAGCTGAAGCACATCCAGCACCTCACCACCACCTTCACCGGCACCATCGAGTCTGACCAGCATGTGCTTGACCTCGTGGAACGGTTGCACCCCTCGCCCGCAGTGGGGGGCACTCCGACCACCACGGCCATGGAGGTCATTAGACGACTGGAAGGTTTCGACCGCGGTTGGTACGGGGGACCCATCGGCTGGGTTGGCCCCAACGGCGACGGCGAATTTTGCGTCGCCATACGCTCTGCGCTGCTGCACGGCAATCAGGCGCACCTTTTCGCCGGGGCTGGCATCGTCGCAGGTTCGGACCCCTCGTCCGAATTCAGAGAAACGTACCTGAAATTTCAGCCGATGATTTCAGCCTTGGCGGGGGCCGAGGAATGAGCTTCGAGAACCGCAATTTTACCTGGGCGACTGCCCTGGTCGACGAGCTCGCGCGCTCAGGCTTACGCCATGTCTGCATATGTCCGGGATCACGCTCAGGCCCCCTGGCCCTTGCCCTGGCGAGACACGACGGCATCAGAAAGTGGTTCCATCTAGACGAGCGCTCCGCTTCCTTCTTCGCGCTGGGGATGGCCCAGGCATTGGACGAGCCAGTGGCGGTTCTCTGCAGTTCCGGCACGGCGGCAGCAAACTTCTACCCCGCCGTAATCGAAGCGAGTTATTCCGCGACTCCCTTGCTGCTGCTCACCGCCGACCGTCCGCCGGAACTATGGGAATGGGGCGCTCCTCAGACCATGGATCAGACCCGTCTGTTTGGACAGCACGCCAAATGGGCAGTCTCGCTCCCCTCTCCGGAGGTAAGCCCAGAGCGCCTTCGTTCCGTGAGGTTCCTAGCCAACCGCGCCTATGCGACGGCATCGGAACCACCAGCCGGCCCTGTCCACATCAACGTGCCTCTCGCCGAGCCTCTCGCCCCCCGGCCTGTACCGGAAGACCTGCAGATGATGGAAATGCTCGACTCCCCGGAAGCGTGGCGGGGCCGGGACGGCCCTCAGCCCTTCGCCCGGGTGGGCCTGGGCCGACGTAGCGGGGATGCGGCCACGATCAGTGCGCTTGCCCAGGAACTCGCAGCGGCAGAACGTGGGCTTATCGTCTGCGGCTGGCAACGGTCCCCCGAGTTTCCTAGCCTGGTCACGGAATTGGCCCACCGGCTGGGCTATCCGGTGTTGGCTGACCCCCTCTCACAAGTGCGGACAGGAGGCCATGACCTGTCCCAAGTTATCGATAACTACGACCGATTCCTAGCCGATCTGCAACAGCCGGAAACCCTCGATCCGGAGGTCATAATCCGGTTCGGAGCGGTACCCACCTCGAAGAATCTCACGGAGTTTTTAGAGCGCTCCCGCAGCGCACGGCACATCCTGGTGGGCGACGCCGCGTGGAGTGACCCCAGTCATCTAAGCACGGACGTGCTTCGTGTCAACGCCGATGGCCTCTGCCGGTCGCTGATCGAAAAGGTCTCCGCGCTGCCCCGGTCTGGAGCGTGGCTTGAGCGATGGCTCATTGCGAGAGAAATTACCGAGAAATCGACAATAGGGGCCCTAAAGCAAATGGAGGAGCTCTTCGAGGGGAAGGTGTTCCCGGAGCTGACGGAGCTGCTGCCCGACGGCTCGACTTTGTTCGCCGGTAATAGCATGCCGATCCGGGACATGGACGCCTTCCTGCCGAGAACAAACAAGGCCCTGCTCTGCACGGCAAATCGGGGCATGAACGGTATCGACGGGGTCGTCTCCACGGCGCTGGGTTACGCTGCGGCTCAACCGGAAACCCGTGTGGTGTTGGTGATTGGCGACGTGTCGCTGTACCACGACATGAACGGGCTGCTGGCAGCGCGCCGCCACGACTTGAACGCCACGGTAGTGGTGCTCAACAACGATGGCGGCGGGATCTTCTCCTTTTTGCCCCAGGCGGACTACCCCGAACATTTCGAAGATCTGTTCGGCACGCCCCACGGGCTAGGGTTCGAAGCCACGGCGACGCTCTACAGGCTTGCATACGCCAAAGTAGACTCCTGGAAGGCCTTCCAGTCAGCAGTCTCGACCAGCCTGGACACCCCAGGGACTACCATCATTGAAGTGCCAGGGGACAGGGCGAGAAATGTGGTTCTGCACCAGCAGGTACGAGCCACAGTGACGGGACAGGACGGCGCCTAATGATGGCAGACCTGTTAGTCAACGGCGTCAAGCTGCACGTGGAGGTGACTGGCACCGGGCCACCAGTGGTCGCCATCCACGGCTTCACCGGAAGCACCACGACCTGGGACCGGCTCGCCGAGGCTCTGGATGGCGAATTCACAACAGTCCGGGTGGATGTCCTGGGCCACGGGCTCTCTGCTCACCCCGTTGATCCAGGGCGCTATTCAATGGAACACACTGTTGCCGACCTGCTGGCAGTGGCGGATGCTCTGGAATTGGAGAACCCCACCTGGCTAGGATACTCCATGGGTGGGCGTATCCTGCTCAGCCTAGCCACCACAGCGCCAGAGCGCTGCCGGATGGTGGTGCTGGAAAGCGCGTCGCCCGGCCTCCGAGACCCGGTGGAGCGCCAGCGGCGGATCACAAGCGATACCAAGCTTGCTGCGCGCATCGAAGAAGACGGCATCGAAGCCTTCGTGGGCTATTGGGAAGGGCTGCCGCTTTTCGCCACCCAAAGCAGGCTTCCCCTGGCCGTGCGCGAGCAGCTCCGCGCCCAACGGCTTCGGAACCATCCGGCGGGGCTCGCCAACAGCCTGCGGGGCATCGGCACCGGGGCGATGCCCCCCCTCCACGACCATCTCAAACTGCTCGCCATGCCGGTCTGCTTTATCGCTGGCCAGGAGGATGCGCGCTATTGGGCCATTGCCACCGAAATGGCAGCTGCGGCTGCGCAAGGCGAGCGAGCTATCGTGTCTGGGGCCGGTCACGCACCCCATTTCGAACAGCCCGATGTCTTCAACAACGAGGTGCTGGCCTTTCTACGAGCGCACCTCCGGACGTCAAGCCCCTAATGTTTTACCCCTCCCCCACCCTGCCTTCAATGCCAACGGCGTACCGCGCGACAGCCCGCATGTCGAGTTCAACTCCCAGACCAGCGCGGTCGGGAATCTGCATGCGACCATCCGCAACACGAATCGAACTTCTCAACATATCATGCTCCAACATCCCGGCGGTAGCCAGTCCGCAGGCGAGACCGTCAGTCGGCAGCACTCCAGCGAGGTGCAACGACGCGGCAATCCCAACGCCGGTCTCCAGCGAGCTCGTGACCACAACGCCCACCGACCCGGCCTCCGCCAGCTCAATCATCTTCACCGCCTGGACGAGCCCACCCACCCGCGCCGCCTTCACCACGAAGACGTCTGCCGCGTTAGCGGCCAGAGCCTGGGCCGCGTCGGCAGGAG
>Ga0114996_10002673_pt1 | contig 22873 bp, 16 predicted proteins | sample ArcticOcean_MG_C_4_FD_87039 | JGI IMG/M metagenome (GOLD analysis project Ga0114996, IMG submission 87039) | Marine microbial communities from western Arctic Ocean - ArcticOcean_MG_CB4_134 | ecosystem: Environmental > Aquatic > Marine > Oceanic | place: Arctic Ocean: Canada Basin | collected... | reverse complement strand
GGCCGCACCCCGATGGCCCAAGGCAACGGCCGCGACCATCACATCAAGGGCTTCAGCATGTGGATGTGCGGCGGCGGCATCAAAGGCGGCATGACCTACGGCGCCACCGACGAGCTTGGTTACGCCGCGGTCGACAATGTCTTTCACGTCCACGACATGCACGCCACGATGCTCCATCTATTGGGCATCGACCACGAGCGACTCACGGTGCGGGTCAAAGGCCGCGACTTCCGCCTGACCGACGTGCACGGCAAAGTGGTGAAGAAGATTTTGGCGTGATGGCGTCTCGCAAGGGAACGAGATAGGCGCGATTCCTCGTGTTAGACCAATACACCCGCGAAGAGCTGGCAAGTGGATTTGCGCCATTATTTCACCCTATTCGATTCCATCGAATCCTTATGGCGACGGCATGGTGAACGATGGTTACATCGAGTTCACTGATTCAGGAAACGTCCTTCGCCCAGATCTGACCGAAGAGACGTTTCTAAAATCCTCGCTCGCAGCTAGTTCGGTCGACTTGGTTCACAATGGAGAATATCGCTCTTATAGCGCGGGGCGGCACAGTATCGCTGGCACAGTGTTCGCGGTGAGCATATTCTTTGAATCAGGGGTGCTTAAATCAATCCATCTTTCTCCTGTAGACGAAGCCGTTTCCAAATGGGAGGATGTAACTGACGCGGTACTAAAACGACACGCCCATGAGAATGATGAATGGATCAGACGAGAATGCGGAACGACTTCACCAGCATCGTTTTCATGGGGAACCGTGGAGTCAACGTGCGACAAGAGATCACTAGCCGCGTCGATAATTGTGGTTCTTCAGGAAACTTAATGGGTGAACGGTAGCAGGAAAGGGTCCGCTGTCTCCGATTGTCGTATCGACCGACAGGTGAGATAGAGTGCCCTCATACGGGTTTCCCGATATCGAGTGAATAATGAGATGCGATGGCTATCGGCATCTGCGGCCGCACGACGAGAACGTGGGGGGTTACGATGAATCAGCCCTGATTTTCGCCTGATCGGGCTCACGTCGGCGGCACACGGCGGCCGATGTTAAATCATACCGGTAACGGATTATAGGTACGTTGCGTAGCTTGCGAGGCATGATGCCCCGCGGTTTCGCGTAGCCACCGGCGAAATGCAACGTCACGGACAGGACGTGCGACGGTCGAAACCACGCCCGCCCCAGGTCTGTTGAATTCCGTGACACGCTCAACCGTTACCCATCTGAAGGTCTTTCGTGCGCAACCCGCGGCGGTCGTCGAGCAATCGCTTGGCCAGATCGCACCGCTTGGCGGTCTGTGTCAGGCCTTTGAAAAGGCGACCGGCTGGTCGCTGCTCTATGGCGAGACGGCCGTCCCGCAAAAAGGATCTGATCTTGTGTGGTCCGCCCCGGTAAGCGCGGGTGTTGGATCGGCTCCGGGGCACCTCAGAATCGAACGTAGCGGCGCGTTTCGTCAGGCCACGGAGCCGATTAGCGAGCTCGATGCGGCATCGGAGTTGGCCGGCAATTTGGCAACGGTGCTTGGCGAATTGAATACGGCTCGCATAGCGCTGCGACAGCGCGAAGCCGAGTTGGCCGTGATCTCGCCGACCTCGGCCGCCGAAGATCCGAAACGACTGGCCGAATGTCTGATGGCCGTGTTGCAGGGCGGCGCCGAAGTGATCGGCTGTCACGCTGCGGCGTTTTATTTGCTCGACGACGAGACCTCGACCCTGAAGCTCCGCGGCGCGTGGGGACTTCCCGAGTCGAGGCTGGATGACCCGGCTCGATCGTTGCGAGGCGCCATGGCGGATCTCGAGGCGCTGTGTGGACATGCGGTCGTGCTAGAGAACGAAGAACTGTTTCAGTCCTGGTCGGTCCCCGAGCCGGGTTTTCGCTCAGCCATTTGTGTGCCGATCAACAGCCCGACGGTTCCGCTGGGGACGTTGTGGATGTTCGGCCACGAGAAGCGCAGTTTCTCTTCGCAACAGACGAATCTGGTCGAGATCATCGCCGGTCGCGTCGGCGCAGAATTGCAGTGTGGGGCCCTGCTGAAACAACGCCGCCGCCAACCGGTCGACGAGCCGGCGTTGGCCACGGTGCCCGCGATCGTACCCGCCAAGCGCCGCGTGGCGGGCCCACAACTGGAAGCGTGGGACATTGCCGCGTGGGACGACCGAAGCGACGGCCGCCGATGTGCGTTCAGCGATTGGTTTTCGGTCGAAAACAACCAGTTGACGGTTGTCGTGGGCGAGACATCGGGTCTCGACGCCGACGCACGTACGACCGCTGCGGCTGTTCAAGCGGCAGCGCGAAGCCACGGACAGCGGCGGCTAGATGTTCATGAATTGCTCGCCGCGGTGAATCAGACCTGCTGGAATCTTTCGCCGGCGCCGATGCCCATTTCGTTGGGTTGCTTCTGCCTGGAGGACGACACGCCGTACGTTCGCTACAGCCGATCGGGCAAGATCGGCGCAATGTTGTTCAAGGCCGATGGGTGGGAGTCGCTCTCCACTCCGGCCCGACCGCTAGGAACCTCTGCGAAAAGCGAATTTACCGCTCAGATTCGCATCTTGGAGCCGGGAGAAGTGCTGGTGCTTTATACCGAGGCCACGACAGATCGTGAGCAGTCCGGCCCGACGCTTGGGCTAGAAGAGAAGCTGGCTAAACAACTTGTGCCGCAGTTGGGGGCCAAGGCCGAGCGGCTGATCGACGAGTTGGCCGGCGAGCGGGACGGCATGATCGATTCTCTTGGCAGTGTCTCCCTCGGCAGTGTCATCGTGATGCGATATCGCGGTTAGCAGCCCGTTGAAAAAGTCGGGGTCTGGTCCAATTTTCGGCGAGATGACGTTTTTCGCCGCAGAAAGATAACCGAAAACTTGGACCTGACCCCTTCCTTCCCATGCCTTGAAGTCGCCGTCGCCGCGCGATAGACTCGGGGCTTCCCTCCTTGGCGGCCGCGATCGACCGAAATCGCTCTTCTCGTGGCCGGCTTGAAAGCACGCCAATAAAAAAATGCGGGTGTGGCGGAACTGGCAGACGCGTTAGGTTGAGGGCCTAATGGGATTTAACTCCCGTGCTGGTTCGAATCCAGTCACCCGTACTTATGGCAACAAGGGTTTACGGCAAATCTGCTGTGAACCCTTTTTGCGTATCAATACGAATCCGGACCAGAAATTGCTCCCATATTGGGGAGGATTCACGATGGCAGCCCCGAAGGTTCGACTGTACCGGCCATGACTTACCGAGTATTCATCCATATTATGGCGGTGCTCAGCGGCCTTTTCATCACGGGATTTATCTGGTTTCTGGTCTGGGGCGTACATATGGATGAGGGGTTCTCGAATCGGGTGATTACGGGCATTCTGATTGCCCCAGGTGCCGGGTTTGAGTCTTGGCGGCAGACGGTCAAGTTGAATCTGGAGGGTGAACGAAAGGCATCGCAACTGCGGTCCTGGTTCATAGCGATGCTGGTGTTGTATTTGTGTGTGCTCGGAATCGGGTTGGCGATGGTGCTTATTCTGTGAGATAGGCCCAGACCGCCCCCAACCTTGTCGGCTTTTCTGACTCAAGGGAATCGGGCGATCCGAACAGATTCGGGTGCTTCCATTCCGTCCCACTGGGAATTTGTTCCGTTCCCTCTCGGGAATGGCCAGGATGTTCAGCAGTGCTCAGACCATGCCCTGTTCAGACAAGGAACCGGCTATGAGCCCTGGAAGCGAGGATGGTAAACCAGTTGAAGAGCGCAAACATGCATATCTCTGAATTATATTTTGAGGGAGCAGGCCGGTATGAATTGGAAATGCGGCTTCGTTCAGCGCCTTGACTGAGAGCTCACAACTTTCGGCAAACGCTTCGTCTCGCATGCAGCGAATCGTGGAAGAATGGAGAAGGTTTATCGATTGTCCCGTAGTGGTTTTTCTAGAACAGAAACCGTTGTGAAGGCGCAAACAGGACCCGCGGGAAGCTGGAAAAAACCATTAGATTTGGCTGATGCGTATCAAGTATAAGTGGATAAAAAGCGAATAATGCAGGGAAAATGAGGTGCTGATCGACCATATCTTTGCATTTGAACCGGTGCTCAAGTACCGTGGAGAAATAGGCCGAATGTCAATCACCTTTGGATCGTAGTTACTTGCGGCTATTAGGAGTCCCCCCATGCATCTTGACAATCTCCTGAGAAATCGGAATAATACCTCCAGGTGTGAGCCGAAAAGGAATTTAGGCTCACAGGAAATTCAACCCAGGGAGGGGAAAAATGGACAATAACACTCAGAATGATTCAATGCCACACGATACGCTAAACGATGCGGAGCGGGCTACTGTCCAATTCACCAGTGCGGTGAACTACACGGCGGCAGATTTAGACGCTCTGGCTGGGCAATATGTCGCTGTAAATGCGGACGGAATTCTAGGCAGCAATGCCGACATTGATGTGTTGCGGGCTGAAATCAAAGAGAAGCATGGCCTGGACCCTGGCCAGTATTCTCTTCGATAGACATTGAAGAGTAATGCATTCCGTCATGTACAGAGTCAGATAGTCTGCCTCCGTTCTCACACCTTTTGCACCCCTTCCTCGGTTCTTCACTCACGGGGCGATGTTGGCGTCCGTCGTGTGCCGTTGGCATTCAAGGCAGGAAGCAGAGTTACCAATGGCCGAGTTTGTGTATTGCTGCAACCCGGATCGCCTTTTAAGGCTTGGTCGAAACGATACGGCCCGCGACGCCGCGATAGATTTTCAAGTCGGATTTGAAGATTCAAAGCTAAGAGATCTGTTTGTCGGACTGTATAGCATACATCAAACCCCGTATTCGTTCGTGTCGAGGGCGGCACTTCGGGGCGTTTTCAGTAACGAACAAATCCGCAATCTTACAACTCAGCGAAAGGTTCCGTTCTCGTATTCCTATCGCAATAAAGACTACGCTCCGATCTACGAGTTAGAGATCTCCGCCGACCTTATTAAGGCCAACGTGAGAATAATGGAAAGCAATGTCGTCGCTAGAAACACGGTACATCGCGAGGATGGTATACCCCATTGTTCTAGTATTCTCGAACTGGAACTGTACGTCATCGATGATGATATGATGCCGAGAAATGTGTTTCTTGGAAGAGACTTCATGAATTTGTTTTTCTCCGACGATCGCATTAATTTCCAGATGACGCTTGTCGCCGGGGTCTGCGAGGGTTAATTCTTTTCGCTTTGACATCGAACTTCTCCTCAGGGTGTGAGCTAAACTTTAGCAAACTCCAAAAGCTCAAAGTCAAACTAAGTCAAAACAAGATGGAGACCTCTTTTTCTCTACAGAATTATCAAACTCTGCTAGCCCCCGAAATACCGGGGGTTTTCTAGCAAAAGAAAACTCCCGTAAATCTCTTTCCTTCGGCTCTTGCCACAATCTGTGGTATTTGCGTGGTTTGTATTTCCCGCGAAATCGAGGCTAAGGCACCTGGCTTGGCGGGACCGATAACAGTCTGGCGTAGCATCTCATCAGAATCAGCGGTCCTGACAGGACGTCAGCCACCACCGACCTGATCGTACGTTTGACGTGGAAGGGAATCCGCGGTGTTTCATCGGCGAATCTGCACATTCTTGACGGTTCTCGTCGCTGGCATGCTATGTGGCGAGTTGAGTTTCGCGCAGCAGCCGGACCCTGCGGCCCCGCCTGTTCGACCGGCTCCCGCAGTTGGGCCGGTTGCTCCCGCCGTGCCGCCAGTTCCCGGCGACAATAACGCGAACGTTTTGCCCGCGCCGGCACCACCCCGGCCTAGTCGGCTGTTGCTGGCTTCACGCACACCTCGCCGTCGTCGTCTGGCCAGCACGCCGGCCGTGTTCGGCGATACCTGGCTGCCCCCAGTGGTCGGAGTCGCCACAGGCGTCGATTTCGTCACCGCGAATCTTCTGCTAGCAGGCGGCTCCGGACGATTGAAGGTCGCTGACCAGAACAAGGCGATTCCCGTCGATCGGGCGTTCCTTCACTACAACCACTTCCACGGTGGCGCAGATGTTCGGCGGTCGCAGGGCGTTGGGCTGCCGCCGACGCTTGTTGAGACGATCCACGTCGACCGGTTTATTGTCGGCTTCGAGCGGACGTTCATGTGCGGCGACGCATCGATCGAACTGCGGATGCCGTTCACGACCAACGCCGACTATACTTCCGCCGATTTCAGTCTCGACAGCGGCGACATCGGAAACCTGTCGATCATTCTCAAGAAAATCTGGTTTGAGAGAGAGACGTCGATCGTTTCCTATGGGATGGGCATTGTCACGCCGACCGGCTCTGATGTTCGTGGGACGTTGCCGATGGTCGCGCCGATGGCCTTGGACTTTACGATCGACAACCGGGCCGTCGACTTGGTGCCGTACGTGGGAATCGTCGGTGCACCGACCGATCGGTTTTTCTATCACGGTTTTATGCAGTTGGACATCCCGCTTGGCGGCAATAGGATCACCGTCACGGACGGCGTCGACACAGCCACCGACGACATGACCGAACAGGTGGTGTTTTCGTTCGACGTGGCGGCCGGATACTGGTTCTACCGAGACTCCCCTTGTCGCATCTTTCCGAGTCTGGCGGGCATGATCGAGTTACACGTGAATTCGTCATTGAACGATGCCGACATCAAACTGGTCGCGCTTCCGGTTTTTGGCATGCGAGCCACCACGATCGAGAACGCCAACATGACGCTCGGCCTGCACGCCGAGCTTCCGAACGAACTGATTCTGCGTTTTGGCGCCGCGTTTCCGCTCACCGAGTTGGATCAGCGATTCTTCCACAGCGAGCTGATCATGTCGCTGCAACGACAATTCTAGGCGTTCAGCCATGGCGTACCGACCTGCGCAAGGGCGATTCCCCACGACACAATGGTCCCTCATTTGGAATGCGGGCGATGAGCATGCGCAAGATCGGCTTGTCGCGATTGACCAGCTTCTGCGGAACTATTGGCCGGCTCTCATTGCTCACTTGGTGACGCGCAAACGGATCGAATCGCACGACGCCGAGGATCTGGTACAGGGATTCATCACGGCCAAGGTTCTTGAACGCAATCTGGTAGGCGCAGCCCAGCCAGAGCGAGGACGCTTTCGCAGTCTGTTGCTCAAGTCACTGGACAACTACGTCGCTAACGAACTCCAGAGTCGGTCCGCACGCAAACGCGCGGCAGATCGGGCGATGGTGATCGATCCCCAAGACTCCGACGTTCAGGATGCCAGGGCCCAGCGTGCCGAAGATGCATTCGATGTCGAATGGGCGCGTCAGCTTCTGCGGACCGTTGCCGAGCGAATGAAGAAGGAATGCGTTGCAGGCTCTAGGGACGAGATCTGGGGGGTCTTCGAGGCGCGTATTCTGCTGCCCGCGACCGATGGAAGCGAAGTGGTCGATTATCAACAACTGGTGGAAACCCACGGGTTCCGCTCTCCGTCCCAGGCATCCAACGCACTGGTTACCGCGAAGCGGATGTATGGGAGAATCCTGCGATCAGTGGTCGGGGAATATGCGGCGGACGAAGAGGACGCAGAAGCAGAGATTCGAGATCTGGAACGAGTGCTGTCTCGGCAGTAGCAAGCTGCCATTTCCTAGCGATGAGGTTGATCGCCGTGAGTCAACAAGACGATACCACCCGGCAGCTATCCTGTCTGATGAGACTGGATGAGACAGCGGAACTGTGGAACCACGATGAACTCGGAGCGCTCTATGCGCATCAATTGGCCGCTCCTTTGACCGTTGATCTACCTTTGCTATCCGACGTTGCAAAGACGACGACGTTTGCCGACGTACTGTTCGGCGCGTCGCCTGAGCCTGTGACACTCGAAGCGATCAAGCGGTTTTCCAAAAGGCGAACGAGCAGCGGCGGCGAGCCGGTCTTGCCCAAGGCGGTCGCCGGCGTGTTGTACATGTGCAGCATTGCCGCGGCGCTTGTTCACGCGCAGAAGCGGATCACGACGCTTTCGGACGACGATCTGCGGGCCAGACTACAGCTTGCACTCAGGCCATCTTGGTTGGACGAGCCGTCACGCGAATTGATCACGTCCGCAATTGATCTTCTCGAGCGGAATGCGGCTGACGAAACGAAAAGTGAGTAGCGGGGCGACCGCAGAGAAAACAAAAGGAAGCCGACCTTGCGATCGACTTCCTTTTGGATTCTTGGACTCTGTTTTCGGCGGACGTTATCGACCGCGTCGTGGTTGGACATAGCCGCGTGAGGCGGAGCCGGCACGGTGTTGTGGCTGCCGATAGCCGGGGCGATTGAGATACGTTACCGCACCATGTCACCGTGCTATGCCAACACGCCCTTGACCACCTTGCCATGAACATCGGTCAGGCGGAAGTGCCGGCCTTGATACTTGTAGGTCAGCCGCTCGTGATCGATGCCCAACAGGTGCAGAATCGTCGCCTGTAGATCGTGCAGGTGGACCGGATCGCGAGCGATGTTGTATCCAAACGGTTCGGTTTCGCCGTACGTGACGCCGCCCTTGATGCCACCGCCGGCCATCCAGATGCTGAAACAGCGCGGATGATGATCGCGGCCGAAGTTGCCGCTGAGTTTGCCCTGGCAGTAATTGGTGCGGCCGAATTCGCCGCCCCAGATGACCAGCGTGTCTTTGAGCAGCCCGCGCTGTTTGAGGTCAGTGATCAACGCGGCCGAGGCCTGGTCCGTCTCGCGACACTGTTTCTTGATCCCGCCGGGCAGCCCGCCATGTTGATCCCACCCCTGATGATAAAGCTGAATGAACCGCACATCTTTTTCGGCCAGACGTCGGGCAAGCAGACAATTGGCCGCGAAGCTGCCGGGGTTGCGGGCCTCTTTGCCGTACAGCTTGAATGTCGACTCCGGCTCGCCCGACATATCGGTTACCTCGGGGATCGACTTCTGCATGCGGAAAGCTAACTCGTACTGAGCGATCCGTGTTTCCACATCGGCATCCGCTCCGCTGGCGAGTTGCAGCTTGTGTAATTCTCCCAAGGCGTCGAGCATTCGCCGTCGACTGCCGGTGTCGATCCCGCCCGGATTGCTGAGGTAGAGCACGGGATCCTTACCGCTGCGAAATCGCACACCTTGATGCTTGGACGGCAAGAACCCACTGCCCCAGAGCCGCGAGACAAGCGGCTGACCGCCCTTGTTCTTGGTGACCATCACGACGAACGATGGCAGGTTGCTGTTCTCTGACCCGATACCATAGTCGAGCCAGGCGCCCATACTTGGCCGGCCGGGAAACTGAGAACCGGTTTGCACGTGCGTGACGGCCGGGCCGTGATTGATCGCCTCGGTGTGCATCGATCTGATAATGCACAAATCGTCGGCCACCTTGGCGGTGTGCGGCAGCAAATCGCTCAGCCATGCCCCGCTCTCGCCGTGCTGTGTGAATTTGAACGGCGAACCAACCAGCGGCAGACTCGACTGGCTACCCGACATGCCGGTCAGTCGCTGGCCCTTGCGAACCTCCTCGGGCAACTGTGTGCCGTGTTTTTTGTTCAGCACCGGTTTGTAATCGAGCAAGTCAATCTGCGATGGCCCACCGGCCTGAAACAGAAAGATAACTCGCTTGGCCTTGGCGGTGTGATGCAGTTTCTTCAGTGTTCCGCCCTCTGCCGCCGAAGCCGCCCCGGGGGCAAGCATATCGGCCAGCGCCATCCCGCCGAGTCCCATGCCAAAACTATTTAGCATTTGCCGTCGGCTCATGCCAAGGGTCGATTCGTACCCGGTGCATCGGCCGGTGGACAGGTTGTTCTGATCGTCTCTCATGGCGATTACCTTTTCATGACACTCTGGTCGAAATTCATTAACATACTGGCCACGACGCCGAGCGCCGCGGTTCGAGCCGCCGGAAGTTTTTTGTCGCGCGGCCGGTCACCGGTCTTGAGAAATGCCTCGGCCCGTTTGGGATTCTTCTCGAAATCCGCCAATTGCTCTTGGTAAAGTTTCACGAGTAGTTTGGTTTCTGCCGGCCGAGGCTTTCGGCTGGTGAGTTCGCGAAACATGCCGGCGAGAATCGCTTCTGTGTTGTCACCATGCAACTTGATCTCGCGTTCGGCCAACATGCGTGCGGCTTCGACATATTGCGGGCCGTTGAGCAACACGAATGCCTGCAACGGCGACGCGGTGCGTTCACGTCGGACTCGGCAGACTTCTCGCTTCGAGGCGTCGAGCGCCATCATCGCCGGTGCCGGCGCCGTTCGCTTCCAGTAGGTGTAGACGCTCCGGCGGTAAAGCCCTTCGCCGCGCGTGCGGCCAACCGGCTTGAACGACGCCTCGACCTCGTACGGCCGGACCGATGCGCCGCCGACCTTGTTGACCAACAGCCCGCTGACCGCCAGCACATTGTCGCGAAGCATCTCCGCCGAAAGTCGATAACGGGGTGCTCGGGCAAGCAATCGATTCTCCGGATCACGGGCAAGGAGGTTGGCCGGCGCGGACGACGACTGCCGATAGGTGGCCGAGGTGACCATCAGCTTGAGCAATCGCTTGACGTCCCAATCGTGTTCGATGAAGTCGCGCGCGAGCCAATCAAGCAATTGTGGATGCGTCGGGGGCTGTCCCTGGCTGCCAAAATCTTCGGGTGTGCGAACCAATCCGGCGCCAAAACACAACTGCCACAGCCGGTTGACCGTCACGCGGGCCGTGAGCGGATGATCGTCGCTCGTGAGCCAGCGGGCCAGTCCAAGCCGGTTGTTCGGCTGATTGGCGGGAAACGGCGGTAACACCCCGGGTGTTCCTGCGGTAACTCGCTGAGCCGGCATATTGTACGCACCTCGGGTGAGCAGATGCGTCTGTCGCGGCTGCGCCATTTCTCGCATCACCATGATCTCTTGGATGCGGTCGACCTTGCTACTGCGCTGCTCGCGCGCTTTACGAACCGCGGCGAGCTGCGTCTTGTACTCGGCGTCGAAATTGGTCAGATAAAACGCCAGCAGCGACTTGCGCTGCGAGGCCGTCAGCTTGCCAGCCGGCGCGGCAAGTGCTACGGCGAGCGTCCTGCCGTCATGAACTTGTGCCACTTCGATCGGCGCGAGCTGTCGGTTGAACACCTGGAACTCGTCGACCAGCCCGTTGGTAAATCCGCGATCACGAAATCGCTGGCCGATCGCGATGTTCTTGCCACTGCCGTTGATGAACTTGTAGAGGTTGTCCCGAACTACTTCGGTCTCGGCCGGTTTGCCATCGACGAAGATTCGCAGTCCACCGGCGCGACTTGACCCGTCGTAGGTGACCGTGACATGCAGCCATTTCGCGGTCGGAATCTTGTCTTTCGTCCGCACGCGAATGGCATTACCCGGCCAGAAGTGAATCAACGACATGCTCAGCCGGCCCTCTTCGATCAGCAACTGATAACCGCGGCTGCCTGAGTCGGTCCAGGCCTTGGAGTGATGAAACACGACGGCCCGCTTCTTTTCGTTGGGCGTGTTCATCCACAGGGCGACGGAGAAGGGATCGAAACGCCGGAAATTTCCCGCCCCGATACCAAACGCATCGTCGCCAGAAAGTTTGACCGCCTTACCAACATGGCCTGGCACACTCTTGTTCGCACCACCCTTGAATTTTTCAAAGCTCTGATGTGCGACGCGGCCCGGAATCTCGGCCTTCTGGGGGCGGCTAGAGAGCCACGTCTGGAAGGCTGCTTGGCGTTTGCCAGCGATTTTTGTCAGCAGCGCTTCCGCCTGAGTGATTTGCTTTTCGACCGACGCGATGCTCGCCTTGGTCGCTGCGTCGGTCATAAAAAGAGTCGGCGTCGGAATCGCTCCGGTAAAGTACGAATAGAGCCCCGATTCGTCGATCGTGTTGAAATAGGCGAATAGCTTGTAGTACTCCGCCTGCTGGATCGGATCGAATTTGTGATCGTGGCATCGGGCACACTCGAGCGCCAGCCCAAGAAACGCGGTGCCGAACGTGTGATTACGATCAGCCACATACTCGACACGGAATTCTTCCTCCGTGCTGCCGCCCTCGACCTTCTGTGGGTGAAGCCGGTTGAAGGTGGTGGCCAAAATCTGTTGGTCGGTCGCTCCCGGCAGCAGGTCACCGGCCAGTTGTTCGGTCACGAACTGATCATAGGGCATGTTCGCGTTCAGCGCCTTGATCACCCAATCACGCCAAGGCCAAACATAGCGATCACGGTCGACCTGATAACCGTAGCTGTCCGAGTATCGGGCCACATCAAGCCAGTCGGACGCCATTCGCTCGCCATAGGCCGATTTGGCGAGCAGCCGGTCCACGAGTTTCTCGTAGGCGTCTTTCGACTTGTCGGCCAGAAAAGCGTCGATCTCTTTCGGCGTCGGCGGCAGCCCGGTCAGGTCGAAGCTCACGCGGCGAATCAATCGCTCGCGCGACACTTCGGCGGCGGGGTTAAGTCCTTCTTTTTCCAAACGGGCAAGAACGAATCGATCGACTTCACCGCGCGGCCAGTCGGCCCGTTTGACTTTTGGCACAGCCGGTTTCTTGATCGGTCGGAACGACCAGTGTTGCTCGTAGGGAGCCCCTTGGCGAACCCAACGGGTCAGTATGTCGATTTGCTGGGGCGTGAGCGACCGATTCGACTTGGCCGGCGGCATGTGCTCTTCGGGGTCGTCGGTCGTGATCCGGGTGATCAGCTCGCTCGATTTCTTGGCGTCGAGTTTCAGCACATCCTTGGCGTCGTTGCGGCGATCAAGCCGTAGCTCGCCCTTGCGGGCCTTCTTGTCCGGACCGTGGCACTTAAAACAGTTGTCAGAGAGAATCGGCCGCACTTGGCGGCTGAAATTTACAGTCTCTTTTGCAGGGACCTTTTCCGCCGCGAGCGTCGGCGCACTCGGGACGAACACAGCGGTCATAGCAAGCAGCGTCAGAGCACGCATCGTCATCAATCAACCCCATAAAAGGCGGAGGGCATCACAAGTTATCGTGACTTAATCATAACAAGACGCAGCCTGCCAGACGACAGTGACAGTGATCGGCTCAGAGGAGGGACAAAGCCGCCAAACGCCTAATTCTCCGCAATACGCGGAGCTACGGCGACTCGCCTGCGGAGAGCCGCGTCTCGATCGCGTCGAGCACTTCGGTTAGATCAGCAACGCTCTCGACCGCGTAGTGCGCCCCGGCGTCGAACATCTTCTCCTCCGCCGCGTCGATGCGGCGACGCAATTCGTTGGCGTCTATCTGCTCGATGTCCGCCAAGGTCTCTCCCACGAGATTGCCGCTCTTGGTGATGCCGACGGTCCACATGCCGGCGTTGCGACCCGCCTCGATGCCGACGGTCGTATCGTCGACCTTGACCACCGCCGCGGTGGGAAAGATGCCCAGACGTCGGGCGTTTTCGAAACACAACCACGGCGCAGGCCGACCCTCGGTAACGTCATCAGCACAAAGCATGCAGTCGGGCTCGAAACCTTGCTGCGTGGCCGCCTCCATCACAACGTCCATCAGCGCTCATGTGTAGCCCGTGCTCGAGCCGATCTTCAAGCCGCGTTTCCGGCATGCGGCGATCATCTCGACCGTGCCAGGGATCAGTTGGCTGTGCTCTTGTAAACAACCAAGCTGGGTCGGAATAAACTCTCCATAGAGACGTTCGATGTCCGCCTCTTCTGGCGGCGATCCGTGGGCCTTCTGCCAACGAGTTCTTACCGCCGGCATTTCCAGAATCGTTGCGATGTGAGTGCGCTTGGCCATCCCCATCGGCTCGCGAGCTTCGGCCGTTGTGATCTCGACGCCGTCATCGCCAAACACCTGCACGAACGCAGCAGCGGGCGCACAACTTCCATAGTCGATCACGGTACCGGCCCAATCAAAAATCACGCCCTTAAGCGAGCCGGTATACCTTGGTGGCGAATCGTTGGTTTTCATATGTTTTCGTCTTCTTGGTTTGATTAGAGGACATTTCAAAACTAATACAAGCACGAAGCGCAAGCGAGTGGATTTCTGCGAGGGATTTGTAACCGGTATTCGATCCACTCGCTTGCGCTTCGTGCTTGTATTGAATCCTTCGCAAGCGAGTTTTGAAATGCCCTCGAGTTGATCTTGGAATTGACGACACTCACAGCGTCAGCCCAAGCTCTTTTACGGCGTCTGTGATGGCGTCAAGCAGTTGGCGAACATCGTCGGGAAACACGTGGCCGATCGTGCCGATGCGAAACGTGTCCGCGTTGCTCACTTTGCCGGGATAAATGACAAAGCGACGGGCTTTTACGGCGGCGTAAAACGTGTTGAAACAAAACGCCGAGTCCGACGGATACAAAAACGACGTAATGATCGGCGACTGTCGCTCTCGCGAGATTAACGTCTGAAAGCCGATCTCCAGCATGCCATCGACCAGCAAGCGCTGATTTTCGGCATACCGCTCGGCCCGTCGGGCGACACCGCCTTCTTCGTTTAACTCCTCCAGGGCTTGGGCGAACGCCCGAACACAATGTGTCGGAGACGTATAGCGCCACTTGCCCTGCTTCGTTTCCATTTCGTTCCATTGGTCGTACAGGTCAAGGCTCAACGAACGAGCCCAACCGGCCGACTGTTCCAGAGCAGCGCGGCGAGCAATGACGAACCCAAATCCGGGAACCCCCTGAATGCACTTATTGGCCGAGGAGATCAGATAGTCCGCGCCGAGCCCTTCCATCGTCATCGGCAATCCGCCGAAGGACGACATGGCGTCGAGAATCAGTGTTTTGCCGTGTGCTTGTGACAGTTTGCCCATCGCCTCGGCCGGATTCAGCAGGCCGGTCGTCGTCTCGCAATGGACCATCGCGATATGAGTGATGTGGGAATCAGCGGTCAAGATCTCTGCCACGCGGGCCAGATCGATCGGCTCGACTTCCGGCTGTCGAACGACCACATGGTCGATCGCCAGTCGCTCGGCCATCTGCACGATCCGCTCGCCATAGGCGCCATTGGCAGCGATCAAGAGTTTGCCATCGGGTGGAATCGTCGAACCGATCGTTGCCTCGACCGAAAACGACCCGCTCCCCTGCATCAAGACCGCCGTGTAGAGGTCCGCTCCTTCAGGCGCGGCCAACTCAACAAGCTGTCGCCGAATGTCGGTCACGATCCGATTGTACTCGTCGTCCCAGGTGCAATAGTCCGCGAGCATCACCTGCTTGACCGTCTTCGATGTGGTCAGCGGGCCCGGGGTCAACAGCAAGTAAGGAATGTCGTCGTCCAAGTGTTTGTCTCCTTTACTCAATCCCTCGCGACGCATTGGTAATGCGTCGCGAGGGATTTCTTTGCCTGTTTAATCCACGTGTTCAGTATCTTAACTGAGATCGCTTAGGAAGTGATCGCCACTGCCTTGACGTACTGGAGAAAATGGTCGGTGCTCGGCGTCTGCAACCCGACCACTTTGGCCTCATCATCCCAGCGGCGCAGCGCAACGGCCTGGCGAAAATAGGGGGTCTGCTCGAATTGCTGCACGCGAGCGTCGTCGAACGGTCCGCCTTGCAACTCGAGGCTCTGCACCGACGTCAGACTGAGCGTGCCAAGATAAGTCGATTCAACCGCGCACAGGTATCGCTTGGCAACCACGTGCAGCCGAACGGGCTCAGTAACCTCTGGTCCAAAGTGCGGTTCGAGCCATTGCTGCCCGAGTCGCTCGTGCTGATCATCAATGCCTTCTTCCGTAGCGTCGTCCGGCAGATCGTGTAGCAAGTGGCCCACGTCGTGCAGCAGCGCGGCGGCGATCTGGGCATCACCGGCCTGTTCCTTTTCGGCGGCCCATGCTGCCTGTAGCGCGTGCTCAAGCTGCGAAACTTCCTCGAAGCCATAGCGCGAATCGCCGTTCTGGCGAAACAGGTCGCGAATCACTTCGATAATATCCATCGAGTCTCACTCCGCAGACCGTCTATGTTAGTTTAGCAATTAGGAACAAGACCCCACCAGCAGCACGGCGGCCGACGGCAAATCTCGTGACGGGCAGTATACACACTCTCGGTTGAGCGATGGTACCGGGCACTTGGACGTGCACCAATTCTTAACAGAGGGCGATCGTTCGGCTGCTCTTTTCACCCGCCGCCCGCCGAGCACTTGAAGTACGACGACAAGACCATCACAATACAAGGTGTCGTTCGCAACCGTTGTGCAATAGCTCAGTTACTTTCCTGACCCACTTCGACCCGGCCCGATTATAGGGAGATCCGAGATGCTGCGATTCACCACTCTGGCCGCTTCCGCCGCAATGTTCCTTACGTTGGCCTTGGCTGCCACGCAGTCTTGGGCGGCGGCGAAAGAGATTCTCCTTCATGACGAGGCCAAACAGGGCGATTTTGGACCGGCGAAGCACGACGCGAAGGTTGCCTTGCGAGTCTCTGAGCCGGGTGTGTACGTGATCCGGGGCACCGGGATTGACGCGGTCGATGACGTCGATTCGTTCGTGTTCGAAGTCACGGGCAAAAAGCCGTTCGACTTTTGCCTGATTGCCGATGCGGCGGAATTCAAAAAGCTTCGCTCAATCGACGCCCAAGGAAAGGTGCGCCAGATCGCCTTTGGATCAACGAACCCTAGCTTTCGCGTTCCGCGTAATATCTCTAAGACGAAGCTTCCGCCGGGCAAGTACCACGTCGAGATGCTGTTCGGCCCAAACGCCGCGATCGGCACGTGGATCGTAAAGATCGCCCCGCGCGACGAGGGGAAGCCCGATGAGGAGTTCTGCAAACCGCCAGTCGAACTTACCACTGCCGAGAAAATGAAGAAAGCCGATTGGCCCGGAGCCATTTCGATTTTCCACGGTCACAATTGGGGCAAAGACAAGAAGTACATCGTGGCGGTCAAGGAGGCGGGCTTCAGGGCATCAGGCGCGGGCGAGTGGCAGATCAAAGAATGCGAGAAGCATGGGCTGCGGGCGTTTGTCTTTATCTGGCCCCACGAGGTCGCCACCATCCCGGCCAAGCACAAAGATAACAAGACGGTTCTGTGCTATTACCTTTCTGATCGCATTCCGCCGCACAAATGGAACTCGTGGGCCAGCCTGGAAAAGATGGCCTACAAGACCGATCCACTTCATCCCGCCATGTTCACCATGCGTGGCTTGTGGGGCGGCGTTGCCCAGTTCCCCTCGATCGTTCGCGGTCGCACCATGGAATACTATCATTATCATTGGGATGGCAACCGCGGTCCTCACAAACACTTCGCTTTGCTGGAACAGTATCGACAAGCGTCGGCGAAGAACGGCCACGTTCCGATCTGCCGTGTCGTTGAAACCCGACCGGACGACATGCGCAAGACACGACAAACCGTGTACACGTGCCTCGCTTATGGAGTGCGCGGTTTTCGCACGGGAGGTCGAGGAATCTTCGACACAACCAAGCGCGACGCACGGGGCGTGCCGACGCGGAATGCCTTCGGCGAAGAGCTCAAGAAAATCAACGCCGCGATCAACGCCTACTCACCGATCTACAAGAAAGCACGCTGCCAGGCGGTTTACCATGTGGCGCCACTGCCAGCCGGATGTATCGCCGCCCCGAAAGATGCCTGGGTGCAGCTCGAAGGCAAGGAAGTTCTCGTTGGTGTTTTTGCCGAACCACAGGCGGCTGGCAAGCCCAAGGGACCGGACTATTTGTTGATCGCCAACCGAGACGCCTTCAACGCCCACGAGGCATCGTTGAGCATTCGAGGTGCGACCAGCGTCGAGCGGATGAACAAGACCTCGGGCAAGTGGCAAAAATTGGATACGACAGCCCGCGACGGCAATCTGCTGGTCAAACTGCCTCTGGAAGACGGTGGCGGCGAACTGCTTCGGGTGCAACGCAAACCGAGTTGAGTGCCATCGTATCTATCACGAGTTCGTGTGGGGACCGTTCCGTGGCGACGACTCCCTGCAACTGTCGCAGGTGATCCTTGCCAACGATCAGGCAGCAGAGACCGGTTCCGCACGAGAAGTACGGTGATCTGGTCAATTTCGAGCCAGAAACTCAACGAAACCAACGATCGTGGCCAAGATTGACCGATATAGATCGAGACGTCCCTGCTCCGTTCGCCTGAAATCTGGTTTGGTCCTCTTTTTCACTCTTCCGCGGTCTACAGAAGCCCTATCTTCCACCAATTCGAGTGTACAATAGGGTGAGGTGGTTCTAATCTAAGAAATCGGCGATCTACCGATACATTCGGCTAGTTTTTTTGACCATTCGGTCGTTGGTGCACGCTGTCGTCGGCGTGCACTGCAAATCAATCGATGAGGTGATTCATGCAAGAGCGATGGCGATTTCTCCGAAGCGGCCAGACGGTCGTGGCATTGTTGATCTTTAGCGTTCTCGCCGGGTGTGGCGATTCGCCGGCTGTCTCGGAAAACGATCCTCCAACCACGGCCGAAACGGTTGCGTCATCCACTTCGGAAGACGTCGTAAAGACATCTGCGCCCGCGGCGCCGAAGGATTCGCCTGATATCGCATTTAAGGATCCGCCACTCGAAACCGTCCCGGCGACCGCGCCAGTTGCGGCGAAAGAAAATCTCAAACCGCTGCCCGACGAGGTCGTCGCGGCCTGGGAGGCGGCTGGGGCGAAAGCCGGATGGATGGGAATGGATTCTTCAAATCGCCTCATGTTTCGCGCGGAGCCAAAGGGACTGACCGGTGCGTTGCCGGCGTTTCGGTTCGACACCTGGAAACCGGCTGTGCTGCCGAAGTTACCGTTGCCATGGTCGCCGTTCGGATTGCACTTCCGTTATACACGGATCAGTGCGATCGATATCAAGGACGCGGGACTTAAGGAACTCGCCGGGCTGAAGAGCCTGCGGGCGCTTCAATTTGGCAGCAATCATGTCACCGATAAGGGACTGGCAGAACTCGCCACGCTTAAGGGGCTGCAATGGCTCAGCTTGCGCACCAGAAAGACCACCGACAAAGGGCTGATGGAATTGGCCGCGCTCGACGGTCTGCAAACGCTCAACATGGACGAAATGAAATTTACCAACGTCGGGCTAAAGACGCTCGCCGGGTTAACCAACATGCGAGCCCTGAGTCTTTGGAACACGAACGTGACAGACACCGGACTAAGAGTCACGGCCGGGATGAAGGAACTCGAAACGCTCAACCTGATGGAAACCAAAGTGACCGACGAGGGGCTAAGGGAATTAGCCAAACTGAAAAACCTGCGTTCGCTGAATCTCACCGCCACCAAAGTAACCGACAAGGGCCTCAAAGATCTGACCGGACTGGGCCGTCTCGAATCGCTCGACCTGACCGCCACCAACGTGACGGACGCCGGGCTTTCAGAACTCGCCAAGCTCAGTAACCTGCGCTCGCTGATTCTTTGGCAGACCGCCGTGACCGACGACGGATTGACCCAGCTCACCCGGCTCGACCGCCTCGAGTCGTTGAAGCTTTCCGCCACCGACGTGACTGACATGGGACTCAAGATTCTGACCGGGATGAAAAATCTGCGATCGCTCGACCTGAGAGGCACGAAGGTGACCGACGTGGGCGTGGAACAACTGCAAAAGGCATTACCCGATTGCTCGATCATTCAATAGAATGGAGCAGTCCAGCCGAGCCGTTCACGTATTGCTTTACCGATAAGGGTCTGCCTGCCATGCTGCCTCGAGCGCCCTTCGTCCTGGTGCTGCTACTCAATCTGCTTCTGGCGACTCTCGGCCAGCAGCCGGTGATGGCCCAGGACAGCGCCGATGAGAAGAAGCATCGGGAGAAATGCATCCAATCGCTCAAGCAATTGGGGGCCACCGTCTTCATGCGTGGTCAGCACGTGGTCGAAGTCAGCGCCAACCGAATCAAGATCACGGATGACCAATTGCAGTTGGTTTCGCGGTTTTCAAAGATGACCGATCTGTCTCTCGAAGGGACGAAGATCGGCGATGCTGGGTTGGCTCATCTTCACGCCCTGAAAAAGCTCGAGTGGCTTAATCTGTATCGGTGCGATATCGGTGATGCGGGACTGAAAAGTCTTCAAGGGCTCAAGAATCTGCGACATCTTCCGATCGGTGAAACGAAGGTGACCGATGACGGTCTGGTCCATCTGCAGAAGATGAAGCAACTGGTTTATCTTGGCCTACGTGGCGACAAGATCAGCGACAAAGGGCTTCAGCATTTGAGCACACTGACAAAACTGCAGGGGCTGCATCTTGGAGAGACCGCAGTTACCGACGAGGGGCTCAAGCATCTGTTACTCATGCGGAAACTGAGCAAGCTGTGGCTCAGCAACACTGCCGTGACTGACGGGGCGGTTGATCATCTGGCGAAGCTCCGATCGTTGCGAGAGCTCCACGTTGAACAGTCGAAAATGACGGCCAAGGGAGTGAAACGACTGCGGGCGCTGCTCCCACGTTGCCGGGTTGTTGATCAAAGCGAGTAGCCAGTCCGCTCTTTTTCCGCTTCGGGATATTCACTCCCGACTCTGCTGGCGGGACCACCTTCTGGTTCGCGCGACTTTGCCGCCCGATACAGGAGCGCTTCCTACTTGAAGATGTAGCGGGCCTCCCCTAGAATGACCGCAGTGAGGGGGGAGCAGCATATTGATCCCGTGGATAAGAACCTGCCCGCGGGGGCAATCGATCTCAACATCCGACAATCGTCGTTTTCTTTGCTGGCGGAGGCCACTCACTATGAAAAAGATTCTCTCGTCGCAATCGAAGTTGATGGCCGCACTGCTGTTGGGACTCATCGTGACCAGTACGTCGCTGGCCGAGGATCGAACGCCTGCGGAGTTCGAGAAATACCTCGCGAATAAGGTTCCCAACTTCTCCGAATCACAGATTCGTACCCTGGCCAAGGGTGTCGACAGGAACAGCGACGGGACGATCTCTTCGGCTGAGTTCGCCATTCGCGCGGAAGTCTATCGTGTGATCGTTGCCAGCGGTGGATTTTTCGCCAAGAAAGAAAAGGGGCCGTCGTCCGATGCCTCGACGGACAAGACGCCGGTGCTGCCCGCCATCAACAGTTCGGCGAAAGCAACCGTCTTGTTGGTCACCGCCAACAAGCTTGCGGCGGCTTGGAAACCGTTTGCTGACTGGAAGACACGCAATGGCAAAGTGACGAAGATCGTCACGGTTGCCGACATTGCCAGAAAGTACAAAGCCAAGAGCATTCAGGAGAAGATCCGGCTCTGCGTTCGTGAGCACATCGACAACCAAGGTACACGTTGGGTCGTGCTGGGTGGTGACAGCCTGCCAGGTGGCAAGGGTTTGGTCCCGGGGGGCCACATCACGGTCCACGCTCAGGAGCCGAGGGGTATTCCCACCGACATCGTCTATCTAAGCAAGACGAACTGGGACGCCGATGGCGACGGCGTTTACGGCGAGTGGGAAGATGACCAAAAGGCCATTTCCTATCCCGACGGAACCGTCGGACTGGGGCGAATCCCCGTCCGCACAGCGGCGGATGTCGCCGCCTTCACAGAAAAAGTGATCGGGTACGAGGCGAGGTATCCAGGCACTTCCTTCGCCAAGCAGATGATTTACACCTGCACCGTTGGGGCAGCCTATCCCAAGGTTCGCAATAGTTGGGATGGATATTTATCGAAGGCGTGGCCCGGGGGCAAGGTGGGACGTTTTTTTTCCGAAGAGACACCCTGGGACAAAAAGGGAAAGCCGGGAAGCTTTCCGTTGAGCCCTGAGAATCTCGTCGGACTGATCAACAACAACACGCCCAGCAAGCTGCACATTCACGGGCACGGACACCTGCCTGCCTGGGTGCTTGAAGACGCGGCGTTTACACAGAGACACGTTTCGCAATTGAAGAACGATGGGGCCTATCCGCTGATTACCACGGTCTCTTGCAATACGGGCGAATATGATTCTACCCAAGATCCGTCAATCGTCGAAATGATGATTCGTCGGCCCAAGGGCGGCTCAGTCGCCGTGGTGGCACCGATTCGAACGGGAAAGCCGCATTTCCACAAGCGTTCTGACTTCGTCCTCATGGTGACTCAGGGGAAACTCGACGGGACAACGCAGACTATGACCCGTTATTGGGTGAATGGACTTGGAGGTGGTCGGACCACCGGCGAAGCGCTGATGAAGGCCAAGGCGGAAATGGTCCCCGATGCTCGAAGGACCCCTGGTTATCATTTGTGCATTTGCGAACTCAATCTACTCGGTGATCCCACGCTCGACATGCGAGCCAAAGCTCCCGTGACGCCAAAACTCTCGGTGCCAAAGCGAATTGAGACCGGTAAACAGGTGGTTAAAATTTCGACCCGCGCACCCGGATGCACCGTTTGTCTCTGGAAGGGCAAAGAGGTGTACGAGGTAGTACAAACCGACAAAAGTGGAAACGCGAAAGTGAACATTTCACCAACGTCCTCCGGCAATTTGTTAGTGACTGCCTCTGGCGCGAGCCTTAATTCAGTAGGTGCTGTCATCACCGTAATGGCAAAGTAGAAGCGAACTCAATTACTCGTCGGGTTGCTTGTCCCAGATTGACTGATAGGCACTGATCGACTCGAAGTACGACAGCATCGCGGCGTAGAATTCATGGCCGCCAAGCGTCGAGCTATCGCCCACCACGATCAGCTTTCTCCGGGCTCTTGTCAGTGCCACGTTCATGCGTCGGGTGTCGCCGAGAAAGCCAATTTCGCCGGTCGAGTTGCAGCGGACGCAGGAAATCAGTACGGCTTCTTTCTCGCGTCCTTGAAAGCCATCGACGGTATCGATCTCTAAGGTATCCGAATCCCACTGTTCACGGAGCCAGCGAACCTGTGCGGCGTACGGCGTAATCACGGCGATGTCGCGAGGATTGATACCGGCCGCTTGCAACTGTCGGACTTTACGGAGCACGAATGCTCCCTCCTGTGGATTCCGCTTGCTTTCGCCGCCCGGCTCGAGTTCTTCCTCCCAGTCCGCTCCGGCTGTGTCAATCCATGTGACCGCATCGGAGGTGATCGGCGAGAGTTCGACCGTTGACAGGTCATGAAGCAGATGGGACTCGACGGTCTCGTGCGCCACGAGCGTACCGTCGTAAAAATGCTCAGACGAGAACTGCATGATGTCCG
>Ga0114996_10002669_pt1 | contig 22907 bp, 17 predicted proteins | sample ArcticOcean_MG_C_4_FD_87039 | JGI IMG/M metagenome (GOLD analysis project Ga0114996, IMG submission 87039) | Marine microbial communities from western Arctic Ocean - ArcticOcean_MG_CB4_134 | ecosystem: Environmental > Aquatic > Marine > Oceanic | place: Arctic Ocean: Canada Basin | collected... | reverse complement strand
TTCGGGAAGCCCTGGTTTGATCTCCTCCAGGCGGGCCTTGACGTCGTTGATCACCTGGCGCGTATCGGCCCCGTAGCGCACGACGACAATGCCGCCGACCGTTTCTCCTTCGCCGTTCCATTCGGCGATGCCCCGCCGCATCTCAGGACCCATGCCGACGCGGGCGACATCAGAGAGAAGGATCGGCGTGCCGTTTCCATCGACGCCCAAGGCAATCCGCCGGATGTCGTCCAGGGACTCGATATATCCCAACCCGCGGATCATGAATTCTTTCTCGGCGACCTCAAGAAGACGTCCTCCGACGTCGTTGTTACTGCTACGCACGGCGTCACGGATTTGCGAAATTGAGATGTTGTAAGCCCGCAGTTTGTTGGGATCAACCGTGATCTGGTATTGACGGACAAAGCCCCCGACGCTGGCGACTTCGGAAACCCCCGATACGCTGGTCAGCTCGAATTTCAGGAACCAGTCCTGGATCGAGCGCAGCTCACTCAAGTCGTGACGGTCCGACTTGAGCGCATACATGAAGGCCCAGCCTACTCCGGTGGCATCCGGGCCCAGAGTTGGGGTGACGCCGCGAGGCAAGCGCCCGGAAACGTAGTTGAGGTATTCGAGGACACGGCTGCGCGCCCAGTACATATCCGTGCCGTCTTCGAAAATGATATAGACGAACGAAAACCCGAAAAACGAATACCCCCGCACCGTCTTCGCAAAAGGAACGGCCAGCATCTGGGTCGTGAGCGGATAGGTGATCTGGTCTTCGACGATGCGCGGAGCTTGGCCTGGATACTCGGTGTAGATAATGACCTGGACGTCGGAAAGATCGGGAATGGCGTCGAGCGGCGTGTTGGCAAGTGAATAGACGCCGGCCGCTATCACGGCGATGGTTCCCAGGATCACTAGGAAGCGATTCTCGATCGACCACTCAATAATTTTGGTCAACATGGTTGCGATTCTCTCTCCGCCACTGCTATCGCTGGCTTGCGGGCAACTTTTCATTGCCCGGTCCATCTTTGCCGAGCGTCTCTTTGCCGAGCGTCTCTTTGCCTAGCGCATCTTTGCCTAGCGCATCTTCCGTATTCCGCCGACTGCCCAGCAGTTGGCTGATGGCTGCCTTGAGATTGCTTTCCGAGTCGATCAAGAACTGCGAAGAAGTCACGATGCGTTCACCTGCCTTGAGGCCGCGGCGAACCTCTTGAAAGCCGCCCCCTTCGGTACCCAGCTCGACTTCGCGCGGCTCGAAAACACCCTTCGCCTTCTCCACGATCACGACCGCCCGTTCCCCGCTGTGGAGAATCGCCTGCTGTGGCACCTTCACCGCTCCCCGTACGGCCGCCGGACGGATCACGACATCGGCGAACATGTTGGGACGCAGCTTCATGTCGCTGTTGTCGATTTCGACATAGGCCGCCAGAGTTCTGGTGCGAGGGTCAACCGCGCCGTCGAATAATACGACCTTGCCCCGCCAGCTTCGGCCCGGGAAAGCGCTTACCTCGACGCGCACCGGCGTCCCTTCCCGCACGTACCTTACGTCGTTCTCGTAAAGCTCGATCTTGGCCCACAGCTTGGAATGGCTGCCCAACTTCAAGACCACCATTCCCGGAGTCAGGCGCATGCCTTCCAGCGAGTTTCCCATCTTGCCGACGATCAGGCCCGAGGCGGGAGAAAAAACCTTCACGGTGCGGCTTGCCTGACGCGACTGATCGAGCTGCCGGATTTGTTCCTCGGAAATATCCCAATATTGCAGCCGGTCACGGGTTGCCTCCAGCAGCGACCGCGCGCGCTCGACAGCTTCGGGATAGGCCGATCCCGAGAGGCGATCGACGTAGTCGAGTGCCGCCAGGTACTCCTGTTGCGTGGTGACAAGTTCGGGGCTGTAGACATCGAACAGCACATCGCCCCGCATCACGTGCTCGCCGACGTTGTTGAAGTAAGCTTTCTCGATCCATCCGGCGAACTTGGTGCTGACCGACACGAGCGATTCTTCGTTATGAACCAGCGTGCCCATCGTGCGGATTTCAATCGGAATGGCGCCGCGCTCGACGAGGGCCGTGCGCACGCCGAAATTCTGCAAGAAATTGGGATCGACCCGGACACCGCCCTCGGCCGGCGCTTTGTCTTCATAGACGGGGACAAGATCCATGCCCATTGGCGACTTCCCCGGTTTGTCGGAGGTGTAGCTGGGGTTCATCGGCGCCCGCCAGTAAAGGATCTTTCGCTCGCCGGAAGGCGTCCCGCCCGCTCCGGTCGATGAGACCGAAGTGTCCTTAACCGGGGTCATCCGCATCCCGCAGACCGGGCAGTTGCCGGGTTTTTCGCTGACGACGTGCGGGTGCATACCGCAGGTCCAAAGCTGCGCGGAGGTGCCAGCGGCGCCCCCTGACGGAGAGGATGACGGAGAGGATGACGGAGCCGCTGACATTGAATGTTCAGCGTGCCCGCGGCCGACGATTTGCTCGGCCCAGTCCCACCCAGCAGGGTTCCAGATCAACAGCGCTGGGCCGGCCGTGCCGAGCAGGAAGGCGAACAGCGTGACTAACAAGAGCTTCGATTGAGTCGTCATCATTTCCTCCCCAGAAGGGTCCCCTCCAGAAGGGGTCTTGCCTCCGGAAGCGGCCCGTCCGCCGCTGGGGGGTTTTCTTCCGGGAAGGCTGCTCCGGTAGCCCTCTCGGTTTCGGCCAGGGCCTTCATGTAATCGCCGCGCATTTGCGCCAGGCCGAGACGAACGTCCAGCAAGACTCGCTCGCTATCGAGCAGCTCGAGCACGCTGAGCGAGCCGGTGGAGTAGGCGGCTTCGCTCGAACGCAAGGCCTGCTCGGCCTGTGGCAGCAGCGCATTTTCGAACAGCGAGATCTGCCTGCGAATGGTTTCCAGGCGGAAGGTCGCGGAACGAATGGTGACCTCGGCTTGGTTCACCTGCCGGCGGTAACCGGCTTTCGATGCCAGGAATCGCTCGGTGGCCTCAAGCACTGCGGCGTCATATTTGCGGCGGAAGATCGGCAAATTGACTCCGACCGTGACGCTGTAGATGTTCTTGCCGTTGCCCGGCGGAGGCGTCCTGCGGCCGGCCGGGTCGCGCCTCCCGAGTACGTTGGTGAAACCCGCGCCTACGGTAAAGTCGGGTCTGTACTGCTTCCTCGCCAGATGAATCCGCTTTTCGTCGCCTTCGATTTTCTGGAATGCCGCCTCGATCTCGGGGCGCCGCTGCCGTGCCAGCGCATAGAGCCGATCGGTGTCGGGGACGCCCGCGGGAACGGCCGGCAGCTTCACCGGGGCGAGTGGAGCGTCAACCTGGCGGTCCATTAGCTTGTTGAGAACCGCCTCGGCGTCGACCCGCTGGCGCTGGAATACTTCCAAGCGGTTGAGACCTCGCGTGATCTCGGCCTGGAGCTTGAGGGCTGCATGCTGTAGTCCGAGCCCCTGGGCGTAGCGGGCTTCGGCGAGCGTTTCGTAGTGCCGCAACAGCTCCAAGTCCTCGTTTGTGATGGCCGCCGCGCTGTCCAGGTAGGCCAGATCGTAGTAGGCCAGCTTGACTTGCCGGACAACTTCAGCTTTGTCCGCCTCGTGAAGAGCGGCCAAGACCGCCGCTTCCTTGGCCGCCACTTTCTCGCGGTCACTCAACTTCCCGAACCACGGAAAACGCTGCGAGATGCTGAGCATAGCCGTTTGCGGCCCGACACGGGTTTCCGGCGAGCGGGCAAACTGAGTCACCCCGATCATGGGGTCGGGCAGTGCGCTGACTTGAGGCAGCCGCTGCAGCGACGAGCGGTAGCGGGCAAACGACTCGGTCACCGCCGGATGTTTTTCGACAGCGCGGGCGATGTAGCCGGCGAGCTGCTCATCTCCGTTCGTGGAATAGCTCTGGGCGGCCGCCGATGCGGTTAGCCATAGTCCGAGAATGATTTGTGTTCTCACTGCTTTTCCTCTCCTCACCCGCATTTCTCACCGGCTGACGGCCAAGCACATGCGAGGCCCGCCATTCCTTCGTTGCGCTTGCTCGCCGTGCTCCACGGACTCTCTGAGTACGCCTGCGCCGGTCAAGCGGCGCGCGCCTCGTACTGACGCGCCTCTTCCGCGCTTCGTCTCGCCACGTGGTGAGAAAAGCGGGCTAGCGTGGGCACGGCGGTGGTGCGCATCGGGAAGCGTTCTTCGAACGATCGAGGGGGAAAAGCTAGATCAGAAATGCGGCGTGCTGAATGTAGAGGGGTGGTGAGGAATCCGTCATCACCGGATCAACAGCGGCGCTCATTTGCGCGCGGCCATGGTGGTGTTGGCCTGGTGCGACGACCGAACCCGTGGCAGGCGCCAGGTCGACGCTCGGTAAGGGTGAAATCAAAACCTTCGACGATTTGGCCGCGCAAAGGGTCTCACAGCCGTGCGATTCTTTCTCGTCGCGGCTGCAATGATCCTCGCAACAATCGTGGGACGAAGGTGCAACCGTTGCCGCTAGTACCCGGCAAGGCGCGGACAATAGAATACCGGCGATGAACAGAGCGGTCAGCAGCGCCAGTGCGCGGTGCTTGGTTGACTTTACGATGAGAATGCCTATGGTCATTTTCGAGGGGACCGCTATCCCCTACAACTTATTGTAAACCCTGTAGTGCGCTACGGAGTCAAGAGTTTTCCGAGTTCAAAAATCCATGTGCGCATACCATCGCTGCCCTTGCCGGGGTTTTCAATCGAATGCACGGCCCGATGTGCTTGAGCTGGTCTACGATCCTCCGCCGCTTCGCGGCTTAACGGCTCTGGGCTCGCAGACTCAGGGCGCGCGCTAACTCGACAGTATTGGCGCTAGCCTGCATGTCTCATCCGCTGACGGGCCAAGTACATAGGAGGCCCGCCATTACTACGAATTCGCGAGGCAAGCGCCATCGTTGTGGAACGCTGCGTGCAAGCCTCAAGAACTCAGGAACAGGAGGTATAAAAAGCGATGACGGGACGAGAATTCCAAAGACTTCAGAGACGGTTGGAACAGAAGTCGAACGATCTGGCTCAACTGTACAGCATGACGAAACTCTTATCGCACGGGAAATCGACCGATCAACTGGAAGATGCCCAAGCGGAAGTCGACTCCGGTCTGGCGGTCTGTGTCATCAATGAGGGGCGGAAGGTCCAGAATGCCGTGCGCTTCGCACTGGATCGCATGCGGAGCGGAGAGTATGGCACCTGCGAGTGGTGCGATGAGCCTATCCACTCGAAGCGCCTGAGCGCGGTCCCTTGGGCGACCCGCTGTGCGCGTTGCCAAACCATGTATGAGGCCGCCGAGGATGAAACGAGCGTTTGCGGCAGTGCTGCTTGACGGAAGACGGGGGCGTGACGGGCCGCGGGCTAGCCAAAGGCGTCGTGGGTGCTTGAGTTGAACGGCTTTCAGTTCGGCCAAGGTGACGCACCGCCGCGGTCCCGCTTGCTCCCGCGTTGAGCGCTCCGGTATCATCTGCTTGGACGATTGCTTGGACGATTGAGTCCTTCCGCCGATGACAAGCAGAGCCAACTTCCCCACCCGCCTTCGGCCGATCGTATATCTGTCGAACAATCCTTTGAGCTTTTTGGGAGTTCTGTTGGTAACGAGCGGGGCAGTCATCTGGCTGTTTCTGCTCCCGGTGCATTTTGGAGGCGAACCAGCGCATCCTTACCTGGGGATTCTGTTCTTCTTGGTGGTGCCCGCCGCATTCTTCGCTGGTCTTGCGTTCATTCCTTTAGGGATAGCCCTGCGCAGGCGGAAACATCATCGCCAGGACATCTACCCGGATGATTTCCCCCCGTTGAATTGGAGTAACCCGGCTTTCCGGCAGCTTGCCTCGTTTGTTGTTGTCGCCACCGCGGCCAATGTTGTCTTTGGCGGACATCTTTCCTACTCGGCGGTTGAACACATGGATTCAGTGGGCTTTTGCGGCGAGTCCTGCCACGTCATGACACCGGAGTTCACCGCCTATCAGGTTTCGTCACACGCACAGGTCGGCTGCGTGGAGTGTCACATAGGCGACGGTGCCGCCTCGGCCATTCGGGCCAAGCTCAACGGTGTCAGCCAGTTGGTTGGCGTGGCGACCGGCACCTACTCTCGCCCGATACCTACGCCGGTTCACCTCCTGCGTCCGGCTGGTGAGACCTGTGGAAAGTGTCACTGGGCCGGCAAATCGATCGGGGACCGGCTGCGAGTGCTGACGAGATTCGCTGAAGACGAGGCAACTACGGAATCCTACACCGTTTTGCTCATGCATGTCGGCGGAGGAGCTGAGCGAAACGGTATCCATGGCGCTCACTTGGGGGAGGGGGTGGAGATCGAATATTTCTCGGATGACTCTCGCGAAACCATCTCCTGGGTAGGGTACACAGACGGGACCGGACGTTCGACTGAATATGCGGCTGAGGACTGGAAACCTGAAAACGCCTCGAGCCTCGCCAGGCGGCTGATGGACTGCACGGACTGCCACAATCGTCCGGCGCATACGTTTGAGCTGGCGGCCGGGGCGCTGGATGAGGCATTGGGTGAAGGCAAGATCAATCCATCGCTGCCGTCGATCAAGAAGCTGGGTCTCGACATCCTTCAGTCGGAGTACGAATCTCGGGAAGAGGCGGCCGCTCGCATTCCGAAGGCGCTTGACGAGGTTTACCGAAACGAGCATCCGGGGACGGCGGCCACCCGGGGAGCGGACATTGAGCAGGCCGGCCAGGCATTGCTGGCGATCCACGAACGAAATATATTTCCAGAGATGAAAGTGACCTGGGGAACCTACCCCAACCAGATCGGGCATACGGATTTCCCCGGGTGTTTCCGCTGCCACGACGACCTGCACACGAGCCCGCGGGGCGATACCATCACGCAAGACTGCGGCACTTGCCACGAGCTGCTGGCGATGGAGGAGGAGTCGCCCGAGATTCTAACGAGCCTTGGGGTCAACTAACGCGCATTTCTCGCCGACTGACGGGCCAGCGGGGGCGCCCGGCTTGAACCAGGCCCACAGCCACCGGCGGCTACTTTAGACTACCTTGGCCTTGGCGCGATTCAGCGGTCGAAACCCTTTTGCGAAATGCTCCTCGATGGCTTCCACCACCAGCGGGAGATACGAGTCCAGCATGCACTGATCGGTGACCCGCACGTCGCAGCTTCCGTCCAAGTTGCGAAGTCCGCACTGCGCGCAAACATTTTCTCGAATGGATTGAATGTAGGGGTCCATTCGGTCACTGCTGACCTTCAGCACGGCGTATGCGACGTCCGGAAGCTTTTCCATTAAGGTGCATTGGCTCTCCGCTTCCTTGCCGCACGAGCCGTCCACGTTTCGATCTATGCAAACCGCGCAGACTTTCTCGCGGAGAAGCGCGTGGAGCTTGTCATGGTTCTGGTGTTTCATGGCCTGCCTCCGACAACAACTACTTGTACTAATGCACGCCGGATTCCGTTCCGCCATAGGTGGGCGTTCGGCCGTTCGCAGGCGGGCGGGCAGGTATAGCGAAGCCGAGGCCGCATTTGTCACCGCCTGAGGGGGGGAAAGCACGCGATCGGCGCGCCATTGCGCCGTTGCGCTTGCTCGGAAGAATTGGGCGTCGCCGCGTTGCGGCGATGGACCGGCAAGATTGCCGGTCCCTACGGCGCGCGCCTCGTATTGACGGGCCTCTCGGGCGCTTCGTCCCGCCACGTGGTGAGACATACAGGCTCAGTCTCGTGGAAACCTTCCGACGGATTGAATCCGGACTCGGCATGGCGCTGCGCGCGAATAACGCTGGTGCTGAACCCTGAACCCTAATGACGCGGGTTTGGCCGTTGAATTGCACTTGTGAGATCGTGCTGGGCGGTCGGTTGTCTTACCCCCTTTTCTTCCAAGGTCGGGTGCGCTGTCGTGAGGCAGCCTTCCGGCCAGGCCGTCCGGCATTATCATCCGGCGTACCAAATGTGTAAGGCAAATGTATAAGGCAATTGAATGGAGGACAGATGATGAAGGTTCTTGTGGGCGTTGTTGATGCGCTGTTCGTGCTGCTATTCGCCCTCGGTTGCTTGACCTTCATGAGCCTTGGGGCGGTGGAGAAGCCACCTGATGCGCTCGTTTTCGAGTCGAAGCTCGGAAACGTGACCTTTGACCACACAAAGCACGTTGAGCTTGCGTCAGGCGACTGCACGACCTGCCACGAAGCGCTTTTCCCGCAGTCGCGGGTTCCTCTGAATTACAAAGCCGCCATGCACAAGAAGGCGGAAGCAGCAAAGACTGCCTGTGCGGGCTGCCACGTCGGCGAAGGTCCCGTCCCCATTGTTGCGGTAGAGCCGCGGGTGCTTCCCGTCGCCGAAGAAGATGTCGTCGTATCCGTCGTTGTCGTAGTCGACCGCCGACACGCCGGGCGCCGCGTATTTAACGATCGCGAACTGCTTGGGTTCCCACTCGGGGGTGGCGAAGTCCGGATTGAATTGTGTTTTGAAGTCGAGGCCCGCCGACTCGGTGACATCGCTGAAACCCCTCCGATCTCCAGTGACGGTGCGGCCGTCAAGGAGTTCCTGCCGCTCGATCACCCAGGAAGGAGTGGCTTCGCGCAGCCACATTCGAAAGTGGGCGTGACTCTCGAATGCCTTTCCATCGACGCTGGTCCCGCGGATCCAGAGCATCGAGCGAACGACGGCCTGATCGGGGGCGGGTATCTCCTCGATCGCATCCAGCTTGAATTTCGCAGTTTCGACCGACTGGATTCCGTCGAAGTAGCGCCCCGCTTGTTCAACTGCGTCAGCGCCGCCGTCTTTCGCGCCGGATATGTCCCATTCATAAACTTGGACTCCGTCCCGGGCCAGGGCGGGTTCCTCGTTGAGATCCCAAAACAGTTCGGCCTCTGCCGCCGCCTTCGGTTCGTAGTACTGTGCGAGTTCTTGCGGTTGCAAGCGCTGGGCGCTGGCGGCATAGGCAGTCAGAAGCCGGAGAACGTCCTGTCCGGTTTCGGCGTAGTCGTCCGCGCCGCGATTGAGATTCTCGACATGGAGCATACCGCCGCCGGCCCCGGCGAGAACCAGGGCGGCTACAGCGGATAGGATCACAGACTTCCGGTTGATAGACATCTTTTTGCGATCCCGGTCGAATCCGTACGATAGAGAATCGCCGACTCAGTCGAGCCAGTTGATTTTAACAGGACGGCGAACCCGGCTATTTTTGGATTCGAAAATACTCATCCTCCGAAGGGCTAGTCGGGTTCGGTGAAGTGGTTCAGAGAGTTGAGATCCGCTTCGTAGGATTGCCAGGCGCCGCTTCCAGGCCAGTAGACTTGCACCGACTCAACGCTCGTCGATTCGCCGAGTCCGATATGAGCGAGAAATGGCGCGCTGCCGAAGGTCGTTTTCTGGTCCATGTGGTAGGTGCGAACGACCGCTTTCCCATCCGCCGTCGAAGCCTCCACGCGGATCCGGCAACCGACACCGAAGCGGTTGGTGCGGCGCCCGTGTAGCCGGATCTTGATCCAGCTTTGATCGAGTTCGCTTTCGTTGACGAAGAACTGGTTCGGCCAGCGATCGCCCGGCCACATCCCGCCGAGACTGGAGTAGACGTCTTGGTCGCCGTCCTCATCCCAGTCGAAGAAGACAATGCCGTGGCCCTTCTGAATCGTCCCGAAGCCGTGCAGCCGCGAGATGTTTTCTGTTGCCAAGGCGCAACCTGTTCCGTCCGTCCGGCCCAAGTACATCAAGTTTGGGAGGACAAACCAGGGCTCGGGGCTGCCGGTCCCCAGGTAGAAGTCGAGGCACCCGTCGTTGTTGAGATCGCCGTAGGACGCTCCCATGGAACCGATCGTCATGTCGTCGAAAAAGCCGCGGAGAGGCTCAAAGCGGCCGGTATCGTCCCGCTTGAGAACGAGGGCACGGCCCGTGTCGGTATCCCCGTAGTCCATTCCGAAGACCGCCTTCTCCGTCGACGTGCGCGCTTCAACCGCGGAGTTCAGAAATATCTCCAGGTTGCCGTCGTGGTCGACATCGACGAACGAACCCACGAAAGACGACCCGAAGCGGCTGTGCGGGGTGAAGCGTTGTCCGCCCTCGTTGTGGAGCAGCACGCTCTGGCGTTTCGTGGCGCTGGACAAGAACAGGTCGGCGAAACCATCGTTGTCATAGTCGCCAAACGCGGCGCCAATCATCGGCTGGTCACTCACGTAGGGGCTGAGCCCAAACGCATCGGTTCGGTCCACGAAGCGGCCGTTTTCCTGCAGGAACAGGCGGGAATCGGTACGGCGCTCAGCCAGAAAGCCCCAAACCAGCGGAATCCGGATGCCCCAACTCGCAAAGAATAGATCGAGATCGCCGTCATTGTCAACGTCACCCCACGCCGAGGTCCAGCCAAACGTTCGCTTCCCGTCCGTGCCGTCGCGCAGCCCGACCGCTTCGGTGACGTCCTCGAAACCGCGGCCGTCTACGTTTTGGAAAAGGCGGAATGGCTGAAAGCAGGAGGCGACGAAGACGTCCATGCGGCCATCGTTATTGAAGTCGGCGGCACTGATGAGCTGCGCCTGAATGGCGTCCTCAAGCCCGCTCCCGGCAGTCACGTCCTCAAAGCCCTCACCACTATTGCGGTAGTAGTGGAGTGGATCGAAGCTGCCGCCCGTGATGATATCGAGACGCCCATCGCCGTCAAAATCCTCGACTGCCACTGCGCGGCCCGAGTCGAAAGTGTCGATGCCGAATTCAACCGCCCGGTCGCTAAAAGACAGGTCGGCTGCCGCCGCGCCCTCGCCTTCGGCCAGCTCGCCATAGAAGAAATCCGTGAAGCGGGTCTTCAGGCGGTATTGCGCGGGGACCTGATCCGGGTAACCGTCGATTGTCATGTAGCAGAAGTTGAGCAGCCAACGGTACAGGCTGCTTTCGGAGTCATAACGCTCCAACAGCTTCCGCAATGTCTGAATGGCGGCAGTGGCCGATTCTTTCCGCGCATGATGCTTTGTGAGCGGCAGCGTACACCAGGCTTGATTGCTTTGGTGGCTCGCATGCACCGTGTGCGGGCGATTCTTGGGGTTACGCAAAGCCGCGAGGCAGTTGTTTGCCTCGGCGAGCCGCATCTGAGTGATCGCCAACCAGAACAGGCGGTCTTCGTTCTCACCCTGCTGGCCGATTAACTGCGAGAGCAATGCGGCCGCGGTCGGGAAATCACCGAGGTGAAACAGGCGTTTTGCTTCTTCGAAGTCGTCCTCGGCCCGATTCGAGGGCAGAGTGAAGTATCCCGTCTCCGGATCCATCTCGAGCGAGTCCAGATGGGGTATCCAATACAACATGAAACTCACGAAGTGAGAGGTCTCCCGGAATCCGGAATCCTGGAGCATGTAGAAGGTCTCCGCTGTCAGGTTCGGGTAGCGAATGCGGGACCAAAGAAGCGTCCCGCCCAGTAGGACGACGAGAGCCAACAGAGCGCGAATCCTGATCCGCCCGTCACGTGGGGAGAAATGCGGGCTACTGTCGAATCGCTGCATCAAGCCTGCTCGGAGTTTTGCTCGACAAAGTCAGCTACTTGGGCGAGTGCCTTTCGAATTTCCCGCCCTCACGAAGATAAAGCATTTGGTTCGCACCGCCGAGAGCCGCTAGCTCCTCAGCCGAGAATTCTTGGACAGATCCATTTGGCCAGATGATCCGGATCTTGGCGACGCTGGCTTGTCCGAGCCCGAAGTGTAGCGGGAACATTCGCTGTGACGCAAAACCCGAGCCCGCTTCGACCACTCGCGTCAATGTCCTCGTCGCCCCTCCCACGCCGTCGACGAGCACGAGCTTGGCGGCGGCGCCGATCGCGTCCCGGTTGCTCGGTGAGCCTTCGAGCGAGATCTGAAGCCAGTTCCCGGGGCGCTCCCAGTTGTTCCGATAGACTGTGGGGGCGCTGTTATTATTGCCGAGTACGAGATCGAGCCGGCCATCGCCGTCTAGATCGGCTACCCCGACGCCGCGCGTGTCGAGAATCTCGTCCGATCCGGACGCCCGTGCGATCTCCTCGAACTCGCCGCCCCCTAGGTTCTTGAACAAGCAGTTCCTCTCATAGCCGTTCCAGGAGTTATCCCCGATAAACGCATGACCGAAGAAGTCCCCGGCCTTGTAACGATCCAGGTGTGCGACCGCACTCCCGAAGAAGGGCAGTCAAAGATCGGTGGCCGGATCGTTGCTGATCCATCCGTTCGCGGCGTAGATATCAAGATGGGAGTCGTTATCCACGTCGATGAAGGCGGTGCTCCAGCCCCAGCCGGCCATGTTCGTGCGGCTGTCCTTCAGCTCGCGGAACGTGCCGTCGCCATTGTTCGCAAATAGCGAATTGCCTTCGCCAACCGTCGTCCCCAGGTTGACCCAGTCGCTTCCAATGAGATTGTACAGTCCGAAATACTCGGTCGCGTCCAGAATGGCCCATTTCGTCTTGAGCACGTTGCGGAGGTACTGGCTGACGGTTACATCCTCTCCGAACCAGCGCTGGTTTGACTGGACGTTGGCTGTGTAGAGGTCGAGCCATTCGTCATCATTGATGTCGCCGAAGGCCGCGCTCATGCCTGGACCGATATCCCAAACCCCAGCGTGCTTGGTCGTATCCGTGAAGGAGCCGTCGCCGTTGTTGCGGTAGAGGACTTTCTGTCCGAAGTCGTTGGCCAGGGCCAAGTCCGGGTAGCCGTTGTTGTCGTAGTCACCGGCGGCCACGGCGAGCGTCCAGCCAGTGTCGGTGATCCCCGCCTGATCCGAAACGTCCACGAAGGTCCTCCGGCCGGCCGGGATTCCCTCGCCGGGCGGCAGAGCAACATTGCGGTAAAGGCGGCTGCGCTCACCGTTGCGCGCGAAGAACATAATGCGCGGCACCTGTTCGAAGGCATTGCCGTAGACGCCGACGAAGAGGTCCAGGTAGCCGTCACGGTCGAAATCGAGGAAGGTGGCCGACATGCTCGGAGCGTTGAGGTCGAGGCCCGCTTCGGCCGATCTCTCAGCAAAGATGCCGTCGCCGTTGTTATAGAAAAATCGGTTCGGGGCCATGTACCGCGTCACGAAGAGATCTCTGTCGCCGTCGTTATCCACATCGGCGAAGATCCCCGCCACAGCCTCGCCAAGGCCTTCCAGCCCGGCCTCGCTTGTGACGTCGGTGAAGGCTGGCTCGCCAGTGTCTCCCGGACCGTCGTTGCGATAGAGCCTGGAGCGGATTCCGTCGGGGAAGAAAATGTCAGGCCGGCCGTCCTGGTTGTAGTCGACCGTCGCGACGCCGCTCGGGGCATATTGGACCATTCCGAACTTGAGCTTCTTCTCGCCCGTGCCCGGGTCGATCTTGCTGAACTCGAGGTCTAGCTTGGGATCGCGGGCGTGCCGGAAGTCAATTCCCGCCGATTGCAGGTCAACCTTGGTAAACAAGCTGCCGCCGCCCGCCGTCCGAACGCCGTGAACCAGCTCATCGCTGACGATCTTCCAGTCCGGGGGAACGCTGCCCGGGCTCTCGTTAACAAGGCGCCAGCGTATGAAGCGGCGATCCTGAAACAGGCGTCCTTCGCGGTCCACCGCGTCCAGGAAGAACTTCGTGGTCAAGATGACATCGTCGGGGTCGGGTCTTTCGATCAGGTAGATCTTGCAGGCGAGCTTCTCGATCGCGCTGAGCTCGCCGAGGTATTGGGAGAACTCTTCGACCACAGCCGCCTTGTCGTAGTCGGCTCCTCCGACGGCGGCTAGTTCGTTCACGAACACGCCGTCTTGCTGCCGCGCTTTTCTCAAGGCCCATTGTCCGCGGCCGGGAGCCGCGTAGCGGTCGGAGTAGAAGTCAGCGAATTGAGTCAGGTCACCATCATGGAAGGCGGCTGTAAACGCCTTCGAGTATTCGCCGAGGTAGTTGTTGATCCGTTGGCCGAGGGCGTAGTGTTGTGCGTGTCTCTGGTCCTGCCGCTGGGCTACTTCGCGATAGCCGGCAAACACGACGAGCAGAGTGACCAGGCCCGCAAGCGGCAGCATCAGCCTCTTCTTGGGAAACTTCATTGTTCCTTGTTCGAGGCCGGTAACGTTCGAGACCGTCGACGGCAGTGGCCTGTTTCCCAGAGGTGGAAACCGCCTCGCGGCGCCCGAGCTGCGTTGCGACGCCCAGTCTCCCGGCAGCGACGATTGTATCAGCATCGACCAATAGCTTGATCGAAGTATCCGTTCGTTCATTCGGGGGAATCTGAATCGGGTTGGCGGGACAAAAGAATCGCTTTTGAAGGTGGCTCCCGCACGATCGCGTGTATTGAGTGAGATCTTCTACGATGGAGACTCTCCTGGGGTTTCTTGGGCTACTGGATATCTTCTCCATGGGCGTGCCAGCACTCACGTCACGAGCCAGCAATGCCAAACGCAATGCCAAACAAGGACAGACCGGCATGGGCGTACGCCGGCGAGCACCCATGCGACGCCATTCCTTATTGGAGGATACTCGTTCGCTGCATGCACCCTCTGCGGGTGATTCGTATGAGGTCTCTACAAGGACCATTCGCGGACGACAAGTTTGTCGAGGCAGCTATGGACACCCACCGCAAGAGCGAGGTAAGTGACAAGATCGATGACCGGTGCGTAGCTCTTTGGAAGATCGAGAGGATTGGTTTCTCGTATTGCCGTCATGGCTCGGGAACGTTGCATGGGCCCTCGGTGCCGGTTGAGATTCTGCCGATATCCCACACCGGTCTGGGTATCGCGGCCGTGGAAGAAGCGGGCCTATCGCCGGAGAAGATCCGCCAGTCGATTGACAGCCGAGCCCACCCGGATTTCCGGCATTTTGCATACGAATCGGTGGGCTGTGCTTGGGGCGTCTACGAGAATCGGAGCTTCAGGAGGTTGTTCGAGACCTTCACCGGCGTCCGTTTCCCATCTTGCGATCTCCCCAGCTCAGGCGAATTCATGGCAGGGTTCCCGGCCCGTTTCCGCCCGCTGCTTTCGCACGGATACGGCCGCACTCTCTATTTCGTCCACCGTACCCTTGCCGGGAGCATACGAGCAGCAGCAGCCACGTCGCTCGACACAAGCGCGGCGGTTCAAGGCATCGCCTTCGCGTACACCATGATTAACTTCGCCGATCTCCGCCGAGTACTGGATGTCCGCCCCGATCTCCAGCAGCCGACGCTTGCGGAGTCCTTTGACAACGGGCTCGTTTTGGCTCTGGCGATGTGGTCATGGACCTTTCCCGGTTTTCTTCGGCATTTGTCACCGCAATCGGATCGGCAAGCCGAGCTCATTGATCGCGCTGAGCAGGTGGTCTCCGAGGGTCGCAGCAGCGGCTATTTCACTCCGCCGGGACTGTCTCTTGCTGGACGCGGTTAAGGACTGCCCCCCTGATCCCTCGGGTGCCTATCAGCGCGGGGGCCCCAGCATTTCACCGTAGGTTCGATCGAAGGGCAGGTCCGCGGGGCTTGTCTCGGATAGGCGGCCGAGGCTCGCCGTGACGAGGTCACTCCAAGCCTCCGCTTGTTGGCCTTCAACCGTCGCGAACTTCCTGATTGCTTCCGGTTTCTCGTCCCATCCCTTCCAGCGGAGCCAGCAGAGAAAGGCTTAGCCAAGTCCGCGCAGCAGTTGCTCGGTGTTACGGGCGGATGATTGGAAAGCGTTGACTCGGCTGCAAATCACGGACGGATGCCGAAGGTTCACCAGACCCAGCGCCCAACCGTAGCCCGCCAGCGCGTTCGCTTCGTCTTCCGCGTCCAGTGACGCGTTCAATAGGGTCGAACGCAGCGCCGGCCAAGATCGCCCCGGCCCGCCAAGCGCCGCAGGGTACTTCAAATAGAGTCCCCGGCCGACTCCATGCCAGAAGAACGCCCTGAGTAGCCGATGGTGGGCTGAAACAACATCAGCGGCCCGTTCGAGAACTTCCGGAAAGAGCGTGACCGACACAAACCCCAGACTCTCCGCCTCGATCCCGTGTAGTGTTTTCGGCGCTTGCTCGCCGCAGATGCGCAGGTACGACCGCAAGGCGTCGACCGGGTCCACAAGCGAGTCTCTTGCTGCGCGCCTAAGGCAACCCTCCGCCAGAGCGATTGTGCTGCCAACGTGAAATATCCCTCGATGCCGGACAGGAAGGCGCATAACTATGCCGAGATCGAGCGGCCGGGTTGGCTTCGCTTGAAGCCCTATCTTCGCATTCCGGTATCCCAGCCCCTCGAGCGCCCATAGGGCCTCAAACGTCGGCTCCCCGAACGACAAGACTGACAAACTCCGGCCCGCCTTGTCAGTGCCTCCGAGAGCTGCCAATCCCTCGTCGTGGACCGCCAGGGACGCGGCGTCGAACCGCGATGGTACGAAACGTCTAATCGCCTCTAGAATGTTGCCGAGTTCTAGTAATTCGGCATTGGCGGCCATGCCGCCGAGCACCCGGGCGGCGGATGTTGCGGCTGCGAACGCAGCGTTGACGAGAGGCCCGGGCAGCCGACCCGATACAACGGCTGCTTCGACAACCGGGGTCAGGAAACGCCACATAGAAGGGCCTTCAAGACGCTCCGAGGACCAGATCCGCTTCGAGCGTTTCGCGCTTCACCGCCCCAGAGTAGATTTTTGTGATCTCGCCCGAGTCGCTTATTAGCACGGTATAGGGAATGCCAATCCCGCCAAAGCGCATGAAGAGTTCTTGATCCCCGAACAAGACCGGATAGTTGAGGTCATGTTTCTCGACGAATGGCCGCACCACGGAGGGGCCTTCTTCGTCGAGCGAGACGGACACGATTCTGGCCTTGGAGCCGGCTTCGATAGCCTTAAAAATCGGGATTTCCCTAATGCAGGGCTGGCACCAAGTTGCCCAAAACGTCAGAATGACGGGACCTCCCCGGAACGATTCGAGGGACACGGTTTCGCCGTCGAGCGACTCGAGACGGAAGTTCGGGGCCTGGGCGCCAACGGCGACTTGGTCGCCGCCGCCGCAACTCGCCAGAGCGACCGCGGCCAGCAAAGGGACAAAGACCAATCTCTCTTTCATTTCCATTTAGCTTACCGAAGCTTAGAGCGTCACATCAGTGAACTTGAAAACGCCCGCGGCAAGGACACTTTAACGACACTAGTAGAATTCCGGATAGTCCAGAGCGGAATGAGGCTCGTAACTGGAACTCGGACGTCGATAATTCTTGAGGTCGTGCCTTGGAACCGCGGACAGCGAATTGGACTTGCCCCCGGGGTGAGACAAACAGTTTAGACACAGTTGACCGTTCGCTGGTTTTTGCTGGCCAGCGGCGGCCCTTTGGTTCATAATAGCTCCCGGTTGGTGAAGCAGCGGCGGGCTCTGCGGGAGCGCAACCCGCCAAGGAATAGCCAACTGGAAACTCATCGAGACGATGGGGCGGGGCGTAGAGTCGCATCGCTTTGCGTCCCGCATCTGCTCCCGGCAACTCCCATTTGCGGATGGTCCGTATCGCTGTTTGGTAGTTGGAAGTCTTGAGACTTCTGCGAAGAAAAGTGCCGTTGAGCACGCCAATCGCGTGATAGGAGCAGGTACACTTGGTGCGGGCCCGATCATACTGATCGAAACGGCAGCTGTGGCGGTGACGCTTCTCGGCCTTGAGCATAGAAGAACTCCTATGGCAAAGCCTATCTCAATGGCACATCAACTGCACACCAACTTCCTGCTTGTGCGTAACCTGTTGATAAGTCTACAGATAAATTGGCGGTGAGGGTGGGATTCGAACCCACGGAGGCCGCAAAGCCTCAACGGTTTTCGAGACCGCCCGATTCAACCACTCTCGCACCTCACCGGGTCCTCTTACTATATCGAATACCCGGGTCGTGGACCGAAACGATTCCGAAGCTACTCTCCAATAGCCGCTGCGTGGTGACCGTTTGAATAACCGGCCAAGACCGGCAGTTTCTTGGTGGCTGCAGCCGTTGCTTGAGATGGAACGGCGTCGTCGAAAAAGAACCGCTCTTCCCCGAACGCCGGTTTTAGATCGCCAAACCAACTTGCCTCAGGATCGAACTTGGCGAAGAACGGCTGGTTGGCCCACTCCGAATTCCGAGCCTGAATCAATTCCAAGACGAATACCTTTTCGCCGTGTATCTCAGAGACGCCGACCACCCGTACCTTGCCCGGGAAGGCCGACATGGATGGCCCGCGAGCCGTTCGCGCTAGTCCGGAGCAGCGCCGCACAGCTTCCTTGTAGATTTCGTGACTGCGCGCCAGAGGCACCTCGAAGTATTTCTTCGCGCCCGTGTCGCGTTCGATGAACATGTAATAAGGAATCATTCCGAGCTTGACGCCCTCACGCCACAGATCCGCCCAAATCACCGGATCGTCATTGACGTGCTTGATCAGGGGGGCCTGCATACGGATTTCAGCGCCCGTCGCCCGAATCCTTAGCACGGCCTCTTTCGCTATTTCAGGGGCCAGTTCGGCGGAGTGACTGTAGTGCCCCATAATTGCAAGATGGCGCCCGGCGGCAACTATCTCTTCAAACAGCCGCAGGCAATCCTCGGCGTCGGAGTCGGTCACGAAACGCTGCGGCCAATAGGCCGGAGCCTTGGTCCCGAGCCGAATATTCTGCACGTGGGCCAGTTCAGGAGCCAGTAGCGGCTCCAGGTACTTGCGAAGCACATGCGTTTTCATGATCAGCGGGTCGCCGCCAGTGATCAGCACATCGCTGACACCAGGATTGGCTTGAAGATACGCGACCAGGTCGCCGGTTTCGCGGGCTTCGAATTTGATGTCAGGCATGCCTACGAACTGCGCCCAACGAAAACAATAGGTGCAATAGGCGTGACAAGTTTGTCCCTGCGCGGGGAAGAACAGGACGGTTTCCTTGTACTTGTGCTGCAGGCCGCTGAGGGGGCGCCCGTCCAGGGCGGGGACGTTGTGCGTTAATTGGCCGGCCGGATGCGGGTTGAGTTTAGCGCGAATTCTTTGGATGACTTCTTTGAACTCAGGGGTTGGATTTCCGTTCCCCATGTGTGCCTGAACCGCACGATAATCCTCGGCGTCCAGCATCCCTTTTTGGGGAAATACGAGCTGGAACATGTGGTCGCTGGGGATATTATTCCAGTCGATCAGCTCCCGCATCACGTATCGATTCGTGCGGAATGGAAGCACTTTCGAGACCGTCTGAATGGCTTCCTGAAATTCCGGATCGATCCGCTCCCATTCAGGCTGCCGTTCGACATTATGCTCCGTCACGGCCTGGTATCGTTCGTCGCGCTGATCCACTAAAAATATTACCTCCCCATCAAGTTTGGGACAACTCTGATTGGGACAACTTTGAATCAGACGTCCCGAATGCTCCTCCTCCAATCGCCTAGCGTCAATTCGGCTTAATTGCAGCCGACGGAACTCAAACCTTCTCGCGCATTTTCGGCGGAATGAATCGCTTCTTCGGTTCGCTTGCACCCGAGGGATATTGATCCGGCTTGGGTACCGCGAACAGCAGCTCAATAGAGGCGCACTTAGTACAACATATGAGCTATTGAATGTCAAGTTCGCATCCCGCGGCGGTTGCGTGCCGCTGCCCTGCCTCGGGATAATTTAGGATAACAAGACCTTTTAGTCTTAATAGATCAAATCAGACAGGGCCCCGGGCCGTCAGGCTCCGGTCACGGGGCAGGGAACAAACTCCGCCGCCCCTGCTCGGGTAATCCTCGCTGACTCATGAGGAATGAGGCGCTCAGCGACTCTCGAGCGCATCGAAATCCGAAGGCAGATCGATGTCCCGCAGAACGCCGGCATCTTGCACGCCGACAAACAGCGTTTGTTTCCGATGACGCCCGACGACACTCTTTGGCGATGCATCGGAAGGCAGCCGCAGCATCTCGCCGAGGATGGCTCGCGAGGCGATCACGGGATGCCCCCGGCGTTCTCCCAACCGCGGGACGACGAGCGCCGCGCGGGTCCGCTGCCACTCGGAAATCAGGCGATCGAGCGTGGCGGCTCCCACGGTTGGATGATCCACAAGAGTGAACATGGCCGCTTCGACACTGTCCGGCAAGGCCCGAATCCCCTGCTGCAGTGACGACAGCATGCCCAGTTTGTAGTGATCGTTGATCACGACGCGCAGCCGGGGCGGCGACAGCAGCGAAGACTGGATCTGCTCGGCGTGATGGCCCAGCACAACAACAACCGGGTCCAGTCGCGAAACAAACTGGGAAATGATGTGGTTCAGAAACGTCGAACCCTGGTAGGGAAGCAGTGCCTTGTCGCGGCCCATGCGGCTCGATTCGCCGGCCGACAGGATGATGCCCGCGAGCTTCACTGGGCGCGAGCGGAAGGTTCCAGTTCTTCCGTTACTTCTTCCTTTACCTGTTCCTCGGTTTCGCTGGGTTCTTGGCTGACATTCAGGGTGTCGGGAATGCCGCGGGCGAACAAAGATTTGGTAATCGGATTCCAGCCCGCCGCCGGACGCCGCCGCCAGTGAATCAGCTCGGCTACGACCGCAACCGCAATTTCCTCCGGCGTGATAGCGCCGATGTCGAGCCCCATCGGTGAATGAACGCCCTGCAGCTTTTCGATCGGAACACCTTCTTTCTGGAGCTGCTTGGCTACTTCAATCAACTTTCGCTGGCTGCCGATCATGCCGACGTAGCGGGCCGGCGTCGATATCGCCCAGCGCAGCACTTCCATATCGTCCTTGTGACCGCGCGTCACGATGATGATATAGCTCGACTCATTGATTGGGAGTTTCGAGAAAACTTCCTCGTACTCCTCGGCATGAACCTCGGCCGCCTCGGGGAAACGCTCGCGGTTCGCGTAGGTGTCGCGGTTGTCGACGACGATGGTTCGGAATCCGGCAATCGTCGCAACCTTCGAAAGGCTCTTCGAGATATGTCCCGCGCCGAAGATATACGCTGACGGAATGGGCATCACGGGCTCCACGTAGACATCCAATTGGCCGCCGCAAATCAAGCCAGTATCATAGGCCGCGTCCTGGCTCAAGTTGAAGCTCAGCATACGCGGCTTCTCGGTCTCGATGACCTCCCGGGCGGCGTTCCAGACTTCCGCTTCGGTACAGCCGCCACCGATCGTGCCGACCATCGAGCCGTCTTCTCGAACCAGCAGTTTGGCGCTGCGAAAGCTGGGAATCGAGCCTTCCACCTCGACGATCGTCGCGAGAGCGGCCTTCTGCCCGCTGCGGCGCAGATGCACCAGCTCTTCGTAAACGTCTGTCGGTCGACCCATGGATGCGGCTCCTAATCGCCACCATTATAATACGGGTTCCGATTCGAGCCGCGACCGTAAGGAAGCGGTTACGGCGAGCCGGACCGCCGTAATCGAGGCCGTAAGTCCGCGGTCACGCCGCCCCGAGGTGTATTTCCCATGAAAGCAGTAAGAATTCGCGAACACGGCGGACCCGAAGTCCTCAGCTACGAAGACGCACCCGAACCGAAGATCCAAGCCGACGAAGTGCTCGTCAAAGTGAAAGCCTGCGCGCTCAATCACCTCGACCTGCACATCCGGGGAGGGCTTCCCGGCCTCAAGCTCGAGATGCCCCACATCTTGGGCAGTGACGCCGCCGGTGAAGTCGTCGAGGCTGGCGGAGTTTGCCGCACCGTCAAGCCGGGCGACCGCGTCCTGCTGGCTCCCGGCGTGAGTTGCCGCCGCTGCCAGGAATGCGTCTCGGGCCGCGACAACTATTGCAGCACCTATCATCTTTTTGGCTATCGCCGCCCCGGCGTCAACGCCGAGTACATCGCGGTTCCAGAAATCAACGCCATCCCGATCCCCGGCGACCTCAGCTTCGAAGAGGCAGCCGCGGTCCCCCTGGTCTTTCTTGCCGCCTGGCACATGCTGGTCGGAGTCGCCAAAATTAAACTGGGCGAAGACGTACTGGTTATCGGCGCCTCCAGCGGCGTCGGGAGCGCGGCTGTACAGATCGCCAAGCTATTCCGCTGCCGCGTGATCGCCACCGCCGGAGGAGAAGCCAAGCTCGAAAAAGCCCGGCAGTTGGGCGCCGACGAAGTTATCGACCACTACGATCAGGACGTCCGGGCGGAAGTTCGTCGCCTCACCGCAAAGCGGGGCGTCGACATCGCCTTCGAACACGTCGGTTCAGCGACTTGGCCGCACTCGAGCGCCTCCCTGGCCCACCATGGACGCATCGTCACGTGCGGCGCGACCACAGGGGGCGACGTAAACCTCAGCCTGCACCACCTTTTCTTCAAGCACCTCAGCATGCACGGGTCCTTCATGGGCCGGCTTGGGGAACTCCATGAAGTCCTCAAGTTCCTCGGACGGGGCGAGTTGAAAGCCGTGATCGACCGAACCTTCCCACTGGCTGAGCTTCGCGCGGCTCACGAGCACCTGGAGCAGAAAGGCCAGTTCGGAAAGATCGTCGTGATTCCGTAGCGCCCGAGCGGTCAGCCCTTTCGATCGTCGTCTGAAAGGTGTCAAAAAATACTGGGGACCGCCAGCCGTAGCCACGGGCTGTTAGCCCGCATTTCTCACCACGCGAGCGCCGGCCGCGGTTGTCGATGCTCCCGGGGTTTCTACATTACGCAGGCCCCGAGGCGGCTCAGGTCTCGCTGGCGGCTTGTCAGGAGGTCCTGATTCACTGCCTTCACTGCCAATTTACTGCCTTAAAAAAATTGTTGAAATTAAAGAGGTTGCAAGTTTCTGGTGTAAATGTTCTTTACAAAATGTCAGGAAATGTCATGATATGCCAGGTTTTGAGGGTGTTTTCCTTGGTTTTGGGCCTCTCTCGTTTCGTTCATTCCTGTAGTGTTTGTGTTTTCTATGACTTGAGATGAGGGTTCGGGGTGGGCGAGGGTCAGGCTCCCTGACAAAATAGCTTCTTTTCGTGGGTTTTGTGTATTTGTTTGCGGTGAATGCTTGGCTAAACTGTCGCCGAGTGAAATTTCGAGGTGATGCGAGGAAAGACGTGTCGCCACGGATAGCGACACGGCACGCTGGAAGCGTGCGCCAGTGTGCCCAGCATGGGCTGATTCTAGCAGGATGAAACGATCCTGTCGGGACCGATGGAGGTAACCGTAGGGAACCGCAAGGCCCAACTCGACGGGCAACCGTTGAGGGAAAGCT
>Ga0114996_10002665_pt1 | contig 22929 bp, 14 predicted proteins | sample ArcticOcean_MG_C_4_FD_87039 | JGI IMG/M metagenome (GOLD analysis project Ga0114996, IMG submission 87039) | Marine microbial communities from western Arctic Ocean - ArcticOcean_MG_CB4_134 | ecosystem: Environmental > Aquatic > Marine > Oceanic | place: Arctic Ocean: Canada Basin | collected... | reverse complement strand
TTGGGGCGGTGCTGGCCTTTTTGCTCAATTTCTGTGATGCCTATGCTACCATCCTCATCCGCGGCGCTTATCTGACGCTGAATTTCAGCACCCCGGCTGCTCTCTTCATTCTCTTTTTTGTTGTATTGATCGGTGCGTTGGTGGCATTGCTGCGCCGCCCACTGGCACTGACGCAGGCCGAGTTGGCGACCATCTACATCATGTTGCTGGTGGCCTGTTGAATCCCCGGCATGGGCTTTACTCAATTCATCATTCCCTGCTTGGTCGGGTCGACGTATTACGCCACGCTAGAAAATAATTGGGATGTTCTCTACAACCAATACATTCCGCCGTGGATGATTCCCCAGGGCGAAAATGTGGCCCTCTACTTCTTCGAAGGTCTGCCGCCGGGCGAGCAGATTCCCTGGGGCGCATGGGTGACACCGCTGAGCTATTGGTACGGGTTTTTCCTGGCCTTGAGCCTGGCAATGATCTGCTTGACGGTGATTCTGCGCAAGCAGTGGGTGGACCGCGAAAAGTTGGCCTACCCGCTGGTGCAAGTGCCCATGGAGATGCTCCAGCAATCAGAGGGAGGGCTCATAGGCGCAGCCTTCTTTAAAAATAAAGTCATGTGGGTAGGTTTTGTCTTCTCCTTCATGCTGCTCAGCTTCAATGGACTGCACTTGTACTTTCCCTCTTTCCCCGCCATTTCGAGGGCAAGCTCTCTATCCCTGTTCTACGGCTCGGTGAATTTGGACTTCTGGTTCAGTCCGCCGTGGATCGGTTTCTTCTATTTCGTCAACCTGGGCATTTCCGCTTCGGTCTGGTTTTTCTATCTGCTCACCACCTACCAGCAGGGTCTATTCAACTTCATTGGCCTGCAGTCGGCCGAGCGCATGGACATCTACTCGGGCAATGCCTTTATGGCGTTTCAGGGCATGGGTTCAATGATCGTCTTCGTGCTCGTTGGCCTATGGATTAGTCGTGGTCATTTGCAAGACGTTTGGAACAAAGTTTGGGGTCATTCTGAAGTCGACGACAGCGGCGAAATACTGTCGTATCGCCAGGCCGTTGTCGGCCTGGCTGCCGGCCTGGTGCTGGTATGGCTGGGTTTGTGGCTGGCTGGCTTGCCACTGCATCTGGCAGCCATGTTTGTTTTTGGGGCGATGGTCTTGTTCATCGGCCTAACACGGGTGGTGGCCGAAGGCGGCATCCCGGCCATGCGCCCACCGATCATGACTTCGACCTTTGTCATCTCCGGTGCCGGTGCTTCGGCGCTGGGTGCGTCGGGGCTGGTGGCATTGGGTTTTACCTACGGCTGGCACGCGGAGATTCGCTCCTTTGTCATGTCGTCGGTGGCCAACGGTTTGAAGATGGGCGAGGTGATCAAGGGATCAAAGCGGCGCCTGTTCTGGGCCGTGGTACTGGCCATTGTAGTGAGCCTTATAGGTTCGTCGTATATGACGCTGTACCTGGCCTACAAGTACGGGGGCATCAATCTAAATCCGCTGTTCTTTGGCGGGGGTGCGGCTACGTATGGCCCCAAGGATATGGCGCCGCGCATTGCCAACGAGTTGGGGGGAGCGAGTTGGGAGGCGTGGTTATTCATGGGGATAGGGGGGCTGATAATGGCGTTGTTAATGTGGGCGCGGCACTGCTTTCTGTGGTGGCCGCTGCACCCGTTAGGCTATGCGATCAGCGCCAATTGGAAGACGGGGCACATTTTCTGCAGCGCGCTGGTAGCTTGGTTTTTGAAATTGCTCATCCTCAAATACGGGGGGGCCAAACAATATCAGAATCTGCGGCCATTTTTTTTGGGGCTGATTCTGGGCGAGATTGTAGCGGCTGGTATGTGGTTGGTAGTGGATTACATCACCGGGCATATAGGCAGTTTCCTTACCCAGATATGATTGGTAGCTCGCAAAACGGCGTCGATGTGGTGGTTTATTGGTGCTGCGTCAATAGACTACAGAGACGATTTGCGTGGCCGTGGCTCCCTTGTCAGATTCGGCGTCTACATCCAGACCAAAGCGGCAGAGGTAGAGGCCCGGCGGCACGAGTCGCCCGACGTCGTCGCGCCCGTCCCACTCCAATTGCTGAGGGCCGACGGGATTGGAACGCACGTCTTCGATGCGGCGCAGGCGGCGGCCATCGAGGGCGTAGACTTCGACGAAGAGCGTTTTGGTCGAGCTGATTTTAAATATCGAGAAGGCAAAGACCTGCTGGTCGTTGACGCCGTCCAGGTTAGGCGTGAAGGGGTTGGGACTGACGAGGACGTCCTTGATGACCTTTTCGGCAAAAGGAGCTAGCACGTTTAAACTGGTGCCCGCAGCCAGGTCGGTGACATTCTGGCCGTCGGCCCGTTGCCAGGTGATGTCCTCTCCCTGGCGCAGTCCAACGATGATGTCGAAGACATTGCTGGCAGAGAATAACACGGTAGAGAAGCGCAGGGCCAGCAATTGTTCATCGGTGTCGCTGATTACTTCGGGCAGGGTGAGCCAGAGCGAATCAGATCCTGTGTTGACGATCTGAGGGGTTAATTGGCGGGCCGTGCCGTCATCGAGTTGCTCTGTCGAGCCGAGGTGCACGTCGAGCAAGGAAGGGGTCGAACCACGAGGCGCGACGACGAGTATCTGGTCAAAGCCTGGGTCGCGCGTCTGGAAGGTGGGGCGGAGATAGAGGGTAAAAGGTGTTTCGACACCCGTTTCGCTGACTTGTGGTGGCGAAATTTCACCGCCCAGACCAGCGGCTAGAGGATCCTGTAGATTAATTCTGAGATTGCGTAGGAGCACGGCCTGGTCAGCCTGGTCGGACAGCAGCGCCGCCTGGATCATGATGTAGCGCCGCGGGCTGGGCGAGGTGATAGTGGCGCCGGAGACTGAATAGAACTGGCTCCAATTGCTCCAATCGGTGCCGGGTACAGAGATGGCGAGGGAATCGCCGCGCTGGAAACTGGCAAGTTTGCGGTAGCCCTCTGGGCTGACCTCCTTGCCGTTATTGTCGAAGTAATGGAGCTCATCCGCTAATTCATTGCCGGTGCGGGTGCGGATTTGCAATTGGGCGCCATCCGGTATGTCGGCGTCCCATTCTATAGTGCTCAAGGTGCGCGGATTGCGCCCCAATTCCATGAACTCGGATTCGAGCACTACTTCGGGCAGGAGGCCGCGGCCATAGAACTGGATTTCGCGCATGCTGGCACTGCAGCCCAGTCCCGAACAACCGGGGAAGACCTGGATGAGGTATTCGAGCCGGAAGAAGCGCGCCTTGGCCAGGTCGAACTCGACGGCCTGATATTCCCTGATCTCCAGATCGCCAGCCGCTGCGCCGATGGAATTGAAGGCACCCACGCCCTTGGCCGCCACCGTGTTCCAGACGAAGGTGCCGTCGGGAGCGCGGTGGCCGTCGGAGATGCGCGCCGAAAAATTGGGAAAGGGACCTGAGGCTTGGGTTACCTGGTAGATGAATTGGATGCGGTCGAGCCAGAACATATTGCCTAGGTCGATGAAGAGGTTGCGCTCCCCATCGTCGACTGGATTGGCGTAGGCCGAGGGTGTATCCCAAGTGGTAAGATAATTTCCGTCCGCGCTCAATACTTCGCTGCCCAGGCTGCCAAAGCCCTCAAGCCGGCCACCGCGTTGGAGGATGCCCAGCGACAGATTATCGCCCGCGGTCGATACTTCGATGTCGGCCAGCCGCGGCAATTCGCGACGATAGTAGAGGACGGAGCCTTTGGCATTTTCGCTGAGTGCCTGGTATTGGTCGAAGTCGACCAGGCGCTCGCGGCCGGAATCTTCGCGGCGGTAATATTCGATGGTGCCGCGCGTTTCCTGGTCTAATTCTCCATAGCGTTCGGCGCTGACTTGAGTAGCCGTATTGCCGCGGGTGTCGGTCACCTGGATGACCAGGAAGCGGATGGGCTCGCCCTGGAATTTTTCGTCGGCCGGCCGCAGTGGGGCAATATCGAAGGTAAATTCGCGCTGTTCGGTATTGGGCTGTTCGGTGCGGCCGATGCGATTGAAGAGCAGGGTCTTGGCACCGCTGAAAGCGGGCGAACCGTTGGAGGTTAACACATTGAACTGGTAGAAAGGATCTCCCAATTCCTCGTCGACAAAACGCAGGACGACGCTGGTAGCGTTTACCGAGCGGCCCAGATCAATTTCTATCCACCAGTCGCTAAGTGGAGAGTCGATGTTGGGCTCCCAGAAAGTGGAGGGGTCGCCGTCGAGGATGTTGGGCGCGGCGTCGCTGTTGGCAATCACGGCGCTGATCGTGGCGTTTTGGTCAATGGCATTACTGGTGGCCAAGACGCGAGCGGGTTGCACGCCTTCTTCGGTGATTTCTACCGTAGCGGCGGGGAAATTCCAATTGGACCAGTGTTGGGGTTCAATGACGAGCTGATCGGACTCGAGGCGGGAGCCTTGGGCCTGGAGTAGCAAGGGCAAGAACAAGGCGGTTGAGAACAGGAATTTATGCATGGAAGGTGCCTCGTCAGTGGCAGATCTGTTATGGCCATAGGGCGTCTAAAGCCCATACTTTGGATATTTGTTTGGCAACGGGCCTACTAGGTTGGCAATTGACATGAAAATACTCAATCTGAGTGCTTTATAGCAAGTTTGTCAGAAATTTGCTATATGAGCTTGACCGCAGATGAGGAAGTTAAGTAATTTCAACGAGTACATAATAGGCGTTAGAAGTTATTTTGATACTTCGCCACTCTGGCGGCACAAAATTAAGGACGGCATTTGTCGAATTGTAGACGATGATCCAACGCGAACTCCGCAAACTCATCCTGCCGCTTTTGGGACCGGCGTTGCTGCTGCACACCATCTTCTTTGTGGTGCCGGCGCTCAATGCCTTTTATTATTCCACTACCTCCTGGTCGGGCATAACGCCGGAGAAGGAATTTGTCGGCGTAGACAATTTTGTGCGCGCCTTCAACGACCACACCTTTGTTATGTCGATGGAGAATGTGGGTTATTTTTCGGTATTAGGTTTTGTGCTGATTTTCCCCTTGAGCTTGCTCTTCGCCGTAGTATTGTCCAAGAAGCCGCCGTTTGAGCGTCTATTAAAGTTTGTCATTTTCGCGCCGACGCTATTGTCGGTGGTGGTCACTGCGGTACTGTGGGGCAGTATTTTTAATCCGGTCATCGGCCTGCTCAACGAATCGCTGCGCGGCCTGGGTTTGGAAACGTGGACGCAGCCGTGGTTGGGCAGGAGGGGCACGGCGCTGCCGGCCATCACGGTAGCCATGATTTGGCAGGGGTTGGGCACCTATGTCATTCTTTTCCTGGCGGGTTTGCAGAAGATACCCCTCAGTTTTTATGAGTCGGCCGAGCTCGATGGGGCCGATGCCTGGCAGCAATTCTGGCATGTGACGCTGCCGCTGTTATGGGATGTGGTGCAAATTTTGGTGGTGTTGTGGATTATCGGCTCGGTGCAGGCTTTTGCTCTCATCTTCGTCATCACACGCGGTTATCCCAATGTCGCCGAAGTTATCGGCACATACCTTTATTGGGCGGGTTTCCAAGGACAGAGTATCGGCTACGCCTCGGCCATGGGGGTGATCATGTTTTTCTTGGTGCTCACTTTCAGCCTCTTGGTCAATCGGTTGATGCGCCGCGAAACTATCGAGTACTGAGGGCATTATGGCGGATTTGCGCGCAGAGGTTAAGAATTTTTCATTGAAGGCAGTCACTATTTTTCTGCTGACCTTCTACTGCTTGAGTTCGGCGGTGGCCCTGGCTTGGGTAATTTACACCTCGTTCAAGTCTAATGCCGAATTTTTTGCCAGCACCTGGGCTTTGCCCGGGGAGTGGCGCTGGAGCAATTACGCCTACGCCTGGGCCAATGCAGAGATCGGCAATTACTTCTTTAACACGGCCTATATCAGCATTTTGGCTACTGCAGGCACTTTATTGTTGGCGGCGATGGCGGCTTATGTGCTGGCGCGCGTGGTTTTTCCGGCGCGGCAGTTTGTATTCTACCTTTTCCTGACAGCCATGATGGTACCGGCCATGCTCTACCTCTTTCCGCTTTTCGTGCAGATGCGCCACATGCGGCTGACCAACAGTCATTTGGGGCTGATTCTCATTTATATTGCCGGGGGGCTGCCGTTTTCGATATTCGTGCTCACGGGTTTTTTTAGGACCCTGCCCACCGAGATGGAAGAGGCGGCATTGATGGATGGGGCCTCGCCGTGGAAGACATTCTGGATGATTATGTTGCCACTGGCCAAGCCGGGGTTGATCACGGTCTCCATCTTCAGTTTTATTAATACCTGGAACGAGTTCTTCTGGTCGCTGATTCTCTTGCGCAGTGGCAAACTCTACACGCTGGCGCGCGGTCTACAGACCCTGTTCTGGAATATGTCGACCGAATCGCGTTGGACCGAACTCTTTGCCGGTTTGGTCATCGTCATGATGCCATTAATCATTATTTTCATCCTCTTGCAAGACCGCATCACCGAGGGCCTGACCGTAGGCGCAATCAAGGGGTAATCCATGCAACGCAGGAACTTTCTCAAATGTCTGGGGGGCGGGGCACTGGCGTGGGGCTGCGGGTCCTATCTGCCCGATGAGAAGATTATGGAAATCTCGGAATTGCAGTCGCGCGCCGGAGAGCTACCATTCAATCAGCTCATGTGGAAGGCGGTGGATATCTTCGAGAAACAACATCCGGAGATCCGCATCGAGCCGGCCAGTGGCGGCGGTGGTGGCTACCAGGAACTGATGGTCCGGGTCATGGAGGGCAATCCACCCGACATCATGAGGTTTGCCACGGCCGAGACCGGGCTTACTTATTCCTATGTCGAGCAGGGGCATGTGCTCGACATAACCGATTATTTGCAGCGGCCGGCTTACGACGAGCCAAACAGGACCTGGAAAGATATCATCTCGCCCCTCTACCACAATACCCTGACCTACAAGGACCGGTTCTACGCTGTGCCGTGGTTTGTTATTTCCCTACAGCTTTACTGTAATGTCGATCTTTATAATAAGGCCGGTGCCAACCTCAATCCGTTGACCTGGGAAGAATTTCTCGACAATTGCGAACGCCTCAAGCGCATCGGGGTCGCGCCCATTACCCAGGATGGCATTCACTGGTACACTACTTGGTGGTTCGATCACCTGGCCCAACGCATCCTAGGATCCGATATGGTGCGCCGGGCTTTCCGCGATCCGGAGCGCAGTGTCAAATGGACGGAAGGTGGTTTTTTGCGGGCGGCGCGTATGGTCGGCGAGATGCTCGACCGGGATTATTTTGTTGAGGGTTTTGCCGGCCTCAACCACATCGAATCGGAAATGATCTTCTGGCAGGGAAAAGCGGCCACAGTTCTGGTGGGTTCGTGGATGACCAGCGGTCGCACCGAAATCGTGGGCGATAATTTCGACCTCTACGCTTTCCGTTTTCCGGAGGTGGAGGGAGGAAAGGGCAATGTGCGCGAATTGATCGGTTCGGTCACTACTTTTAGCATTCCGGCGCGGGCCAAACATCCCGAACTGGCGGCTGAGTTCTTGCGTCTCATTGGCGGCCGCTGGTTTCAGGAGCAGATGGTGGAGCAGGCGTTGCTGATTAGCGCCTATCCCGGCATGCCGCTACCCGACGTGCAGCAAGGATTGGATCTCATCCTGGACGACACTGAGCATTTCTTCCCCTTTTCCCACGGTCTCGAAGGCAACGATCCGTTTCTTTATCGCCAGTACTGGAATGAGTGGAATCGCTATATGGTAGCTCGCGAGATTTCGGCTGAGCAGTTGGTGGAGAGTCTGGAGCGCATTTTTGAGCGCTATTATCGGACGGCCTAGATAATTAAGAGATTGTGACTCGGCGTTGGGCTTGATAAAATGGGAGAAGGAAAATGAAAGTAGCTGTATTTGGTGCTGCTGGTTGGTTGGGGCGGGCGTTTTTGAGCAACGTCAGCGGACAGCATGAGATTCGCGCTTGCGATTTGGGGCCGCAGGCCTGGGAGGCGTGGACTGAGGTAGACGGCGAATGGAACGAGGGCGAGAAGGTATATGGCGATATTGCCGAATACGAGGTGGTGGATCAGGCATTAGATGGGGTGGATGCTGTACTGCACATGATCCTCTATTCTGCAGGTGGGGCGGGACAGACTGGGGGGGCAGATGACGATAAACCCTGGCTCATTTATTTAAAGGGATTGTGGAATGTGCTGGAGGCCGCTCGACAGCGCGGTATAAAGCGCATTGTACACCTGGGGTCGTGCCAGACGATACATCCGGACGGGGTCTTTTTTTCTGCTGATGTGCGGCGACCCGATGCCAGCCAATACGCGGTATGCAAGCGTTTGCAGGAGGAGATGTGCCGTCAGTTTTATGATGCCTACGGTCTGTCGATCATTGTGCTGCGGCCCGATTATATCGTTGATACGCGCATTGATCTAGGGCGGGGGCGCGAGAAATTGGAAAAGTTGAGCACGAGTTGGGTGTGCCGCCACGATCTGGCCGAGGCCTGCCGCCTGGCGTTGGAGACGGACGCGGTAGATTTTGATGTTTTTCACGTGGTGGGACCGCCCGAGGCCGAGGCCCACTGCAATGTGGGGCGCATGCGCGAAGTACTGGGCTTGGAGTTCAAAGGGGATTACGATAAATACCGTTAAACGGGAGAGTGTATATGAAAATCCGCGATATCGACACGATTATGATCAACTCGCCCGGGCGCAAATGGACTATCGTGCGCGTTTTTACCGACGAAGGACTTATTGGCCTGGGCGAGGCCACGTACTCCAATAAGGAACCCGTGGTGGCCGCAGCCGTCGAACATCTCAAAGAGGAGCTGATCGGCGAAGACCCGTCGCGCATCGATTATTTGTGGCACAAGATTTATATGATTTCCTCAGTTAGTGGCATTTGGCGCATGGCTGGGCCGGTGTGGATGAGCGCTATGAGCGGCATTGACCAGGCGCTGTGGGACATCAAGGGCAAGGTGGCCAATTTGCCAGTGGTCGAATTACTGGGGGGCAAATTTCGCGATCGGGTTGAGGTCTATACCCATTTTGGTGGTGCAACACCCGAAGAAGCGGCGGCTATGGCGCGCCAGAAGGTGGACGAGGGATACACTGGGATAAAGAGCGGCGCCTTGTCGAATAGCGGTTACCACTTTGACCAATACCACGAGGACGGGCAGCCACAGCGCACAGCCGAGATGTATGCGGCGGCGCGGGAGGCTGTGGGCCCCGATGTCAAATTGTTGATCGACTGCCATGGACGTTTCACTTTGTCGACCTGTGTGCGTCTGGCCCGCGCTCTGGAGCCCTACGACCTCTACTGCTTTGAGGACCCAGTGCCACCGGAGGATTTGAGTGCTTATTCCAAAGTGCGACGAGAGATCAATATTCCGGTAATGGGCAGCGAGCGTTTGAACACTAAGATCCATTACCGCCAATTGTTGGAACAGGACGGCGTCGACATCGCCCAGCCAGATTTGATGTACGCCGGTGGCATCACCGAGGTGCGCAAGATCGCCACCATCGCCGATACCTTCCAAGTGCCCATTTCACCGCACAATACTAAGGGGCCGATAGGCATCCTGGCCGCGGCGCATTTGATGGCGTCGATCCCTAATGTGGCACCCATGGAATTTGTCACCGGTATCGACTGGCGCGATGAGATCATCACCGAGCCTTTAAAGGTTGAGGATAGCTGTATCGTGTTGCCGGACGGACCAGGCTTTGGCGTCGAGTTAGATATGGAGGGGGTGGAAAAACATCGTTGGTACCCGGGGGATCCACGCTAGAGAGTTAACCACAATGTATTGCGGCCGTGGTCCAGCGGGATTCGTCGTCTATATATGACGTCGCCAAGCTGCTGGTCATATATAGACGAAAGGATCCGCTATGTACCTACGGGTGCTCCTTATAGCCGCCTTGGCGCTGGCCCCATTGCCACTGCACGCATCTATTTCGTTTACCAACCAGGCCGCCGCCGCGGGCGTGGCCAGCCCGGGTCGGTCTGATGGGGGTGCCTTGGGGGATTATGATGGGGATGGTTGGCCCGACTTATTAGTCGTGCCCCTCGACGCAGATGCACCGACCATGCTCTACCACAACCAGGGAGACGGCCGCTTTGTAGACCAGAGCCAGGCCCTGGCATCTGTGGGACAGGCGGCCAGTGGGGCTTTTGTAGATTATGATGGCGACGGCGACCTCGACATATATGTCCTGTATTTTCTCAAAGAAAACCAGCTCTTCCGCAATGACGGGGCCACTTTTACCCGCATAAGTCTGCCGGATTTTCTCTTAGAAGATGTTGGAGCAGTCAGTGCGGCTCTGGGCGATTTTGACGGCGACGGTAGTGTCGACCTCTTTACCGCCTATCGTTTTGCCCTGGCAAATCAGTACTATAATATGTACACAGAAGGATTTGCCGATCAAAGCCACCTCATCAGTTCCTTGCGCTCGGGATTGGACAGTTTTGGTGCGGCCCCCTTTGATTACGATAACGACGGCGATCTGGACCTCTATGTCACCAATGCTGGGAATCCCAATCTGCTGCACCGCAACGATGGACACGGAGTTTTTCGGCAAGTGGCCGAGAAACTCGACGTGCATCATCGGGGAGCCAGCCTGGCTGCTTTTCCAGCGGATTACGACAACGATGGAGATGTTGACCTCTATATGATCAACGTGGGGGACGAAGAAAATGTCCTCTACCGCAACGACGGGGGGCGGCGTTTTGACGATGTGACTGCACCAGCAGGGCTGGGTGCGCTTAGAACCAGCCTGGGAGCTGCATGGGCCGATTACGACAACGACGGCGATCTCGATCTGGTCGTTTCCAATGTGGGACTGCCCAATGTATACGAAAACAAGGGCGACGGCACCTTTGCAGATATTTCTGGGTCGGCGCTTCAGGATGGCAATCTATCGAGTGAGTTGATCACCTCGGGGATCGCCGCGGCGGACTACGATCTGGACGGGGATGTGGATCTCTTCATGGGAAGTGTCAGTGGGCCAGATCTACTCTTGCGCAACGACAGCGAAGAAAAAGGGCATTGGTTGCGGGTGCAATTGCTCGCTCAGGGCAGTGAACAGACCGCTTTGGGGACACGGGTTGTGGTTGCGACAGCAGACGGGGTGCAGCTGCGCGAGCACGTGATCGCTATGGCTCTAGGTTCCCTATACGGAGATCTGCTGCACTTTGGCCTGGGATCCCACGAAAAGGTAGATGCGGTGACAGTGGAATGGTCTTCCGGGCAACGCCAGGTTCTCGAGGATATCGCTGCGGACCAAGTGTTAACTCTGCGGGAACCCCAGGCGGCAGCCGATTTGCGCATTCGTTCGGTGCTGCGGCCGAATCTGGCCCCGGCCTGGGAAGAGGTGGCGCCGGAAGTAGAGGTGCACAATGCCGGTCAGGCAGTGATGACCGGCGCGGTGCTGCGCGCTGAGATTATCTATGCGGATCGTTCTGTATACAATGCCTCCCGCCCCGTCCCCCAACTGGCGGCCGGGGAATCTGCCTGGATCCGCTTTCCCGCCTGGATGCCGGAATTGGGTGGGGAGCACATCTTTTCTTTTGTGCTGGAGGTCGACGATGATGTCGACAACAACACCTGGGAGCGCGCCCATTATCTCTATCCTTTTAGAGAGGTGGCTGCCCAATTAGGAGTAAACGATGTGGGCATGGGTTGGGCCGGGGCCTTTGCCGATTACGATAACGACGGCGACCTAGATATGTACATCTCCAATGGGGGTAGCCAGGGAGAGGGAGGCCGCAATGTTCTGTGGCCAGCGCAGCCTATTTTTATCGCCTCGAGAGCGGCGGCCGGGAACAGATGCGTTCTATGCTGCTGCTGCGCTAAATTATGACCAACTCTATACACTAAATCTCATAGAGGTTTCGCGTCTATGCACATTGTTTTTTTTATGTTCATCTCCTTTATGGCACTCAGTCCTGCCAGTGGCGATCAGGGAGACGGCCGGGTGCAATTTGCAGATGTGGCAGCTGAACTGGGAGTCGATTTTAGAAATGTCTCTGGCGATAGCGAACAAACGTACGTAATCGATACAATGATGGGTGGATCGGCACTTTTCGATTACGATGGGGATGGAGATCTCGACTTATACCTTTTGAATGGATCGCGAGTGGTCGGCTTTGCGGACGGGAATTATCCGCGCAATGCACTTTATAAAAATGCGGGCGGCACATTTTTGGATGTGACCGAGATGGCGGGATTAGGCGATACGGGCTGGGGCATGGGCTGTGCCGTTGCCGATTACGACAACGACGGGGATCTGGATATCTATATAACCAATTACGGTCGCAATGTCCTTTACAGTAACCAGGGGGATGGTACCTTTAAGGATGTGACCCAATACGCCGGGGTCGGCGATGAAAGGTTTGGCACGGGCTGCGCTTTTTTTGACTACGACGGCGACGGCAATTTGGACCTGTACGTGGCAAATTACGTCGATTTCAAGCATTTTATAGAGACCACGCCCGATAGGTCTTATACATGGAAGGGTTTGCGGGTCCACTTTGGGCCTCGCGGCATGCGGGGAGGGGCGGATATATTGTATCGCAATAAAGGCGATGGCACCTTTACGGATGCAACCGCAGCGGCGAACGTGGTGGATCAGCAAAAGCTCTACGGCATGGGCGTCATCAGCGGCGATTACGATAAAGACGGCGACCAGGATATTTACGTGGCCAATGATACGGGCCCCAATTATCTCTACCAGAACAAAGGCGATGGCACTTTTGCCGAGGTCGCTTGGATGCTGGGCGCAGCTTACGGCGAGAGCGGCGAGGTCCAGGGGTGCATGGGCATTGCTTATGGCGACTATGACAACGATCAGTACCAAGACATATTGGTCACCAATTTCTGGGAACAGACCAATACGCTCTACCACAACGACGCGGGCACGTTTTTTTCAGATCTCAGTTTTGATGCCGGAATCGGTGAGCAGAGTTTTAAATTCTTAGCCTGGGGCACGGAATTTTTTGACTACGACAACGATGGGGATAAAGACCTTTTTATAGCTAACGGCCATCTCTTTCCGCAATTGGACCGAGCCAATCTGGGGGTCAGCTATGCCCAGACCAATCAGCTTTTCGAGAATTTGGGCGATGGCACCTTCGACGAAGTTTCAGAGGTTTCGGGGGAGGGGTTGCGCGTCAAGAAGGTGAGCCGAGGTGCTTCTTTTGGCGATTACGACGACGACGGCGATATAGATATATTGGTGTTGAACCTGAACGATCTTCCCACTTTATTGCGCAATGAAGGGGGCAATAAGAACAATTGGCTGATGGTCAAAACCGTGGGAGTTAAAAGCAACCGGGACGGCATCGGTGCGCGGGTAGAGGTTCGCGCCGGAGATTTGCAACAAACGGGCGAAGTTCGCAGTGGTTCGAGTTACCTTTGCCACAACGATCTTAGGGTCCACTTTGGATTGGGGCAGCGCGCTACAGTCGACCTATTGGAGATAAGTTGGCCAAGCGGCCTGGTCGAGCGCTTCGAAAATATCTCCAGCAACCAAGTTGTGGTAGTCCGAGAGGGCGAAGGCCTAGTTCAGTAGAGGTAGTGCCAATGGCGACATTGAGAAAATGGTTTCCTGGCATCGGATCGGTCGCAAGGGTGGGCGCATTGACCTTGGGGCTTTTTTCCTGTACAGATGAAGCTGGCCGGGATCTGGGGGATGGGACGCAGCGCATGGTCGAACGCCTAGAAGAGATCGCTGCGAGTCAGGTTCTGCTGGCGAATATATATATGAACGCAGAAAGGGTGGGGTACTTTCGCGCCCAGGTGGAGGCGTTGCGCAAATCAGCGGCGGGGGAAACTCAAGATAGTAAAGAGATTTTAGAAATGCGACTTACGCTGGCCACCGAATTGTTGCGCAGTGGTCAATCCGAAGAAACTGTACGGGAACTGCAGAAATTGCAAAAGGAAGTGGGGATCGACAATGATTCCCGCATGCGGCACATCGTCCAGTTTATGTTGGGATTGTCCCATCTGCGTCTGGGGGAACAGGAAAATTGTATTATACAGCACAATATCGAATCTTGTCTGTTGCCGATACGCGGCAAGGGGGTGCACCAGATCGAGCGCGGGTCGCGCGCTGCCATTGCAGAATTTTTGCAAGTTCTGGAGCAGCGGCCGCGCGATTTGTCGGCGCGCTGGTTGCTTAATATTGCCTATATGACCCTGGGTGAATATCCGCAAAAGGTGCCGCCCAATTATCTCTTTCCTGCCAAGGTGTTCGAGTCCGATTACGATATTAAGCGCTTCCGCGATGTGGCGCCCCGCCATGGGTTAGATGTGGTGGGGCTGTCGGGCGGTAGCATCATGGAAGACTTTGACGGCGACGGTCACCTCGATATCATGGCCTCGTCCTGGGGCTTGCGCCACCAGGTTCGCTATTTCAAAAATAGCGGCGACGGCAGCTTTGCCGAGCGCACAGCAGAGGTCGGCCTGAGCGGTATTGTGAGCGGTTTGAATTTGTCTCATGCCGATTACGACAACAATGGTTTTGCCGATGTGTTGGTCCTGCGCGGTGCCTGGTTAGAAGAAAATGGCCACCATCCCAATTCACTCTTGCGCAATGAAGGCGGCAAATTTGTCGATGTAACCGAAGCGGCTGGTCTGCTCACCCTGCATCCGACCCAAACGGCGACCTGGGGGGATTTCAACAACGACGGTTGGGTGGATCTCTTTGTGGGCAATGAATCGCTGGGCGAGGAAATTCATCCCTGCGAATTGTACCGCAACAACGGTAACGGTACCTTTAGCGATGTGGCCGCAGCGGTCGGAGTCGATGTCGTGGGGTATGTGAAAGGAGTGGCCTGGGGCGACTACGACAACGATGGGCTGCTGGATCTCTACATTTCGCGGCTCTTGGCTACGGAGCCCAATATACTTTTGCGCAATGCGGGTGAAGACGCCGCTGGCCACTGGCATTTTGAGGATGTAACGGCGGGCGCTGGAGTACCCGGTCCCAACTATAGCTTTCCGACCTGGTTCTGGGACTACGACAATGACGGCTGGCAAGATATTTTCGTCGCCGGTTTTAAAGGTGGGGCCGCGGATGTGGCGGCCGATTATCTGGGACTGCCACACGGCGCTGAAACACCCCGTCTCTACCGCAACAACGGCGACGGCACCTTTGCCGACGTCACTCGGCGGACTCAGCTCGACAAAGCGTTAATTAGCATGGGTAGCAATTTTGGCGATTTGGACAATGACGGTTATCTAGATTTCTACATCGGCACCGGCGATCCAAGCCTGACCTCGCTGATGCCCAACCGCATGTTTCGCAATGCCGTCGGCGAATTTTTCCAGGACGTCACCACCTCCGGCGGGTTCGGGCATTTGCAAAAGGGTCATGCTGTGGCGTTCGGTGATATAGACCACGACGGCGACCAGGATATTTTTGCCGTCATGGGCGGGGCCTACAGCGGCGATGTATACGCCAATGCGCTCTTTGAGAATCCGGGGCACGGCAATCACTGGATTAAACTCAAATTGACAGGAGTGCGCTCCAATCGCGCCGCCATCGGGGCACGTATAAAAGTGCGCGTTCAAACCGCGGACGGCGGTCGCAATATCCACGCCACCGTGACCAGCGGCGGTAGTTTTGGCGCTTCGAGCATGCAACAGGAAATCGGCCTGGGGCGGGCCACTGCCATTGACGCCATCGAAGTCGTCTGGCCTGCCAGCGGCGCAGTACAAGTCTTCGAGGATATCGGGATGGACCAGATGTTATACATTCGCGAAGGAGATCCAACTCCCAGCCTCCGCGAGTTTGCCGCCTTTGAGTTGTACTCGGATGGCGGCATTGTCGAACCAGACCACGCGCACCACGGCCCCAACTAATAGAAAGTCGACCTCGCAATGTATTTGCCCAAGTTTGGGAAGAATCAAAGCAGATATCACCGCATTATCGCGTTAATTGTCCTGTGTGCTTGCATACTGTGCCAAGCCGGAGATCTCTATGGACAGGCAGCAAAGGCGGGTGAAGATTATTTTAGATTAGGACAGCGCCTGGCCCAGAGTGGCGATTTCACTGGCGCCGAGAGAGCATATAAACGTGCGCTGGAAAGCGCTGCAGACGACATTCGCCCGCGCGACGCCCTCGGTTTTTTATACGCCATGCAGAAACGCTATCAGGAAGCGCAGGAAGAATTTGAAAAGGTGCTGCAGATTGCCCCGAATTATGCCCCTTCGCTCTATAAATTGGGCAAGATATACTTCGTGCTCAAAGAGTATGATAAGGCGCGAGAGGCCTACGAGAAGGTAGTCGAGATCGAACCTAAATATTTCCCGGCGCATCACGGGCTCGGCATTATCTACTCCCAGGCGCAGGAGAAGGAACGGGCAGCGGCCAGTTTTAAGACGGCCATCGGGATCAAACCCAACTTTGGCCCGTCGCGCTACCGACTCGGGGTGGTTTACCTGGAAGAGCAGGAATACTCCAAAGCGATAGAGGAGTTGCGCCTGGCGGCTAAATACGTTTCCAGAGAACCCGAGATCTATTCTGTCCTCGGCAATGCCTATATGTCCATAGGCAAACTTTCTGAGGCGGTGGAGGCGTTTGAGAAAACCTTAGAATTAGATGGGGACCGTGCGGACGTACACAATAGATTGGGTTTGGCCTATACCGAGCAGTCCCATGCTCTTTTAGGGGCGGTAATGGCGGACCAAGATAAACTTAAAACAGCTGTTGAGGAACACCGCCTGGCGGTGCAATTAGAACCTAATAACGGTTGGTTCCAACACAATCTTGGCATGGCTTACGAACGCCAGCGGCAATACGACGAAGCGGCCAAACAGTACCGGAAAACGATAGCGATAAATCCCGATATCGCTCAGACCCACTACCGTCTGGGATTGATCTATGTGCGCCGCAAGAAATACGATGAAGCCGCTGAAGAATACAGCCAGGCGCTCCGTTTGGCGCCCGAAAATCCGGTTTTCCACTACGCTCTGGGGGCTGTATATGCCAAGATGGGTAGAAGCGAAGAGGCGATTGAAAAATACGGGAAAGCGATTGAATTAGACTATTACAATAGGGAAGCGCATTTTGGTCTTGCCAATGCCTATTTGAAGCAGGGCAAACAGGAAGAGGGCAAGAAGGAGATGGAAATCTTCAAAAAGCAGGGCGAAGGCAATATTGCCGATCTGGAACAGCGGGTCGCCCTGGTGCCCGACAATGCAGAGTTTCACTATGAGTTGGCTATGTTCTATGCGCGACAGGGGCGCTATATAAATGCTCTCAGTGAGTATAAACTTGCCATTGGGCTCGAGCCGCACAATGCTGTATATCATCGGCAGCTGAGGCAGGCTTATTTGAATGTGGATAGGCACCAGGATGCGGAGAAAGAGTTGGAGATTATTGAGAAGTTGGAAAATAAAAGTGGGAAATAGAATGCGCTTGCCGCTGGTGGCCATGTTTGCACTATTGTGGAGTGCTGGGTGTGGCAACCCAGAGATGACGGCGCAATTGCCCAATGGGGCGACGATGGAATTTGTGTGGATAGAACCGGGCAAGTTTACCATGGGGGCGGTCGGTTGGATGTTTGAAGAAGATGGGTGGGAGGGGCCGCGGCATGAGGTGGCGATTAGTAAGGGGTTTTATTTGGGTAAATTCGAGATTTCGCAAGCGCAGTGGCAAGCGGTGATGGGAACGGCGCCGTGGACCGGTAAGGAGCACGTCGTGGCTGAGCCGGACCACCCGGCGGTCTATATCTCGTGGAACGATATGCAGGAATTTATCCGCCGTATGAATTTGGCGGTCGGAGAGGATCTGTACCGCCTGCCGACAGAGGCCGAGTGGGAATACGCTTGCCGGGCTGGGACCACGACGCGGTGGTCCTTTGGGGACGACGAGAGTCTTGCGGAGGACTATGCCTGGTATGATAAGAACACGGTCGGAGTGGGCCTGAAGCACGCCCAACCCATTGGTACAAAATCGTCGAATCCGTGGGGGCTCTACGATATGCACGGCAATGTGTGGGAGTGGGTCGCGGATTGGCACAGCGGTCCCTACCCCAACGCTGGCCAAGTAGATCCTAGCGGCGGTGCGGCGGGAGAACGGCGCGTGATGCGGGGCGGTGGTTTTCTCAACCACGCCGGCAATATGCGCTCGGCCAAACGCTTTGGCTACGAGCCTTCTCTCAGGTACCCTGGCATCGGTGCCCGCCTAGTGCGGACGAAGTGATAAATGTCGGCTATGGTTAAATTCGACTACTACCTAAAAAGACATAAGTAGCAAAATCCATGTCGAATAGCGATTTATCTAACCACCCCGCAGCGCTCATTGTTTATCTGGGATTCTTTTTGTTTTTGCCTGCTACCGCGTTTTCCCAATTTACCGATCAGACGGAAAGTGCCGGCGTGCCTTTCCACTACTTGTCCAGCGGTGCGGATAAACGCCATATCGTCGAAGCTATTGGCGGCGGAGCGGCATTTTTTGACTACGACAACGACGGCGACCTGGACCTCTATGCAGTAAACGGTGCCACCGTCGAAACCTATCGGGAAAAATCGGGACCGGGCAATACCCTCTACGCCAACCAGGGCAATGGCACTTTTGCGGATGTTTCCGCTACCGCCGCTGCAAGCGACGCCGGCTGGGGCATGGGTTGTACCGTGGGCGATGTCGACGGCGATGGTTACCGCGATCTCTACGTGACCAATTATGGCCCCAACGTCCTATATCGCAATTTGGGGGACGGTCGTTTCCAAGACCTGAATAATAAGACGCTGGCTAGTGCCGACTTTAGTGCAAGTGCGGCATTTTTTGACTACGACAACGACGGCGATCTAGATCTCTACGTCGCCAATTACGTGGTATATGCCCCCGAATTCCCTCCTGATAAGGCCTGTAATTATATGGGGGCGATCAGCATTTACTGTGGTCCCAGGGGCATGCCCGGCGCTCCCGACCGGCTCTATCGCAACGATGGGGATTACGTCTTTGCCGACGTGACGCGTTCCTCCGGCGTCGAATGGGCCAATCGTTATTATGGCTTAGGTGTGGTCCCGGCCGACTACGACGGCGACGGTGATACCGACCTCTTTGTAGCCAATGACAACACCCCCAATTTACTTTTTAGCAACCAGGGCGACGGCACCTTTAGAGAAGTCGGACTCCAGGCCGGGGTGGCGTACAACGAAGATGGCAGGGAAGAGGCGGGGATGGGGATCTGCGCCGCCGACTACGATAACGACAGCGACTTAGATGTGTACATTACCCATTTTCATCGGGAAAGCAATACACTTTATCGCAACGACGGGCAAGGACAATTTGGCGATTTTACCACCCTGGCCGGCCTGGAGCAACCGACCTTGGGCAAATTGGGTTGGGGGACCCAGTTCTTCGATTACGACCGCGACGGCGACTTGGATCTCTTTGTCGCCAACGGTCACGTCTATCCGCAGGTAGACAGTGCTTCTCTGGGCACGTCCTACCGCCAGAAAAACCAATTGTTGCGCAACGATGGAGCGGCTGGGTTTGTCGACATTTCAGCGTCGGCCGGTCCTGGACTGGCCGTCGAGCAGGTCAGTCGTGGCGCCGCTTTTGGGGATTACGATAACGACGGCGATATCGATATTTTTGTCGTCAATCTGGACGCATCGGCAACCCTGTTGCGCAATGACTTTGAAGTCGGCAATGGGCTCGTGGTCCAGCTCTTGGCCAGCGTTGGCAACCGCGATGTCTTGGGCGCTAGGGTCCGTCTCGAAGCCGATGGCAAGAGCCAGTGGCGCACCATTAACGGCGCATCCAGCTATCTCTCCTATAACGACATTCGTGCCCATTTTGGCCTCGGTGCGGCAAAGCGGGCAGATATAATCGAAATAATCTGGCCCGATGGCACGCGCCGCAAAATAGAGGCAGTGCCAGCCAACAGCTTGCTGTTGGTGCATCAGGACGGTGCTCAGGTGCTGGTAGATTTAGAATAGATTATATATAAACAATTGATAATAAAATAGTTAAGGTTTATTTATTTATAGTAATTCATCCTTGTGCAAGAAAATGATTACAGTGATCGGTAGCTCGCGTTGATGTTGCTTTGCCCCAGGAGATCTTAGAAGTGGGTCAAATTTTTTTTTTACTTGATCTCCGGTATAGCACCTAGTACATTATTAGCTATTGGTTTATATTTCATTGTACATTTTTCAGGGTAACTTCGTGCGGAAGGAGGTGAAATAGTAAGCACTGTAGGCCGAGAATAAATTGTCTCCATTTGCGTTGTAGCATAACTGCGCGCTAATTAGGAGGCATTTTGTTATTCTGGCATAAGCTTTAAGCTTTCCTTAACCGTAGCACATTTCATTCTCTTCTCTAACGAAGACGAAAGGATTTATCGAATGAAGAAGGCCACTTTAGTATTAGCATTGCTGGCGCTCGTATGCATTAGCTTCGCGCCCAGCCAAGCGCACTTGCGCGCCGATCGAAATTTTGCCGCCGTGCAGGTGCCCATTGATGCCGACGGCATCAGAGACGTGCAGATGGACGGTGATATCAGTGAGTGGGACAACGTTCCTTCGATTTTTTGGGTCACCCACGATGACCTGATCGAGACCGTTACCGGCACGCAAGGCGATCCGGACCCCTCCAATTTGGCCGAGCGCATCGTCTTTGGATGGAGCCCGCGGACCAATGTCTTGTATTTCATGGAAGAAAAGTTCGACGATCTGTTCTTTGGCACCATCGACAATAACTTTGATACGGTCGAGGTGACGTTGGACTTCGATCATAGCGGCGACAGCCAGTTCCAAGCGTTGCCGGGCGAGACTGGTCTGGATGCGGAACGCTGGGAAGGTGCCCTATCGCAGAACTATCGCTATCAGTTGCAAAATCCCGACAATCAGATGTGGCTGTGGGGCGCTGCTGCATGGGCCGGCGTGGAGCCTTATTCCGGTGCCAAGTGGAGCTTTGACGGCGACATAAACGGCGGTGCTGGTACGCTGTTCATGGAGATGTGGTTTACCCCGTTTGACGATCTGCCGACCAATTCTCAGGGTATCGATGACGCAAATGTGCTCATCCACACCATGGCCGAAGGTGAGATCATGGGTATCGGTTTTGCCGTGCAGGACGACGACAACGGCGCCGAAGGTTCCTACAGCGGTTATTGGACTAATAGTGGCGACACGGAGCTATATTTCAAAGCTACCTCCATGGTCGATTACGTTCTTCTTCCGTTTGACGATACCATCTGGATCGCCGGCGAAGATATGGCCAGTGCAGTTGAGTCCGATAGCTGGGGTAATATCAAGTCGAGTTTTTCCCGCTAAAGGAAAAGTTTAGATAAACTGTTAAAGTTTAGATGGACTGTTCTGAGGGGGGCGAAAAATATTCATTTTCGCCCCCCTTTAATAATCCGAATTAATAAAAAAACCAGGTGCCCGTATATGCCAACAAGGTTATCGTTGTTTGTCCTGGCGGGTTTTCTCCTGTGTTCCACGCAAGCAAGCAGTCTGACTATTTATAGGCTGGGCACGCCCTTTTCAGCTGCCGAAAAGGATAGCCTCCAGGATCTCAGGTTCGATATCAGGGAGTTGGAGTGGTCGGTGGCCCAGTCGTTGGACAAAATTGAGGTGGACTCTCTAGATGTAGGCATACTGCAACCCAACTTTTTTGACGTGGACGAGAATATGGCCGCAACAGCTCTGGACAGGGGGGGCGCGATCACTGTAGCCATCTTTGCCAGCGACAACAATATAGTCGGCAAGGTATTGGTGGACGAAGACGACAACACGGCCTATGAATTTCGCGAAATAGCCCCGGAGAGTTTTAATCGAGAAATTACAGAGAGGTTGCAGGTCGATCTGGGTGGGCTATTTCTCATCAGGGAGATAAGATTCCGACCGCGGCCAAGCCATCAAGAACGATTTTTAGAGCGCTTCAGAATTGGCATTAGCGACGGAGGGTTCTCCGATTTTGCAAGGGGTGGAAGTCGAGTCTTTACTTTTCCGCCAATATTGGAAATAAGAGAAAACACCAATCCCAATGTCGTAATACCTTTTGACCCGCCGATAACGGCCCAGACGGTGCAATTGCAAATCAGCCGCGAAACTCCCAAAGATATAGAGCTGGCCGAATTTGAAATCTTCGGCGGCGGTTTTGTGAGCCAAGCCAGGTACGAGTCCGTCATAATTGAATTAGACCAAGCGGCCAGTTGGGGCCAGATCAACTGGTCGGGAAGTCAAGATCCCAACGCCCGGGTCGAACTTCGCACGCGGGCTGGTGCGGACCCCCAACCGGAGATCTTTTGGCAGGTGAGGCCGGAACAGCAGGACAGTATAAGATATCTACAGGGCGGCGGCACTTTGAGCCTGGCAGACTATAAGAAAAGCTACGCGGGGCTCCCCAATATCTTCAAACCTAAAGACGCACACAATCATGTTACGGTCGACACAGAAAATTGGAGTTTCTGGTCGAGCGTATATTTGTTTGAAAATCCGGGCGTTGAGATTCTCTCTCCCGGTCCCCACAAGTTTATCCAGATCAGCGCCGACTTCCTCTCGACAACGAACGACGGATCCAAAATCAATTATATAGAATTCACCGCTTCGCCGCCGACGGTGCAGGATTTAGTCGGCGAGATCTTTCCGGTGGAGACCACCGTCGGCGAGGTAACGCACTTCACCTATTTTATCCGACCGACGATAAGGTCTGGTGACAGCGGTTTTGACGGCGTCGAGATTGCGACGCCGTCGGGCTTCACGTCGGTCGATTCGCTCAGAATAGACGAGGTCAACGAAAATTTCACCTGGGCGCCAAAGGAAGACGGGTCGGGCTTTGAGGTTTTTCTGCCGCGCAAGCTGGAGACGACGGACAACGGCGCACTGATCGAAGTGATTTTTAACGCCCCGGTGCTGCGGGAAGTCGGCACCTTCTTCGACGGCAAGGTCTTCGACAGCGCCCAACCCAATGAAGTGCGGCAGAAGATCAATCCGGGCGACGCGGCCGACGAGATCGAAAGC
>Ga0114996_10002661_pt1 | contig 22974 bp, 20 predicted proteins | sample ArcticOcean_MG_C_4_FD_87039 | JGI IMG/M metagenome (GOLD analysis project Ga0114996, IMG submission 87039) | Marine microbial communities from western Arctic Ocean - ArcticOcean_MG_CB4_134 | ecosystem: Environmental > Aquatic > Marine > Oceanic | place: Arctic Ocean: Canada Basin | collected... | reverse complement strand
TTTCAGTCTCTTTTGTTAATTGTTCAGGAACACTTTCAGTCTCTTTTGTTAATTGTTCAGGAACACTTTCAGTCTCTTTTGTTAATTGTTCAGGAACACTTTCAATAGGAGGTTCTGAAGATTCCAATGGCCCTAAGCTTTCCAACATGTTATCAGCATTTCCAATTCGGTTTAATTTAGACTGGAGAAGTTCAACAGATAATCCAAGGCTCTGAAGTTCTTTTAATAAAACGTGAAAAGATTCAGGAATTCCAGGCTGTACAATCTCTTCACCTTTCACGATTGCTTCGTATGTTTTTACTCTACCAATTACGTCATCTGATTTCACTGTTAATATTTCTTGTAGGTTATAAGCAGCACTATAAGCTTCTAATGCCCAGACCTCCATTTCCCCAAATCTTTGACCTCCAAATTGAGCCTTTCCTCCTAATGGTTGTTGAGTAATTAGAGAATATGGACCAGTTGATCTTGCATGAATTTTATCTTCAACTAGATGAAGAAGTTTAAACATATAAATATAACCAACAGCTATTGGTTGGTCAAATTTTTCCCCAGTTCTTCCGTCGTATAAAATAGATTTGCCCAAATTAGGGGAACAGATCTGGTCTTCTCGATTGAGTTTTAAGGAACACTCTACTAAATCGTCTGAAGACATTTGCGTGGTATCAACTCCAATATTATTTAGCCATATTTTGAGGCATGTCTCGCGAGCTTTACCAATATTGTTGCTATCAAAAACTTCTTCATAATCGAACCCATACTTTGAAAGCCACGATTTAATTTTTTCGCTATCTATCATTCTGTTAAAATTGTTATTTGGATGATTGTTGGGGTTTTTTGACACTGCCCCTGCCTGTTTAGTTATCCAAGATCTCGATAAGGCATCTTCAATCTCGACATCTTGGGCGCTATCAAAAACAGGAGTTATCGCTTTAAATGAAAGGTCATGGGCAGCTAGCCCTAAGTGTGTTTCAAGTACTTGGCCAAGATTCATTCTTGATGGCACACCAATTGGATTTAAGATTATGTCTAACGGGGTTCCGTCTTCTGAAAATGGCATATCTTCTACTGGTAATATTTGTGATATAACCCCTTTATTACCATGCCGTCCTGCCATTTTGTCTCCCACAGAAATTTTTCTTGTTTGAGCTATCCATAATCGGACTAATTTGTTAACACCTGGAGGTAATGAATCTCCATTTTCTTTGCTTAGTACTTTTACCTCAATTATTTTTCCTCGCTCTCCGTGAGGCACTCTTAGCGAAGAGTCTTTGACATCTCTAGCCTTTTCTCCAAAAATCGCGCGGAGTAATTTTTCTTCGGCAGATAACTCGGTTTCACCTTTGGGTGTGATTTTGCCAACTAAAATGTCGGCAGGTCCTACTTCAGCCCCGATTCTAATTATTCCCATTTCATCTAAATTACCAAGATTATCCTCAGCAACATTTGGAATATCTCTAGTAATTTCTTCTGGGCCAAGTTTAGTGTCTCTTGCTTCTATTTCATGTTTTTCAATATGAATTGAAGTAAATCTATCATCTTTGACAAGTTTTTCGCTAATGATTATTGCATCTTCGAAGTTGTAACCTTCCCAGCTCATAAAACCGACCAAAAGATTTTGGCCTAATGCCAATTCCCCCTGGGAAGTGGATGAACTGTCGGCTAATATCTGTCCTTCTTGAATTATATCTCCTTTGTTTACTATGGGTCTCTGATTGATACATGTACCCTGATTACTTCTAGTAAATTTTTGAAGAGAGTATGAATCAGATTCGTTCTGATAGTTTTGGACGATTATTTCTTCTCCCGTTGATTGTGTAACAATACCATCAGCTTGAGCAATGATTACTTGTCCGCTATCTCTAGCTACCTTAGACTCCATACCTGTTCCTACTAAAGGCGACTCTGGCTTGATCAATGGAACTGCCTGACGTTGCATATTTGAACCCATTAGAGATCTAGGGCCATCATTGTGTTCTAGAAAAGGAATTAGTGATGTGGAAACACTAACTAGCTGCATAGGGGAGATATCCATATATTTGATATTTTCGGAAACTTGAATCGATACGCTGTCACCAAATCGTGTCTCTATTTCTGAGTTAACAAATTGTCCTGAAGAATCTAAAGGAGAGTTAGCTTGAGCTATATGTATAATTTCTTCTTCGTCGGCTGTGAGATAAACAACGTCATCTGGATTGTCTGAAACAAACGGAGCAACTAATATAGTTTGTTCTGGCAACTTACTTAGTCTTGTAAAAATACCTTTTGAAATAGATTTTCCAGTGTTAATAAGAACCTTGCCTTCTGTATTAAGAATCTTTTGCCCAGAAGTTCTTCCTACCAAATTTGGATCAGTATTTTTTAATGTATTATTTATTTTTCTATAAGGAGTTTCAAGAAATCCATGTTCGTTTGTTCTTGCGTATGTAGCCATTGATCCTAAGAGCCCGATATTAGGGCCTTCCGGGGTTTCAATTGGGCAAATCCTACCGTAGTGGGAGTGATGAACGTCTCGAACATCAAACCCAGCCCTCTCTCTTGTTAAACCTCCAGGTCCAAGCGCTGACAATCTTCTTTTATGAGTTAATTCTGCTAAAGGATTAGTTTGATCCATAAATTGAGAAAGTTGAGATCCACCGAAGAATTCTTTTATGGACGCAACTATTGGTCGAATATTAATCAATGCAGCTGGGGTGGTTTGGGTTGAATCAATTTCTATAGTCATTCTTTCTTTAATGACTCTTTCCATTCTAGTTAAGCCAATTCTAACTTGGTTCTGTAATAACTCTCCTACTGCACGAATCCTTCTATTACCTAAATGATCGACATCGTCAGGGTCTTGACCGCCTCCGTTGATCTCTATTAATGTTCGTAATACACCTATAATATCGTGAGCTGAAAGTGTAGTGTCCGAAATATCTTTATAACCCAAACGCTTGTTTAATTTATATCTGCCAACTCGACCCAAGCTGTATCTTCTAGGGTTTGATATTAGGTTCTCTAATAACATTCTGGCATTTTCAATACTTGGAGGCTCTCCAGGCCTGAGTCTTTTATAAAGCTCAATAAGGGCTTCGTCATGTGAAGCTACATTAGTATCTCTTTCTATTGTAGTTCTAATGTATTGGTGTTCCGGGTCAGTATCAACTCCTTCAAATAATGCCATTATTTCTTCATTGCTTGTGTACCCTAAGGCTCGAATAAGCATACTAACGGGAGTTTTTCGTTTTCTGTCAACTTTTACAGAAATTACGTCTCTGTTGCTAGTTTCAAATTCTATCCAGGCACCACGGTGAGGTATTAGTTTGGCTGAAGCCAGAATACGACCAGAAGATGGGTCGTTGTTTATTGTAAAATATGCACCAGGAGACCTGACTAATTGGCTTACCACTACTCGTTCGGCACCGTTGATGATAAAGGTACCAGTGGAAGACATAATAGGAATATCACCAATGAATAAGTCTTGAATTTTTCTTTCACCTTCTTGAGGCCCTGGAGATTTGGATTTCAATTCAACCCTTACGTATAAGCTAGCTGAGAATGTAACTTCTCTTTCTTTGCACTCTTTTTCAGAATATTTTGGTTCTGAGAATCTGTGCCCTAGGAAACTTAGCTCAAAACGTCCAGAGGGAGAATCTTCTACAGGTGAGATTTCTTCAAATACTTCTTTTAACCCATCGGTTTTGAACCAATTAAATGAGTCAGTTTGCAGCTTTATTAGGCTTGGAACCTCAAGTATATTATTTATTTTCCCATAATGTTTTTTCGGGGAGTTGGAATTCAGTATTTTTTGACTATTAGTGATATCAAGCATTCGTTATATAACTCCTAGGATTTGATTGCTAAAATTATAAAATTTTGCTACTGATGTGTAGGGGATGAAATAAAAAATCACAGCAAAAACTGCTGAAAAACTTAAAGCGAAAATTGTAAGTTACGAAAACGGACATAAACAACCAAACAAAGTTACCATGATGAATACAAAATGTCAATAAAAAATAATCAGACTGGCAATGATAATGCTTAGTGTTTGTTGGTTTTTTCTTCAGGCTGCAAAATGAAATCATGTATACATGCAATAGACGCAACTGAATCCCCGCTTTGAGGCTTGAATATTCTAACACCTTGAGTCGCCCTGCCGGTGCTACGAATTTCTGACAAATTTGTTCTTACAACCATAGCTTTTTTAGATATCACTAAAACTTCATCACTATCTGCTATAACTTCTGCGGCAGCAACTTGATTCGTTTTTTTTGTAACATTAAAAGTTAATATTCCAGAACCGGCTCTTGATTGTTTTCTATATTTATTTAGATCAGTTAATTTGCCAAACCCTTGTTTGCTGATTACTAACAGCTTGCTATCAGGAATAACAACGTCCATAGATACAACTCGGTCTTTAGGCTTCAGTGTGATTCCTTTAACTCCGCCCGCTCCTCTTAAACGACTTCTGACATCTGTAGTATTGAATCGAATTGATTTACCTTGTTCGGTTACCATAATTACGTCATCTTGATCTTCAACTAATTGAGCAGACACTAATTCATGTTTTGGCTTTAAATTCATGATTATTAATCCTGCACGTCGAATTTTTGAGACTAGAGCTAAATTGACTTTTTTAACTACCCCTTCGGATGTGCATAGCATCAAGTGCTTAGGGTTTGTTTCATCAATGTTTTCTAGGTTTGCAACCGCTATCATTGATTTGATTGTTTCTTTTTCTGCTAAAGGGACGACATTTTCTACTGGGACTCCTCTAGTTGATCTGGCGATATCAGATCTTAATTCAAAAGAAGTTAGAGGAAGAACGCGTCCAGAGTTTGTGAAGAATAGTAATGTGTCATGTGTATCTACAACCAACAAATGGCCAACTGGATCATCTTCTCGAGTTCTCATTCCGCTGACACCTTTTCCTCCTCTATGTTGACTCCGGTAGGTATCCATAGGAATTCTTTTAATATAACCGCCTTTGCTTAAAGTAACAACGACTTGTTCGTGAGCCTCTAAATCTTTGCGATTGAACTCTTGTATTTCGCCTGATATTTGTGTTTTTCTCGCGCTTCTTACTTTCTTTTTTAATTCTTCTGTCTCGGTTCTAACTACTGATAAAATATTTTTAACATTGGATAACATTTCTTTAAGTTCTTTAATTTTGATTTGAATTTCTTGGAATTCAGTCTCTACTTTCTCTCTCTCAAGGGCAGATAAACGTCTTAGTTGCATATCAAGAATTGCTTGAGATTGGAGTTGCGATAGATTAAAGCTACTCATTAAAGATTCACGTGCGTGATTAACGTCTTTTGATCGACGGATAGTTTGAATGATTTCGTCAAGAGCGGATAGAGCTATTCTTAAACCTTCTAATATATGGGATCTTTCGCTAGCTTTTTGCAGTTCAAATTTAGCACGCCTTGTTACTACATCTACCCTGAAATCAATATAAGTTTGTAGCGCATCTTTTAAGTTGATTAATTTAGGGATTCCGTTGATAAGTGCAAGCATGTTAGATGAAAAAGAGCTTTGCATTGGAGTGTTTTTGTACAGGTTATTAAGAACAACTAGTGGTTGGGATCCAGATCTTAGTTCTATTACCATTCTCATCCCTTTTCTATCTGATTCATCCCTGACCTCTGTTGCATTTTCTAGCTTTTTGTCACGAATTAAAAAGGCTATTTTTTCCACTAAGCTTGCTTTGTTAACTTGGTACGGGAGCTCAGTTACAACTATTCTTTGCTTGTTGGCTGTTTTGGTGTTTTCTATATCTGCAGTAGCCCTTATGATTATTTGACCTCTGCCCGTTTCATAACTATTAACTATCCCTTCAGTACCCATAATTGTAGATCCAGTTGGAAAGTCTGGCCCTCTGACTTTTTTCATTAAATCCGGGATTGTACTTTCAGGGAAATCAATTAGTTGTATTACTCCATTACAAATTTCGGTTGGATTATGTGGAGGAATATTTGTAGCCATTCCAACAGCTATACCAGAAGCTCCGTTGATCAATAAGTTTGGAAGTCGTGCAGGTAGAACAAGAGGTTCTTGCAAAGTAGAATCAAAATTTTCACCAAAGTCTACAGTGTTTTGATCTAGATTATCTAACATTTCTAGTGCATAGCTGGACAACCTAGCTTCGGTATACCTCATTGCGGCTGGCGGGTCGTTATCAACGCTACCAAAATTTCCTTGTCCGTCCACTAGACACAATCTCATTGAGAAATCCTGAGCCATTCTAACCATGGCGTCATAAACAGATGTGTCGCCGTGCGGATGATATTTCCCTAAAACTTCTCCAACAAGCCTGGCACTTTTTTTATGCGGTGTGTTGGGCCTCATTCCTAACTCGTGCATTGCGTATAATATGCGCCTTTGTACAGGCTTCAGTCCGTCCCTAGCATCAGGAAGAGCTCTAGAAACAATTACACTCATTGCATATTCAAGATAGGAACTTTTCATTTCCGATTCAAGACCATGTGGTTTGATGTATCCATACGGTGTTTTTGACATCATTGTTGTAACTCCTGATTAATAACATATTCACATGGTATTGTTAAGTATAAAATTATATCATTATTTACACAATATGTAGTTACTATTAAGATGGATAACATCATACAAGGTGTTTTTTTTGATACTGAGAGAAATTTAATAGTAATTGCTCATAATGCTATTATATTAAATAAAAAAACAATAAAAAAACAATACAGTTTATTAAGATAAAATAATATAAAATAATGTGATTAAAAACCAATGAAATTAATAAGAAAAAAAACAGGACCTGATTTTTGGGGATGGCGATTTGTTGGAATCGGCGCAGTTTTAAATGGTTTTGCAACTGGTTTTTTTGGACGCGGATCAACGTTATATTTTTTACCTTTATCTAGGGAGTTGGGTTTAACAAGGACTCAAACATCTTTGATCTTTGGAGCAGCTACGATAGAAAGCGGGATCCAAAGTCCTATTACAGGTTACTTTATAGATCGTGTAGGGCCCAGGGTGATGATGATTTTAGGTTCTTTACTTTCTGGAATTGGGTTTTTAATATTGCCTTTATCGCATACTTTTGTTGGTTTTACATTAATTTATGTAGCTTTGATCTCTGTTGGGATGAATGCAGGTTTTCATAATGGGGCATCTGCTGTAGTTGTTAAATGGTTTGACAAATTTAGAGGCAGGGCATTTGGGTATATTTCATCTGGAATTGCAGTAGGTGGATTGGTTTTAACTCCAATGCTTGCAGTGATAATTAATAATTACGGCTGGAGACCAGGGGCTTTATTTTCAGGGATTATGATATTGACTGTTTGTATCCCGATTTCATATCTAATCAAAGATTCTCCATTTTTAGTGAAGCAAAATGTTGACGGAGCGATATTTACGGAGGACGATTCTGTAGGCTCGAAACAGAAAATAAATTTAATTGATGAGAATAACTATTCTTTTCGTTCTGCAATATCAACTGTGAGTTATTGGGTTTTAGCTGGTGCTATAGGACTTAGGATTAGTGCACAAGCAGGTGTAATGATTCATTTGGTACCAATTTTAGTTTGGAAGAACTTTGAAGAAGAATTGGGTGGAATCACGGTTGCGATGATTTCTGGGAGTGCAATTTTTACTCGAGTTTTAATGGGTTGGCTCGGGGATAAAGTTGAAAAAAGAATCATTGTTTCTGTGTCTATGTTGGTAGGGATGATAGCTATTCTTATTTTTCTATTTGGATCTGCAACAATATGGACTTTGATGATTTTTTCGTTATTGATTTCAATTACTGATGGCGCCGCTGGATTAACATGGGCAATGATTGGAGATTTTTTTGGAACGAAGTCTTTTGCTACTTTGAGAGGGGTAATAAATTTAATTGTAAGCGTTGGGGCTTTCTTTGTTCCAGTAGCTATGGGCAGAATCTACGATGTAAATAGTAGTTATAGTAGCGCTTTGATTTTGATTGCGATGATATATTTGGTTGCTTCAGTTTTGTTCCTATTTACTTTGCCACCTCAATCAAGTATTAAAAGGAATAATAATAAATAGAATACCCGTTTGCCCTCCAACAATAACGCAGGAGAATCGTTTTTGTTGTATTATTCTAATATAGATACAATGTTTAGGCAGAAAAGCTATGAGTGATAATCCGAAAATATACACTAAGCAAGGAGACGGTGGAAACACTTCCTTATTTATGGGAGGTGTTGTATCAAAATCGCATTTAAGAATAGAAACTTGCGGCAGTTTGGATAACGCTGTTTCTGCAATTGGATTAGCACGTTCTCTATCTCAAAACAGCGAAATAACAACATTGTTATTGGACCTTCAGCATGATCTTTTCACGATTTCTGCAGAAGTGTCATCTGTTGAAGATTTAAAACACCATAAAACAAGAATTTTAACTATCGATGAATCGCATGTAATTAAGCTAGAAAAAAAGATGGATGAATTCCGGAACGAAATAGACATTTCTAGAGAATTTGTTTTACCAGGAGGCAGTCCAGGTTCAGCCGCAATTGATTTATCTAGAGCATTGGTAAGGTCTAGTGAAAGAAAGATAGTTGAATTTAACGAAAGTGGAGAATTAAAAAATCAACAAATCATCAAATATATTAACAGGTTGAGTGATTTGTTATTTGTTATGGCGAGATTAGAAGATAAGCTCAATGATTTTAAAGAAGTTACGACTTCAAATAGTAAGAGGAAAAAAATCATAGAGAAATAGAGGTAATTATGGATCAACCTAAAGTAGCTATCGTCGATTATGAAGCAGGAAATTTACGCAGTGTCCAGAAGGCAATAGAAGCTTGTGGTTATACATCAAAAATTACAACAGATTTGGATGATATAAATAGTTATGATGGTATTATTTTGCCTGGACAAGGGGCTAGTGATGCTGCAATTGGTAAATTGAATGAGCTCGGGTTAATGAAGTCTCTTAAAAATCAAATCAATAACGGTAAGCCGTTTTTGGGGATTTGTCTAGGATTGCAATTACTTTTTGATTCTTCTGAGGAAGGTGATTTACCAGGATTGGGGTTGATTAATGGAAGAATTAGAAAATTTTCTGATGGTTTAAAAGTACCCCATATTGGTTGGAATCAAGTGATGTTCACTAAAAACCATCCTTTTAGTCAAGGTATTCCAAATAAATCAAATTTTTATTTTGCGCATAGTTATTTTTTAGAAACTAGTGAAGAAAAACACCAATTAGCTAGTACTGATTATGGAATAGAATTTTGTAGTGCAATTGCGATAGATAATTTAGTAGCAGTTCAATTTCATCCTGAGAAAAGCGGTAACCTTGGGTTAAGGTTATATAAAAATTTTTTAAATATGATAGTACACAGATAAGTGTGTGATATGGAAATAATACCTGCAATAGATATTAAAGACGGTAAATGCGTCAGGCTATACAAGGGTGATTTTGAGAAAGAAACAATTTATGCTGAATCACCTTTGGAAGTAGCGAATCGTTGGATTCAAATGGGTGCTTGCCGTCTCCATGTTGTAGATCTTGATGGAGCTAGAGAAGGAAGTGGAGTGAATTACGATATTGTTGAAGAAATTGTTTCACTTGGGGTGCCCGTACAGCTAGGAGGAGGAATTAGAGACGGGAAGCAATTCAGTAAAGCTTTAAGCTTGGGCTTAGATCGAATTATTATTGGAACTGCTGCTTTAGAAGGTTCTTTTCTTGCTGAAATTGCAGAAAAATTTGGCTCAGAAAAAATTGTAGTTAGTTTGGATATTAAGAATGAACAATTAAGAATCAAAGGCTGGGAACAATCGAGTCAAGTGTCAATTGATTATGCTTTGACAAAAATCAAAGAATTTGGATTGAAGAGGTATATTTATACGGATATTTCTAGAGACGGCACTTTATTTGGGCCCAACTTTAATGGTATTCAATCTATGTTAAAGAGGAGTGATATTGATTTGATTGTGGCTGGAGGCTTATCATCAATGGATGATCTAATTATGCTTTCAGAAATGAATGTGTCTGCAGTAATTATTGGAAAAGCTGCATATACTGGAGATATAGATATTAAAAAAGCTGTTATTAAATTTAGAGAAAATTAGATGCTTACTAAAAGAATTATTCCATGTTTAGACGTTCATCAGGGTAGAGTTGTTAAAGGTGTTAATTTTTTAAATTTGAGAGACGCAGGAGATCCTACGGTTTTAGCAGATTTTTATGATCAAGAAGGTGCAGACGAACTAGTTTTTTTAGATATTACAGCCAGCTCTGACGGAAGGGACATTATGATCGATGTCGTTAAAAATGTTTCTGAGAATGTTTTTATACCTTTCACAGTTGGAGGTGGGATAAGATCTATTAGCGATATTAGGGGTTTGCTGCAGGCAGGAGCTGATAAAGTTTCGCTTAATACATCTGTAATATTAGACCCTAAATTAGTGTCGAAGTCGTCTCGTATGTTTGGATCTCAATGTATCGTTGTAGCCATAGATTACAAAAAAATAGTAGATTTCAAAGAATCGAAGCAAGATATGGAAATTGCTATAGATTTAGATTCTAAATGGGAGGTATATACACATGGTGGCCGAAATAGAACAGGTATAGACGCTCTGAAATGGGCGGAATATGTCTCTGGTTTAGGATGTGGTGAATTGTTGCTTACTAGCATGGATATGGACGGAAAACAGCAAGGATATGATATAGAATACATTAGTTCAGTAAATAAAAAGGTAAATGTTCCTTTAATAGCAAGTGGAGGAGCTGGAAATCTTGAACATTTGTACAATGTATTTGATCAAGGTCAAGCAGATGCGGCACTAGTGGCAAGTATATTTCATTTTGGCAAGTATAAAATTACAGATGCCAAAGAATTTTTACACCAAAAAGGTGTTTTTATTCGAGAATAGATTGAAAATTTTATTTTATTAACACGAGGAGTTAATATTGACAGAAAACTCAATAAAATTTGATGAAAAAGGTTTGGTGCCTGCTATCATACAAGACATTAACACAAAAGAAGTTTTGATGTTAGGTTATGTCAGCAAACAATCTATAGATCAGACAATTAAAACTGGTCAAGTTTGGTTCTATAGCCGTAGTAAACAGAGGTTGTGGCTTAAAGGAGAGATTTCACAGAATTTTTTTCATTTGAAAGATATTCATGTTGATTGTGACCAGGATACTTTATTGATTTCTGTTGATCCAGACGGACCTGCTTGCCATAATGGTACAAATACATGTTTTGACACCCAATTATCTCATGATTTTGAACAAGACGATCAAGGATTTACGCAAAACGAGAATACTTTGCAAATCCTTGATCAATTAATTCATTTAATTTCTGAACGAAAAATTCAAAAACCCAAGGATAGTTATGTTTCAAATTTATTTGAATTGGGTATCGATAGAATAAGTCAAAAAGTAATCGAAGAAGCAGGAGAGGTTGTGATTGCAGCAATTAATCGAGATAAAGAAAATGTAATTTCAGAAACCTCAGATTTACTATTTCATATGATGGTTTTACTTGTTGAAACTGGAGTGAAATTAGAAGATATATGTATGGAACTCTCTAGAAGAAGAAAGTAGTTTCTACAATTATTAATTCAAGGTAATATTGTTATCTTTTTCAATTGCTAAATTTAAGCTAGAAATAGCAATTTCAATTTGTTTTTCATCGGGAATTTTCGTTGTGAGTTTTTGCAGCTCTAAGCTAGGGCGAAAAAGCATTCTTACTAGAGCTTTATTTTGAAATTTTCCACTTACTCTAATTATTTCATAACTTATTGCTGCAATAATTGGGATCATAAAGATTCTTGATGTGATTAGAAATATTGGTGAAAAATCTCTTCCGATGATTCCAAATATTATGACTGACAAGATTAAAACTACTAAAATAAAAGCAGTTCCACATCTTGGATGTTGAGTAGAATATTTTTTTATATTCTTTATTGAAAGCGTTTCATTTTTTTCGTAACAATGTATAGCCATATGTTCGGCTCCATGATACATAAAAACTCTTTTAATATCATTGATTTGTCCAATCAATATTAAATAAATTAAAAAAATCATAATTCTTACAAATCCCTCAAACATATTTGATATCAGGGGTAAATGTAGAAAGTTTTCAAATAAACTACTTATGTATAAAGGAATTAAAAAAAACAATGTAATTCCAAAAAGCAATGAAAAAATCATTGTAAAAATTAGAGACAGATCATTACCTGATTTCTCAGGAGGGATAGAATCACCAGGTTCTCGGGAAGCAATTTCAGAAGAATAAGATAAAGACTTAGTGCCAATAAGTAACATTTCTATTAGTGTTAAAACACCTCTTAGCAGTGGTATTTTTTTAGCAGGACCATTCAAGAAGCTATTTAGTTTAAAACACTCTGTTTTTATTGCTCCTGTTGGAGTTCTTACAGCTATTGAATAACAGGTTCTACCTCTTATCATTACGCCTTCAATTACTGCTTGACCACCGTATGTAAATTTTTTCATAGTCAGATTTTTTATAAAGAGAGCATGTAAGGTAAGATTTAAACAGAAGTAAAATAATAGATGGAATTTACTTATAATGTATATCTTCTTTTTAGCCTTTCAACTCTGCCCTCAGTATCTACAATCCTTTGTTCTCCAGTATAAAAAGGATGGCATAAATTGCATATTTCTACTTGAATTGATTCTTTTGTAGACCCAGTAGTAAATGTATTGCCACATGCGCACTTTACTTGGGCTTCATTATAGTAGTTGGGGTGAATTTTTGATTTCATTTTGTATTTTTCTCCTCTATTTGTGCATAAATGCTAACTCGTTTTTTCGTAGAGGAGGCATGTCCAAATTTCACTTTTCCATCTATAAGAGCAAATAATGTATGATCTCTACCAATGCCTACATTTTCACCGGGGAAAATCTTAGTTCCCCTTTGGCGAACTAAGATTGATCCAGCAGAAACTAATTCTGAATCGTATTTTTTTATTCCAAGACGTTGTCCACGACTATCTCTTCCATTACCAGTACTTCCGCCACCTTTTTTATGTGCCATGATTTATTTATACCTCTAAGATGGATTGTTTTTTAGCTGTTGTTAAAGAAATATCAGTTATTTCAAGTTCGGTAAAATTTTGTCTGTGTCCAAAAGTTTTTCTTAATCTAGTCTTATGCTTGTAGTGGAAAACTCTAATTTTTTTAGATCTTCCATTTTTTACTAATTTTGCTGAAATAGAAGCCCCTTCTACTAATGGAGACCCAATCGTTAGGGAGCCATTTTCTGAATATAGTAAAACATCTTTGATGCTAATTTTACCGGATGTAGGTATATTTAAAGATTCAACACGAACAGTATCTCCTGGCGAGACCTTGTATTGTTTTCCGCCTGTTTGAAAAACTGCATAAGTAGACACTTAGTTCCTCCATGAAAAAACTAAAGAAAAAAAGGCACAAAAAAGACGAACATTTAAAATTTTGCACCAAATAAAATTAAAAAAGGATTCAAAGTTGGTTGAATTACGCTTTACCGATTCTGAAAACTTTAGTGTCTGGACAAGTGGGGCAAGTACCCCTAGTAGCTGGCCTACCATTTTTCAATGTAACCGATTCGGGATTAGCGATTGTGACTTTTTTCCTGCATTTGAAACAATATGCCTCCATGTAATGACCTCCGTATATGTAGTGCTTATATATTTGTTTAAAATATTATATCTGATTTTATATTTATATTCAATATGAGTTGCTTATAAAAATATATATATTAGTTATAACTATTAATTGGATAAAAAAACCTTATGAGGCTTCCATATTCCATTTTCTGAGACATTTGACAGTATTCCTAGAAAATTTCTTTTAATTCCATACGCTTTGACTTGATCGCCTAATTGATATTTTTCAATGGGTAAAGATAGAGAAATATTTTGCCCTGTCCTCATTTTATTTTCATTGATTTCATCAAGTATTATAGGGTTAATTTTTTTTAGTGCAAAATCAGGGGCAACTACATATTTATTCCAAGTGTTTTCTTTAAAACATTTAACAGCATCTGATAAGTCAATAGATTCGCCTATTTTGAAGGGACCTACACTGTTTCTTACCAGGTAGCTTAAATGTGCTCCTACGTTTAAATTCTCACCTAAATCTTGCGCTAAAGATCTCATATAGAATCCCTTGCCGCATTGTACAAGTATTTTAGCATTTGGTGGTCGCCATTCAATCAGAGTGATTTTTGATACAGATACGTTTCTGGGAGCTAATTTAATACTTTTACCAGCTCTAGCAATTTCATATAAACGTTTGCCGTTATTTTTTAATGCACTAAACATAGGAGGGATTTGTTTGATTTCGCCACAAAAATTTTCAAGATTTTGTTCGATTTTTTGTTTTGAAATATAATTGATTTTTGATATTCTTAATATTTTACCCATTGAATCATATGTGTCAGTTGATATTCCAAATCGAATAGTCCCTATATATTCTTTTCTGAATTCCATAATGTTTTCCACTACTCGGGTTCCTTGTCCAAGACATATAGGTAGTACTCCTACAGCTGTTGGATCTAGAGTACCTGAGTGGCCAACTTTATTTTGCTTGGATGAGTATTTAATTTCTCGTACAGCTTGAGTTGAGGTAATACCGAAAGGTTTATTGATAGATATTATTCCGTGAATTTTTTCCATGATAATCTTTCAGTCAGGGTTTTCGACTTTATGTTTGTTAATTAATTTTGTTATTCTTTGACCAGTCACTATTGTTTCGTCGATGGTAAAATTTATTGCAGGAATTTTTTTAAGAGTAATATTTTTTTGCAAATTATGACGAATGAACCCAGAGGCAGATTTTAAAGCTTTGAAAGCAGCAGCTTTTTCAGAATCTTTTCCCATTAGACTGATAGATATTTTTGAAACAGACAAGTCTTTAGATGTTCTGACTTTCGTAATGCTGATCATTGGGTATATTCTAGTGTCTCTGATATTTTCATTAATGATTTTACTAACCTCATTACGAATCATAGAATTTATTCTATCAATTCTATGGGTGTCCATTTTTTCTCCTACTATTTTTGATGAGAATTAAATTTTAAAAAGCAAGAAAGTACGTGAAGACCTGGAAGTGTTTATTTCGACTCTAAGGAATGCGCTTCTAGTGTATCCCCTTCGTTTATATCTTGGAAAGATTCGAGAATTACACCTCCTTCGAAACCAGATTTTAATTCTCTTACATCATCTTTGAAATGCTTTAGGCTACGAATGGGGCCTTTATGAAGCAATTGATTATTTCGCATTAAGTGAATCGTGTGGCCACGTGTAATGCTGCCCTCATTGACCATGATTCCAGCAATTTTCGTGTTTCTACCGTGCTGGAATATTGTTTTTACGGTCGCGGTACCAGTAATAACATTTTCTTTTATAGGTTTAGCCAAACCAGATAGAATGTCTTGAATATCATCTACCAATTCATAAATAATGCTATGATCTCTTATTTTAATTAGTTCTTTTGCCGCTAACATTTGTGCACTTGGTTGGGTAAAAACATTAAATCCAAAGACTATTGCATCTGATGCGCTAGCTAACAGGATATCATTTTCAGATATACCTCCACTGGATGCATGAATAATATTAATTCTTTCTTGGTCATTCGGTAAGTCTTCTATGCTGGCAATTAACGGTTCTAGTGTTCCTTGAAAATCAGTTTTCAATATAATGTTTAATGATTTCATTGATTCAGAATCTGAACTAGCTCTAAAATTTTCTAGCTGTATAGTTTTTGCTGAATTAGAAGACTTAGAAGTTTGAGACAATTCCAGTTTTAGGGATTTTGCATCTTTAGTTGACTGGAATATTTCTCCTGCTCCTGGAACACTATCAAGTCCTAAGATTTTCACAGGTAAAGAAGGGCCAGCTTCATTGATCTTTTCACCTACATCGTTAACAATTGACTTGATCTTTCCAGTAGATTTGCCTGCAAAAATATAATCTCCCAGTTTAAGAGTTCCGTTTTGAACTAACAATGTTGTTAATGGACCACTGTTTTTATCCAAACTAGCTTCAATGATTACCCCTTTAGCATCAATATTAATGTCAGATTTGAGTTCTAATATTTCAGATAGAAGGAGAATGTTTTCAAGTAAGTTTTGGATACCATCTCCCTTAAGGGCAGATACTTCACAGGATATTATGTCACCTCCCCACTCTTCAATTAAAATATTGTTTTCAGAAAGTTGCCTTTTAACTCGATCTGGGTCTGAAGTAGGACTATCAATTTTGTTTATAGCTATAATAATTGGGACGTTTGCAGCTTTGATGTGATTAATTGCCTCTACAGTTTGAGGCATGATTCCGTCATCAGCGGCCACAACAAGGATAACTATATCTGTAATATTTGCTCCCCTAGCTCTCATTTGGGTGAATGCAGCATGTCCTGGAGTGTCTATGAAGGTGATTGGTTGTTGATTATGATTTATTTGATAAGCACCGATATGCTGAGTAATGCCGCCTGCTTCAACCGATACGACGTTTGTTTTTCTTATATTGTCTAGGAGTGTAGTTTTTCCATGGTCTACATGTCCTAGTATGGCTATAACAGGTGGGCGGGTATTTAGTTTTGGGTCGGAGCCTTTTTCGTATTGATTTGTGGATGAAGTGGATTTTTTTGATAATGGGATAACTTCAAAACCAAAATGTTTAGCAAGTAACACGGCTATGTCTCTTTCAACAACATCGTTTATTGAGAGCATGAACCCATTTTTCATTAAGTTTTTGATTAATTCTATTGATTCTATTTCCATCAAACTTGAGAGTTCATTTACAGTGACAATTTCAGGCACATCAATTTTATTGATTGGTTCTTGAGGCCGTGGTTTTGTCAAAGAGCCTTCGGTGGGTTTTTTGTTTTTTGAAGGGTTGTTAGTCATAGGAATTTGTGTTAGGCAAAGGTTAATATAGATTTTGAATATGATTAACTAAAGTTTTTCTAAAAATATTTCCTTTAATTTGGTGATTGAGCCTTAGGAGATATTTCAGTTTTATTATCTGCCTCTCCCTTTCTTGCTATTTTTGTTGAATGCAGGCTTCTTTTTTGCAGGCTTCTTTTTTGCAGGCTTTTTCCCAGATGATGAATTAGACCTTCCTAGTTCATCAATATCTTCGGCAAATCTGATTGAATTTGTTTGTTGACCAGGCCTGGAATTAAGAGACCATATTTCATTTGGCAAATCTTCAATAGAAGTTGATTCTATTACTTCGGTAGTATCGTTAGTCTCTGGATTTTCAATAGAATCAATTGATTCTTCAATTAATTCTTCCATCTGTTGATCTGCTGAAACATCTTCGTTTTCAGCAGCAGGTACTGCATCGTCTGAAACATCTTCGTTTTCAGGAGCAGGTACTGCGTCGTCTATGTCAGTTTCTACATTGGCAGATTTTTCAACATATTCCTTAGATGATTGGAGACCATCCTCGAGTTTTTTTAAGGTTTGTTCTATTTCATCAGCCTCTAATTCCAATGGAGTTTCAATTTCAGTTTCAATTTCAGGCTCTTGGATATTATCAAGATTTAAAGATTCTGTATTGCTTTTTATATCTAATTTCCATCCTGTTAGTCTGGCTGCAAGCCTTACATTTTGGCCCTCTTTTCCTATTGCTAACGAAATTTGATTTTCCGGGACTACTGCAATTGCTGTTTGTTTATCAGGTAAAATAATTACTTTTTGGATAGTAGCTGGATTTAGTGCGTTTGTAATATATTGTTTTGGGTCTTTACTCCATTCAACAACATCAATTTTTTCACCCTGTAATTCGTTAACAATGTTTTGAATTCTAACTCCACGTAATCCTACGCATGAACCGACAGCATCGATTCCTTCCTGTTTGGCAAAGACTGAAATTTTACTTCTTGAGCCAGCTTCCCTAGCAACTTGTACCATTTGAACCAAATTATTATAAATTTCTGGAACTTCCATTTCAAAAAGTCTTTTTAAAAGGTTGCCGTCAGATCTAGAAATTATTATTTCTGGTCCTCTAGTTGATGGTCGTATTGATTTTAAAACAACTTTTAACTTTTGTCCCACACGATGTTTTTCATATGGGGATTGTTCAGAATTTGGTAATATTGCTTCTGCTCTACCAATATCAGCAATAATGTGTCTTGGTTCGACTTTTTGGATTACAACTGAAAAAACTTCTCCTTCTTTATTTTCAAATTCTTTCAATATTATTTCATTTTCAGCTTCTTTAAGCCTTTGTAAAACGACTTGTTTTGCAGCTTGCGCAGCCATTCTTCCCGCCGTGTTTGTGAGTTCTTTAATTTGTACGGTGTTACCAATTTCTGCATTAGAATCAATTTTTTTTGCTTCCGGCAGGCTGATTTCTAATTCTGGATCCTCTGGATCCTCTACGACATTTTTTACAATATGTGCCGACACTTCTCCTGTGCCAGGATCAAGATTTACAGAAATATTTTGGCCTGTAGAAATACTATCTTTTCTATATGCTGAAGCAAGCGCAGCTTCGATTGCTGAAATAACTGTTCCTCTAGGGAGATTACGTTCAGAAGCTAGCTGGGTTAAAGCAATAATAAAGTCACTTTTCATTTTTTGTTTGAGCTCCTTTCTTATTGTAAAGATTCCCCTTAAACACAAGAAAAGTGGGATGCTCCCACTTTTCTTGTTTAATAAAATATCTTACTAGGTATTTTTACATACCTATAGTAAGTATAGCATTTATCTAGGCTATACTACAATCTTTTAGATTCAATTCAGATGTGATTGATTTTCTTGATTTCCATTAAACTAGTGTAAAATTACATCTGTTAGCGTAGAAATAGTTAATATACGGGGATTGATATTGAGATTGGTTTTTAAAAATGATGGTTTTTTTCTAAGTTTGAGTGTACTCATAATATTTGTAATATTATTTTTTTTGAACAGTTGTGCTAATAAAAACAAACAAGTTCCTAAAATTGTGATTTTTTCTGCAATAAGTTTGATAGACGTGATAGAAGAAATAAAAAGTTCCTTTGAATCAGAAAAAAATGTGGAAATTTCAGTTAGTTATTCTGGTTCTCAAAAATTGGCACGTCAAATTGCAGCTGGAGCTGATGTTGATATATTTTTATCTGCTGGGATACTACCTAGAGATTTTTTGTATGAGTTAAGTCTTGTGTCAAAAACTAGTAACATTGCTTCCAATCGATTGGTTTTAGTTGCTGGGGAATATTTTTTATATGACATAAAAAATGTTAAAGAAATTACCGAGTTGCCAATAAAAAGAATATCAATTGCAAATCCAGACCTTGCTCCAGTTGGAGTTTATGCCAAGGATATGCTTGAGTATTATAATATTTGGGAACCTTTTAGAGAAAAAATTATTTTTGCTAATAACGCTAGGGATGCTTTGAGATATGTGAAATCAGGGGATGTTGATTTAGCTATTGTTTATAAAACAGATGTTAAAATAATTTCAAATGATAAAATCAGGGTAATAGATATTATAGATATTAATTCATATCGACCAATTGTATATACCGCTGTTGCTATTTCAGATTCAAGGCATCCAGGGGTTGTGAAAGAATTTATTTCATTTCTTTCGGGAGCTTATTCGAAGGACGTACTACACAGAAATGGCTTTGATATACATAATTTAGATAATCTTTCTAAAGAATAGAAAAAACACTAAAGGATTTAATATTTGAATCAATTGCAAGAAACAATTTATTATTCTTCTTTACTTGTTAGTCTTAAAGTTTCTGCTGTAGCTACTTTAATTAACTTGCCGATTGCGATATTGTTTGCTTGGCTGTCGGTTAGACGAAGAGTCAAATTTAGAATTTTAATAGAAATTTTAGGAATTATTCCTTTGGCTTTACCACCAGTGACAATAGGATTTTTGTTGCTTATTATTCTTGGAAGAAATAGTCCTACTGGCTCTTTGATTCATGGTGTTTTTGGAATGGATTTAATTTTTACTTGGTGGGCAACGTCTTTGGCTGCTGCTGTAGTCTCATACCCTTTGGTGTACAAGGCGATATCAGTTGGGTTTGGTAGCGTAGATTCTCGTTTGGAGTTGGCGGCTAGAACTTTAGGTGCAGATATTTTTAGAACTTTTTTTTCTATCACGATGCCACTTGCTTACAGAGGTGTTTTAGCTGGAATTGTTGCAGGATTTGTCAGAGCTTTAAGTGAGTTTGGAGCTACAAGTGTTGTAGGAGGAAATATACCTGGAGAAACTCAAACTTTACCTATAGCTATATATTCTAGTGTTTTATCAGGAGACAATAATGCAGCAATAATATTGAGCATGATGTCAGGAATTTTAGCTATAGCAACTTTATTAATTCATAATTGGATGTCAAAAAAAATTGAGTACAATCATGGATTTTGAAATATATAAGAAGTACGATTCAGGGTTTACTTTAAAAGTTAACGAAAAAATTGGTGATGGAATTACATCAATTTTTGGTCCAACTGGAAGCGGAAAAACTACATTATTAAATTGTATTGCGGGTTTTGCAAATCCTGATTTAGGTGAAATTAAGATCGGCGATCAAATTTTATATTCTGATCATCTAAAAGTGTCTTTACCTATACATAAAAGAAGGATTGGATATGTTTCACAAGAGTTAACATTGTTTCCCCATATGAGCGTTATGGATAACATATATTTTGGATATAATCTAACTCCGCTGAATGAACGCAAAATTACACCAAAATATGTTATTGAGTTTCTTGATTTAAAAACGCTTTTGGATAAACACGTTTCTTCACTTTCAGGCGGAGAAAAGCAAAAGGTTGCTCTCGCTAGAGCTCTGTCAATTTCTCCGAATTTATTATTGCTTGATGAAGCATTGGCATCAATAGATCAAAAATATTCATGGAAAATTATCACAAATTTGAAAAAAATTTGGTCTGAGTTTAAGATTCCAATGATCTATGTATCCCATTCAATTTCAGAAGTTTTAGCAATTTCGGACAATATATTGGTTTTACAGGGTGGCGTATTTAAAAACTCCGTATCTTCTAATGAATTATTAAAAGGAGCGGATCTGATTTCTTTAGATTATTGGTTTGGTTTTGAAAATATTAAATCTGCTAAAATTGTATCTAAAATTGATAGATATCAATTAATTGAAATTGAAATTGAAGGTGTAACGTTTAAGGTTTCAACGGAACAGATTTTACTAAATGATCAAGTAAATGTTTCCGTTGGCTCAGATGAAATTATATTATCTAAGACGCCAACGTTTGACACGAGTGTTCAGAATATTATCAGAGGTAAAATTATTTCAATCAGTGAATTTGAAAGTTTCTTTTTAGTTTGCGTGAATGCAGGAGAAAATTTTCTATCTAGAATTTCATTAGCTGCTGCAAGAAAGTTGGAATTAAATGTAGGAGATGAAATATTTATGATGATAAAAAGTAACAGTATAAAAGTTTTGAGTTGATAATATATTAATGTGATTCTTCATATTTTCTAATTTTTTTTTCATATTGTAACGTTAACCTAATTTCGTCTAGCCCATTCAATAAACAATTTTTCATGAAAGAGTCTATTTCAAAGAATATTTGATTGTCAGAGCCATTTTCAATGATGGTTTGAGAATCTAAATCTATTGTGAGTTGATAACTTGGATCAATTTGTGATGAATTAACTATTTTTTCAACACTAGTTTCATCGATTTGTATTGGCAGTAATCCAGTTTTGAAGCAATTGTTATAAAAAATATCTGCAAAACTTGGAGCAATAATACATTTAAATCCATAGTCGTGCAAAGCCCAAACGGCATGTTCTCTTGATGAACCTGATCCGAAATTTTTGCCAGTGGCTAGAATAGATGATTTTTTGTATTTTTGATTATTTAAAATAAAATCTTTGATAAGATTACCTTTATCGTCAAATCTCCAGTCATTGAATAAGAATTCACCGAAACCAGTTCTTTCAATTCTTTTTAGAAATTGTTTTGGGATAATTTGATCTGTGTCAATATTTATTTGATATAAGGGCATGACATTGCCGGTATGTTTTTTAAAAGGTTCCATAATCACACCTCATTGAATTTTTATTTACCAGTTTCTAACATCAACTAAACATCCAGCAATTGCTGATGCAGCAGCCATCTCTGGGCTGAGTAGATGGGTTCTGCCGTCTTTGCCTTGTCTGCCTTCGAAGTTTCTATTTGAAGTAGATGCACATCTTTCCTTAGGCTTTAGAATATCTGGATTCATACCTAAACACATAGAACATCCAGCTTCTCTCCAATCAAATCCGGCATTTTTAAAAATAATGTCTAGACCTTCTGATTCAGCTTGTTTTTTCACTTCTGTTGATCCGGGAACAACCATTGCTTTTACGTTGTTGTGAACCCGATGGTTGATTACTATGTTGGCTGCGCTTCTTAAATCTTCAATTCTGGAATTTGTACATGACCCAATAAACACTCTATCGATTGAGAGATTTTTTAAAGAGTCACCGGCATTTAATCCCATATATTCTAGGGCCTTACTTGCTGCTTTTTGTTCATTTATAGTGGGAAAAGAATCAGGACAAGGGATTTTATCATTGATGGACATTGCCATACCGGGATTTGTTCCCCACGTAACCATTGGCTCAATAGAAGTGGCGTCGATATTAATTTCTTTGTCGAATAATGCTCCTTGATCGGTCTTAAGCTTCTTCCATGATTCAACTTTTGAATCAAAAATGTCGTTTGCTGGAGCTTGAGGTTTATTTCTCAAATATTCAAATGTCACATCGTCAGGAGCGATCATCCCAGCACGAGCACCAGCTTCAATAGACATATTACATATAGTCATACGATTTTCCATAGACAGATTAGATATAACATTTCCAGAATATTCTATTACATGTTCTGTTCCTCCATTAACACCGATTTGGTTAATAATTGAAAGAATCAAGTCTTTGGCGGTGATTCCAAATTTCAAATTCCCAGATACATTAATTTTTATTGTTTTAGGCCTATATTGCCGAAGTGTTTGAGTAGCTAATACATGTTCAACTTCAGAAGTACCTATA